>JAEEGF010917004.1_pt1 | contig 17466 bp, 15 predicted proteins | sample 9134171 | NCBI WGS metagenome assembly JAEEGF01 (sample SAMN16246542, study PRJNA631951) | gut metagenome | biome: gut microbiome; feature: rumen; material: AP-attached | host: Bos | place: Iran: Karaj | collected 2018-10 | reverse complement strand
TTTGCAGTATTCTCTTTTGACTGGAACTTGCAGGATAGGCTGGGACCTGTTGGAACTCGCTACGATATTCCTATGGTAAGCGCTTTGGATGCAGTTACACCTCAGTTTACGCTTCTTCCTGAGGATGGAAGAGTTATTTCCAAGAACCAGTTCTTTTACGATGTATTTCACCCAAGCAATCTTGGACATCAGGTAATGGCTGACTGTATCATAAATCTCATGGATGAAGTAAATGCCAAGCATTCTGAAGTGAGCTACGATGAGACTCCTTTAGAGAGAATCACTCCTGTAATTGGGGGAGACTTCGAGAAGGTCGAACTGGTAGACAGGAACGAGCTTGAGCGCCTTAAGAAAAAATATCGCATCTGCGGCCTTGAAGAGGGCAGTTTCGATGCAATTGATAAAGATCTGCAGATGGTTGAGATGGACAAGGAAATTGAACCTGTACCGGAATTCCCTTATAACTGGTCTCATCAGCCTAAGGCAGAGGAGCAGAATTCAGCCAAGAACAATGCTTCATTTAAGATAAAGATGACCTGCAGCAAGCTTCTGCTGCTTTTCAAGGATTCAGGAAATCCGGCTTATGGCACAGCAGAGGTATTTGTTGATGATAAAAAGGTGATGGATGCCGATCCACTTAAGGTGGGCTGGACCCATTGCAATGCAGTGATCCTATTTAACGAGTCCGAGTCAAAGAGCCATTCTATAGAAATTAAGATGGCTGAAGGCATGGAAGGTAAGAAATTCACAATTCTTGGATTTGGAGTTGTAGCATAATATATATCCCATCAGGCAGTAGTTCACTGTTTGATGGGATTTTTTTGTAAAAAACAATGTCAGAAGGTGTTTATATTCTTATATAATTAAGATAATGAATCTCATTGCTAATAAAGAGAAGATAGAGGCGATTATGGTAGATATTTTCGGGACTCTGGGTCCAAGTTGTGATAATGAGGAAATTCTGTATAAAATGTTCGCAGAAGGCATGACGGGAATAAGGATCAACTTATCCCATGTTAAGCTGACAGACTGCGCTGCTTCCATTGATAAAATAAAGAAGGCGGCTGATAGATATGGAATTACGCCAAAGCTTTTGATCGATATGCAGGGACCGGAGCTTAGGATTGGTTCTCTTGATAAGCCTCTGGAACTGCGTGAAGGGGAATTCGCGTATTTTTCTGGTGCCATAGTTGAAGGCGAGGCCCAAAAGAATGAAAACATTATACCGGTGGATTCTATTGTCGCAGCCAGCTTAGAGCCAGGGAAAGAAGTGCTTTTGGATGATGGGAAAATCCTTGTTAAAGTCTTAGAAAAGGGCGGAGAGTGCGTTAAGGCTGAGATAATCCGCGAAGGCTCTTTAAGCGGCAGAAAGAGCATCGCTATAGTAGGAGAGAGCATCGAAATGCCGGCACTTACTGAGGATGACCTGGTTAATATCAAAGATGCCTGTAAGTATGGAGTGACCGGAGTTATGCAGCCCTTTGTAAGAAGCAAAGAAGACCTGATTTCGCTGCGTAAAGAGCTTGATGACAATAGCGGGCAGGATATAAAGATTTATGCTAAAATAGAAAATCTGGCAGGGGTAGAGAACCTGGAGAGTTTCTTTCCATACGCAGATGAGATAATAATTGCCAGAGGGGATCTTGGAAATGCCATGCCCTTATGGGAACTACCCAGAGTTCAGAAGGATATAGCCGGCATATGTAGGAAAAATGATATGCCTTTTATGGTGGTGACACAGATGCTTTCCTCCATGGAGCACAGTAAAGTCCCCACCAGGGCTGAAGTAAGCGATATTTACAACGCAGTACTTGACGGCGCAGGCTCTGTCATGGTAACCGGTGAGACTGCCGTAGGGGAGAACCCTGTGGAGGTAATAAAGTATCTGTCCAAGACCGCCGGGGCAGTTAATAGATAAAGAAAAGGGATAAAAATGAGTTCAAATGCATCCATCGACTTCCTGGAGATGCTGAAGGGAAGTTCCTTAAAGCAGAAAAACAAAAGCACCGAAGTAAAGATAGAAAAGAAAGAAGAAAATAAAAAAGAGAAGACAATAGAGAAGAAAGCTGAGAATAAAGCAGAGAAGATAATAGAGAATAAAGTAGAAAAAGCAGCACCCAAGGTAACTGCATCAACAATAGCCGTCATTGACACAGAGACCAACTGGCATGATGAGGTTATGACCTTAGGTGTAGCCATAGCGGATGCTGCTTCCTTTAAGTGTCTGGACACTTTTTATTACATTATCGATCCCGAATACCGCATCGGCGGCATGTACTCAAATGTTTTAAGGCAATCTTTTTCAAAGCAGATGGTAGGAAGCAGAAGAGACACTCTTCAGAACCTGAGAAGCTTTTTAAAGCAGAATAATATAAACAGAATCTTTGCCTACAATGCAAAGTTTGACTGCGGTCACTTAAAGGAGCTGGCAGATTTTGAGTGGTACGACATAATGCGACTGGCTGCTTATAAGCAGTACAACAGAGCCATTACCGATGAAATGCTCTGCTGCAAGACCGGCAGACTTAAGACCAGCTACGGAGTTGAGCCCATCACAAGAATGCTTTCCGGAGACAGCAGATACTGTGAAGTTCATAACGCTGTACATGATGCGGTGGATGAACTCAGGATCATGGAACTTCTGGGACAGAGCATTGATAAGTATAATGTGGCAAAAATTAACTGATTAGACAGGTGACCTATGAACAAACAATTTTCAAGAACAGCACTTTTACTGGGGGAGGAAGCCCTGGAAACATTATCAAATAAGAGAGTTGCCATCTTTGGTGTAGGGGGCGTAGGCGGATATGTCTGCGAAGCCTTGGTGCGCTCCGGAATTGGAGAATTCGATATCTGCGATGATGATAAGGTGGCCCTGTCCAATCTCAACAGACAGATCATTGCCACCCATAGCACCGTAGGCAGAAATAAGGTGGATGTTATGAAAGAGCGCATGCTGGACATAAATCCTGACGTTAAGGTCAATGTCTATCAGTGCTTCTTTTTGCCGGAAAATGCGGACAGTTTCCCTTTTGATAAATATGATTATGTCATAGATGCCGTTGATACAGTCACCGCCAAGATAGAGATCATAATGCGCTCAAAGGCAGCAAATGTGCCTGTTATAAGCTCCATGGGAGCCGGAAATAAGCTGGATCCCACCAAGTTTCAGATTACAGATATCTACAAGACAAACGTGGATCCTCTGGCAAGAGTCATGCGCAGAGAACTTAAAAAGCGCGGGGTAAAAGATCTCAAGGTGGTTTATTCCGTGGAAGAAGCTATTAAGCCAAAGAGCGTAGAGCAGGAGACACCTGAAACAGCCGAAGAAACAAAAGAGGCTGCGCCTCTACATCCAAGGCGCAGCACTCCGGGAAGCGTTTCCTTTGTTCCTTCTGTAGCAGGTCTTATCATTGCCTCTGAGGTTATCAAAGACCTGTGTATTAAGTAAGAAAACATTAGTTGATATTATATTTTATCTTTTTCTCTTCTGATAATTCGGCGCCCGGGAACTGTTTTTTAGCATCTTCTATGAGGGCGCTGTAATTCTTGTAATGAGTCTTTTTAATAACCTGTTCATCGAAGGAAACAAGAATTGAGTTGTCATCCTTCAGATAAAGAAGTCCATATATACTCTCAGCCACGCATCCATAGGTTTCAGTTTCAAAGAGCAGAACGCCCTGTCCGAAGCAAACAGCCATGAGATTGTCGTCATCATCACAGGTGATATGGCTTATCTTTGAACCTACGTCCATGGTGCTAAGTGTCGTCTTGTTATAAAGATCCCATACTATTATCCTGTAGTCATCACCCTGCATAACCAGGTGAGCTGAATCATCCGTGAAGGTGACATAGGCATTGAGATATGAATCCATGGGGATCTCGGCAACTACTTCCAAAGTTTTGGTGGTGGCAACTCTTACATAGCCATCTTTGCAGCTCATGGCAATATAGTTGTTGTCCGGGCTAAGGGCCATAAAATGGTGATCAAAGGCAGTGTTTGCAACGGAAACAAGCTTATCTCCCTTGAAGTAGTTCTTTTTATCACTGGCTATATCAATGGCAAAAAGATTTTCATTGATGAGTGAAACATATATGGTACTAAGATCGTCAGATACTGTAATTTTTTCGATGGATTTCTCACAATCGTTAATGGGGTAAAGCAGTTTTTTGTTCTTGATATCAATGACTCCACCGGATCTGGTAGTCCATACGCTGGCGGTATATCCATCATTGGTAAAAGAGAAATCACCGTATGTATCGTTTAGTCCGAGGTCTTTAAAGGTGATGGTGTCAACAGTCTGATTTACAGGATCTATATTTGCAAGGTAATTCCTTGTAAGAACTACAGTGTGGTCGTTAAAGATCTGTGTGTCTAATATCATTATCTCGCTGTTGTATGTAAATAGGAGTTTACCGTCTTTGTCATAAAAATACAGCGCATTATAGTCGGAATTTGGACGCAGTGCGTAATAGGACGAATCAGGAGATATAGTAACGGGATATATCTTATTATCAAGATTCAGATATTCCTCAATATCACTGGCTTCATGCCAACTCATGACATGTACGTCGTTGGACCTGTAGGAATTGAAGAGGATCATTCTGGGAAAGATAGCAACATCTCTAATAGAATCCCCTGTTTCAATTGCATATTCAGGATATATTTTTCCGGTGAGGTAATCGATAAAATCAATGTTTCCGGTCTTGTAGCCAATTCTTGCGTAAGGTATACCATTTGAAAGCATAAGAGCAGAGGCTTCAGCAGGAAGATTGAACTGGGAGATAAGCTCTCCGTTGGCTGCATCAAAAGCAAACACGCTTGATTCTACAGTCAGGACAATTCCGGTCTTGGTTTTGCCTCCCTCTTCATAATCATTGGATCTCAGATTAGTTTCAAAGGAAAGGGCCGACTTGATATTAAGCTCTACCTTTTTATCCCAAATCCTGTTTCCTTCCCTATCCAGGAGTTCCAGGGTTGTGCTGGTTACTCCCTTTGTAAGCAGGTCGCTGTTACTGCAAAGCACAGCAAAGTTACCGTCTGTAGTTGAACAAAAGTCAAGAACATAGCCGTTTTTAAGCTGTGTGGTATGGGCTTCCATGTTCTCCAGATCCAAAATTGTGCAGTATGTATGATCGCCATCCATTGTATAGTGATATGCGAAGAATAGGTTGGTGGATTGCATGTATCTGCCGCCTTTGATCAGGTGACAGTCAGTTTCGTTGGGGAAAGAAGCTATCTCTTCACCTGTCTGAGAATCCAGAACGTACAAGTAATCCCATGTAGTTACCACTATCATGGTGTCTTTGCAGCAGACTCTTACCTGGACAACATTTTGTTCAAATTCCTTTTTGAAAACTACGTTGCCATCGAAGTCATACTTGGTTACTTCTTTTTCTGTATTGATAAAAACACCGTTTTCATCCGCATCGGCGCTTTCAACTGTGTCATATGAGTTGGATTTACTGACCTGAGGTTCAATCTCGCACAATTTTTCCCAGGTATTGGTGTCCCATACATATACACGGTTTCCACTGTCTATGGTTGTGAGCCTGTTGCCGTTATCTGCTCTGAGAAGATCTTTAACAGGAAGGCTGTGAGTGAGGTTCCTGTCATAGGAAATTCCGGACTGGCATTCGTAGGCGTAAAGAGCCTTGGAAAGAGCATACTCAGCCTCAGGAACATAGGGCCTTGGATTGTTTTCTGAAGGAAGACCTTCCATAGCTACAAGAACGGCATCTTCTCTGTTTCCGTTTTTAAGCAGAGTCAGGGCTTCTTCAGAATAGAATCTGGACTGGTTCTGCTGCTTGCCTTGATACTGAAGTGTTATCTCATCAGCCAGCCTTGTCTTTTCATCAGCCAGCTGGGACTTCTCCTCGGCAAGCTGTGACTTTTCCTGAGCCAGCAGAGTCATTTTCTGAGCCACGTTGGCATTGTATATACCAAAAGCTGTACCGGCTAAAGCCAGGATACCTGCTGCAGAAGAAGCCAGGGTAACGGTTCTTCTGATCATACGCTCTCTGTGACGCTGACGGAGCTCATCGTAGGTACAGCCAATTACAGAGGCTGCAAGACGAAGGATCTCCGTCTTAAACTTTTTATCTCTCTCTTTTTTATCAGCGCCTCTTACGTCAGCGGCAAGGGGCTCTACAATATTGCCAGCCTCATCAAATCGGAGCTGATGAGGGAAACTGTCTTCAGGCTCGCCCTCAATGAGAACAGCCAGAACGTGGTCTCTGTCATGTTTTTGTATAAAGGATTCAATTTCCTTGCATACCCACACAGACTCAGGGGTTCTGGGAGAACAGATTACAATAAGAAATTCTGACTCTGTCAGGGCTATATCGATGTTGTCATCAAGGTCGCTTCCAATGGGCAGCTCTTCCTGATCACGGAAAACTCGCTTGATCTTTTTCTTGCCGGTCTTTTGCTGAACGGCCTTAGGGATTTTGTAGGTCTCAAGACCGGTGTGTACTTTCTTGGCTATCTCCATATCCAGAGGAGAGTGCCTGTAACTGATAAATGCATCGTATCTCATATCTTTTTCCTTACCTTTGGGGGAACATTAAGGGTAGAAAGACCCTGTGAAAGTTTATAAAATTTTTATAATTTCCCCAACAGCTTAACATTTTACCATATTTGTTGTGACATTACCAATGAATGCATATATAATGTATTGATGACGGAGTAAAAAGAATGGCTGTCATTATCACCAGAGAAAAGGAGACATTTATTATGAAAAATCAGGGTTTAGGAACAAAATGTGTACAGGCCGGATATACACCGGGAAACGGCGAGCCGCGTCAGATTCCTATTATTCAGTCCACCACATTTAAATATGACACAAGTGAAGATATGGGCAAGCTCTTTGACCTTGAGGCTTCAGGATATTTTTATACAAGACTTCAGAATCCTACAAATGATCACGTGGCAGCCAAGATTGCAGCTCTTGAAGGCGGTACAGCAGCAATGCTGACTTCATCAGGCCAGGCAGCAAACTTTTTTGCCCTGTTCAATATTTGTGAGTGCGGAAGCCATATAGTTGCTTCTTCTTCAATCTACGGAGGAACATTTAATCTCATCGCTGTTACCATGGCAAAAATGGGTATTGAAGTAACCTTCGTATCTCCAACAGCTTCAGAGGATGAGCTTAACGCTGCATTTAAAGATAATACAAGAGCTATGTTTGGCGAGACCATAGCCAATCCTGCTCTTACAGTTCTTGATATAGAGAGGTTCGCGAAGGTGGCACATGCTCACGGCGTTCCGCTTATTGTTGATAATACTTTCCCAACTCCTGTTAACTGCAGACCTATTGAGTGGGGAGCTGATATCGTAACTCACTCCACAACCAAGTATATGGATGGTCACGGAGCAGCAGTTGGCGGCGCTATTGTAGATTCAGGAAAGTTTGACTGGATGGCACATGCCGACAAGTTCCCCGGTCTTACACAGCCTGATGATTCCTATCACGGAATTGTTTATGCTGAGAAATTCGGAAAAGAGGGCGCTTTCATCACCAAGTGCACGTCACAGCTTATGCGTGACTTTGGATGCATACAGTCCCCTCAGAATGCATTCCTTTTGAATCTTGGCCTTGAGTCACTTCATGTCCGCATGCCAAAGCATGTTGAAAACGGCCTTGCTGTAGCTAAATTCCTTCAGCAGCAGCCTCAGGTTGTCAAGGTTAGCTATCCCGGCCTTGAGTCTGATCCATATTATGAAGTTGCCAAGAAGTATATGCCAAACGGCGGCTGTGGCGTAGTTTCCTTTGAATTAAAGGGCGGACGTAAGGCTGCAGAAGAGTTTATGAAGAAGCTACAGCTGGCAGCAATTGAGACCCATGTGGCTGATGCCCGCACCTGCTGTCTGAATCCTGCGACATCAACTCACCGTCAGATGACCGACGAGCAGCTGGAAGCAGCAGGAATTCCTGCAGGTCTTATCAGAATCTCCTGCGGTCTCGAGGACAAGGAAGATCTCATTGCAGATCTTGCAAACGCACTGGCTTAAAGTCAGAATACAGAACATAAAAAAGGGCTTTCGTCTTAGATGATCAAATCATCCGGCGAAGCCCTTTTGTCATGTCATTTAGATATTTTAGGTATTACGAAAGAACAATATTGCGAAGACGTCTTGTGAGATGTCCTGTGCCATAATCACGCATCTGAGTCATCATGAGAAGGGTGGTGTTAACCTGAGGGTCATTCATGAAGTAGGCTCCAAGCCATCCATCCCAGCCGTATTCACCTTCGTGACCGATGATAAGCGCCTGCTCAGGCTTAACCATGATACGCATCAGGTTGCTGTAGGTGTGGCCTTCAAGTCCATGCCAGTTGTCGAAGGCATGCTGAGGTCCCTCCATGAGAGCGCCTGTGGTCATGAATCTCACAGTCTCCTTAGTCATGATTTCCTCTCCCTTATAGGTGCCTCCATTTAAAAGCATCTGGGCGAAGTGAGAATAATCATCCAGGGTTGAGAAAAGACCTGCTCCGCCGGACTCAAAAGGATTCTTGTTTCCATCATTTCTGATTATGAGGCGATTGCCTTTAAACTCTCTGAACTCGCCGTCTTCCACTTCATAGATCTTGGAAAGTCGGGACTTCTTTTCCTCGGGAACATAAAAAGCAGTATCCTTCATATCAAGAGGATCGAAGATCTTTTCTTTGAGGAATTCTCCGAATCTTTTTCCTGAAACCTTTTCAATTACAGCTCCGAGAACATCTGCGCTGGTGCCGTACTGGAAGTTGCTTCCCGGAACGAACTGCAGTGGGAGAGCTCCGATGGCTTCCGCAAATTCCAGGGTAGTCATATGCTTGGAAATATCCGGAGATTCCAATCTTTTTACAGCATCATCAAAGAGGTATGCAGTAGATATCTCTGTGGGCGTGTTTTCACCGGGATAGGTGAGGCCGGAAGTCATATTGAGAAGGTCGTAGATCCGCATTTTTTTGTCCCAGGGAAGAATGCAGAGTTTTCCGTGGGATACATAGGTCTGGTCTCTGAAGCTGTCAAAAAAGTTCTCTACAGGCTCATTGAGATCCAGAATTCCATCCTGAACAAGGAGCATGGCAGCAGCTGCGGTTATTGGTTTGGTCTGGGAATAGAGATGACAGATGGTATCTCTGTTCATGGGAATACCTGCTGCAATGTCAGCATGACCGCTCTGAGCGTAGAAGGTTTCCTGTCCATCCTGGATGACCAGAAGGTTTACGCCGGCAACCTCTTTGTTTTCTACGGCCCGGTCCATGCTGTTCTGGATTAGCTGTAATTTGTTTCGCATTTTAAATGTCCCCCTAAAGTTGCACAAAATAATGAATGTCAGATAATGCTCATACCTATGATATTATATACATTTTATGGGAAATTTGATAAGATTGTTTTTGCAATTTTTTATAAAGAATCAAGAGGTAAAAAACAAAATGGCAGCAAGAGACAGAAGAGAGTATATGACGAAAACGCCGGTGCCAAAGCTTATACTGACGCTGGCGGTACCCACTATCATAAGCATGATGGTGACTGCTATTTACAATACAGCGGATACATTTTTTGTTTCAAGAGTTTCAGATGATCCTACGGTAAACACAGCAGCTACGGCATCTGTAGGACTGGTATTTACGGTAATGGCGTTGATCCAGGCCACAGGCTTTTTCTGCGGACATGGTTCAGGAAACTTCCTCTCCAGAATGCTGGGAGCAGGGAAGACAAAAGAGGCCAATGAGATGGCTTCCACAGGCTTTGCCCTTGCACTGATCCTTGGCGTTATTTTTGCTGTGGTGGGCAACATTCTGGTAAGACCCATATCGGCGTTTCTTGGCTCGGGAGCTTCAGAGCTGACACTTCAGTTCACCGGGGAGTACATGCGCATTATCCTGTTGGGAGCGCCCTTTATGATGGCTCAGTTCGTGGTCAATAACCAGCTCAGATTCCAGGGTAGCGCCTACGTGGCCATGATCGGACTTATGTGCGGAGCTCTGATGAACATCATTATCGACCCGCTTCTTATCTTTGTTTTTCACATGGGAGTAAGAGGGGCAGCATTCGCTACAGTTGCCGGACAGGTCACAAGTTTTATCGTTCTTATTGCGGGAACCAAAAAGGGCGAGAACATCAAACTCTCACCGGCCAATGTACATATCAACAGATATTATTTAAAAGAGATCATAAATGGCGGAGCGCCTTCTTTATTCCGCCAGGGACTGGCAGCTTTTTCTACACTTGTCCTTAACAACACCGCAGGAAACATCGGATCGGATGCAGCAATTGCGGGCATGTCGGTGGCAACGAGAGTACTGCTTTTGATGGCGTCAGCTCTCATCGGTTTTGGCCAGGGCTATCAGCCGGTATGCTCTTTTAACTACGGAGCAGGTCTTACCAAGAGGGTAAAAGAGGGATTCAATTTCTGCGTCAAGTACTCCACTATAATCCTGGTGGGTATAGGTGCAGTGTGCTTCATCTTTGCGCCTGACGTTATAGCTGTTTTCTCCAAGGACCCGGAGGCAGTTAAGGTTGGCGTTACGGCCCTGAGATTTCAGTGCGTTACTTTGCCCTTATCCGGAGCTATCGTAATCAGCAATATGATGCTGCAGTCCATTGGAAAAGGTGTAAAGGCCACCATTACAGCTTCTGCCAGAAACGGAATCTGCTTTATTCCAGTGATACTGATTCTGCCGCAGTTTTTGGGCATCCTGGGAGTTGAGATGGCTCAGTCCTGCGCAGATGTTTTATCTTTATTTATTGCAGTGCCGCTGGCTTACACGGAACTGCGCAAATTCTAGGGGTTATTTTTGTAACTGATGTATAGACTACCAGGGAGTGAGGCAAAATGAAAAAGAGAAAAATACTTGAAAACAAACTGTTCTTATATCTGACGGAATTCTTTGCGGGAATGTCTGTCATGGCGGTGGAACTGGGAGCCAGCAGGCTTTTGGCGCCATATTTCAGCTCTTCACAGATCGTATGGACCATTATCATAGGAACAATCATGATAGCCATGGCCCTTGGAAATATCTACGGCGGAAGAAAAGCGGACAAGGATCCGGACCCGGACAAGCTCTACGTGAGAATTCTGGCGGCTGCGATTTGGATAGCCCTGATTCCGGTGGTGGGAAAATATATCATCCTTGGAATATCAGCCATACTGATCTTTGCGGTAAACAGTAACTTCCTGGTGATCGCTGCTTTTGCAGCCTGCATGGTGGTATTTGTGTTCCCGCTTTTCCTGTTGGGAACCGTGACACCCAGTCTTGCCAAGTACACCACAGATTCCCTTGAGGACAACGGCAAGGTAATCGGCACCCTTGGGGCCTTCAACACAATTGGAAGCATCATCGGAACCTTCATGCCCACTTTCGTTACAATCCCTGCGGTGGGAACGGCCATTACCTTCCTTATCTTTGCAGGAATACTGATCGCTCTTTCCGTGGTTTATTTTTTGAGTGGCCGCAGCAATAAGAAAGGCGTGATCGCATCAGTTCTCATTTTCCTGATCTGCTGCGTCTTTGGACACAGCTCCAGCTTTGCTTTTTGGGAAAAGAACCTCACCTTCGAAGGGGAGTCCGTATACAACTATCTCCAGGTAAAAGAAACCTCTGACAGCGTTATTCTTTCCACCAATGTTCTCTTCGGTGTTCAGTCCATTCTCAAAAAGGATGGCGCCCTCACCGGAATGTACTACGACTACGCCATGGCTGCTCCCTACATGAGCGGCATCAAGGAAAAAGAGGCGGCGGGAGAGAATCTCGATATTCTCATTCTGGGAATGGGTTCAGGAACCTACGCCACCCAGCTTGGAAGATATTTTGACAACATAAATATTGAGGGTGTAGAGATTGATGAAAAGATAACCGACCTGGCTCACAGGTATTTTGAATTGCCTGAGAACACCAGGGTTACCACCTATGACGGAAGAGCTTATCTTGCGGCAGTAGATGACAAGTACGACGTTATTATGGTAGACGCGTATCAGGACATCACAATTCCTTTTCAGATGTCTTCAATAGAGTTTTTTACCATGGTAAAAGATCATCTTAAAGAGGATGGCGTCATGGTAGTAAATATGAACATGTTCAGCGAATCCGGTGACACCACAGAGGGTGAAGGAATGGTTCTTGGAGAGGCCACCATCAATGCTTACCTTGCAGATACCATTTCATCTGTCTTCGATAACGTGGTCATCGCTGACGTTGTAGGCTCCACCAACAAGGAGCTATTTGCCACAAACTCCGCTGGTTTCATGGACAGGCTAAAGGCCAATGCTGAATCTGAATCAAATGAAACTCTCAGGAATATGATGCTCTTTGTCCACGACACTGCAGTAAACTACAGGGCCGGCGGCAACATCATGACCGACGACAAGGCCCCGGTAGAGCTGCTTGGCATGAAGCAGATCGACGAGATCATAAAGGTGGAAGTGGACTTCTATAAAAATGTCTATAAGAAATATGGACTTAAGGGGTTGATTGAACTTCTTTAAGTCAGCCCAACTACAACTCTATATTGTGCTCACTTCATTGGTGATCTTACAGACGTCACTATAGTCCACAGCTTCCCAGTTCATCTCGATTCGCTCCGTCACAATCTCGATGTCCGAGTGAAGAGCTTTGAGCAGCAGAATCATAACCTGGTTCTTGCCGTGGCGGGTGATGACATCGCTTTGTCTCAGGGACCCCTTGACTACATTTATAAATTCATCCATAACTTCTTCGATATTCACGTTCTCCTCCTCCGGAATTACGGTGTAGAGCATAACGTGAATATTTTTATTGTAATTTCTTGCAGCCCTGGCCAGAAACTGATAGACAGTCTTAAAGTTCTCAGTGGACAGGTTTATGGCGCCTTTGCCGGGGCTTCGCTCTGCCATGAGCATCTTGGCGGTCTCAAGACCGGTGGCGGAGTTTGATTCTCCGTCCTGAGCTTTTTTTGAATCGTGATAAATCTTGTAGCCGTGCTTTCCGTGATGCTTAACATCATAGAGGGCCTTGTCGGCTTTTTTGAAAAGAGTCAGAAAGTCTTTTCCCTCATCGGGAGCAAAGGCGCAGCCCAGGGAAGCGCCCAGGGGGATATTCATGTCTTCGCCCATGAACTTCTTGGCAGAGAGCATAACCTGTTCGTTTATATAAGCCGCTTTCTCAGCGATAACATCTTCATCCAGAATATTTTTGCAAAAGACAATGAACTCATCGCCGCCCATTCTGCCGGCAAGGTCCGTGGATCTGATGGCAGAGCGGATGATCTCGGCAAAGCGGATGAGCACCTTGTCGCCCATGTCGTGGCCGTAGAGGTCATTGACAGGTTTAAAGTTGTCCAGGTCGATGATGATAAGGGCGCCGGGACTTAACTTGCAGACGGCATCGATCTCTTCCTGAGAGGAGGCCTTGTTGAGAAGACCGGTCATGGGATCGGTGACGGCAGCCTTTTTAAGACCCTGGATCTGTTCCACGGTCTTTAGGATATTGGAGACTCTTTTAAGGAGAACGTCTGCCCTGAAGGGCTTTCTGATGAAATCCAGAGCGCCGATGGAAAAGCCCTTACTCTCTGTCTCATCATTTTTGTCCGCAGTCATGAACATGAAAGGAATCTGCCGGCCCAGTTCATCCTGCAGTGTTTTTTGCAGGGTAAAACCGTCTATTTCCGGCATCCTCAGGTCAGAGAGCACCAGATCAGGGTCTTCGGTTTTGAAAATACTGATGGCTTCTTTTCCCGATGAGGCGCAGACTGTCTCATATTCGCTGGAAAGGATATGATCCGTCATCCTTAAGGATATTTTTTCATCGTCCACAATAAGTATTTTATGCTTTGGCATAGTGCGCCTTCCTGAACTGTCAAAAACAAATTTTCCTAAATAAATCCTAACATAAGGTCATTAAATTCATATATGAAAAAACTGAAAATAATCTATAAAAAGTATATGATTTCACGAAATAAACTAATATAACAGACGATTTTGTGTATAATTAATATGGATTATTAACCAGATTTTTCGCAGGTCTAACATATGAATTACAGGTATTATGATGTTGAAGCAGAACATGTTATTGATTTCAGGCGCACCGTTCTAATAGTTGACGATGAGCTTGTTAACTTACGTATTATGGGAAACATTCTGGGGGAGGAATATGATATTCTCTACGCCAATGACGGTGCAGAGGCTCTGGATATCATCAAATCCCAGAAGGACATTCTGACTTTGATCCTCCTGGATCTAAAGATGCCCAAGATGCATGGCTACGACGTTCTTGAGGTTATACAGAAGGACGAAGAACTGAGGAAAATCCCTGTGATAGTTTTTACGGCGGATATTGATGCGGAGGTGGATAGCCTTCAGCGGGGCGCTGTGGATTTTATCAGTAAGCCCTTTGGAAAGCCCGAGGTCATAAGAGCCAGGGTAAAAAGAGCCATCGAGCTTTATATTGATAAAGACCTCATCAACAATGCCGGAATCGACCCGCTGACAGGTCTTTTTACAAAACAATTCTTCCTGCAGTATGCCCAGGAATATGACAAGTATCACCCAGATATGGCGATGGATGCGGTGGTCATTGATCTTAGCAAGTTTCATCTGCTGAATGAGCTCTACGGAAGAACCTATGGGGACAAGGTGTTGTGCGCCATCGCAGAGGGCGTAAAGTCGGTTACCAGGACCTGCGGCGGAATTTGGAGTTTTGATAGAAAAAAATCTCATGAGATGAGCAGGGCGACAGGAGAATAACAAATGGCTATAACGATGGATAAGTTAAGAGAACTGGGAGCAAATGTGGATGAAGGCCTTGAGAGATGCATGGGCATGGGGGACTTTTATCTGGAAATGATTGAACTGGGGCTCTCTGATGAACGCTTTGATTCCCTGGGACCCGTTCTTGCGGAAAAGAACTATGACGAAGCCTTTGACCAGGTTCATGCCCTCAAAGGTGTCATCGGCAATCTTTCTCTGGCTCCCCTCTATCAGACTATCTGCGAGCTCACCGAACATCTCAGAGCAAAAGAAGATATGGACTATGGGCCGCTTTATGATAAACTTATTTCTCAGAGAAATGAATTCTGGGGAAAATAGAGCGAGGATATTATGGAAAAAAGAGAGAATCCAATAGATTATTTAATCGTGCATATGCCTGATCTGGATCTGCTGGGGCGTATCAGGGTCTTGTTCAGGTGGCTTTTTTTAGGCTGCATCACAGGCGGTATTGTAGGAGTTATAGGTACTGCCTTTTATTATGCAATTGTGTACGCAACGAAGTTCAGGACGGAGCACGACTACATTATTTTGGGGCTTCCATTTGCGGGACTTGCCATTGTCTTTTTATACAGGCTTTGCAAGGACTACGAGGATAAGGGTACCAATCTGGTGATCAAATCCATACAGGAGGGAGATCATCTTCCCATTACAAAGGCACCCCTTATCTTTATCTCCACTGCCATGACTCATCTCTTCGGCGGTTCCACCGGACGAGAGAGCGCTGCACTTCAGATGGGCGGCAGCATCGGCTATAATCTGGGCAAGCTCTTTAAGTTAAAAGAGGGAAATATAAAGATCATCACCATGTGCGGCATGAGCGCAGCCTTCTCAGCACTGTTTGGAACTCCCATGGCTGCGTCATTTATGGCCATGGAAATAGAGAATGTGGGTGTCATGTACTATTCAGCCCTTGTGCCCTGCGTAATTTCAGCCCTGGTGGCTCAGGGAGTATCTCAGGCCCTGGGCGTTGCAGGTGAGGTATTCATAGTTAACGTTGTTCCGGAGTTCACACCCTATCAGGCGTTGTTTACAGGAATTCTGGCAATACTCTGCGCTGTGGTGAGCGTGCTTTTCTGTACTGTTCTTAAGTTTTCCGGACGCACCTACAAGAAACTGATCGCCAACCCATATCTAAGAATCTTTGTGGGAGGCTGCATCGTTGTGGCCCTCACCTATATTTCCGGCACCAGATACTACAACGGCGCAGGAATGAATGTTATCGAGATGGCCATTGAAGGAAAAGCCCCCTACTGGGCCTTCCTTCTAAAGATGATATTTACGGCACTTACTCTGGGCGCCGGCTACAAGGGCGGTGAGATTGTACCTGCTCTCTACATCGGAGCTACCTTCGGCTGCCTTTATTCCCAACTTTTGGGCTTTGATCCGGCCCTTTGCTCTGCCATCGGAATGGGAGCATTGTTCTGCGGAGTGACCAACTGCCCGATTTCATCGCTGTTCATTTGCTTCGAGCTCTTTGGATTTAAGGGAATGCCGTACTATTTGCTGGCGGTGGCCCTTAGCTACACCTTCTCGGGATACTCCAGTCTGTACAGCAGCCAGAAGATTGTATATTCTAAGTTCCACAATAAATATGTGAATCGAGACACAAAATAAGGGACGCCCCACGGCGTCCCTTATTTTGCAAAAGATTGAGATTTATAGAGAGCCTACAGCTCGAAATTCATCGAACTGAGGATCTTCCACGAAACCTTTTATGAGGTTAAGTGGCGTGAGACCAATGGCCTCATGATGAATCTGCTGCTTGATCACCATCTTCTCATATGAAGAGAGGTTACAGAATTCCGGATGACTCTTTTCATATTTCTCGTTCAGCTGATCAAATAAATTATACTCCGGATCACCCCACGCGAATACTTCGGCAGTCTTCAAATTTGGTTTGAACGGAGAATATTGCAGCTGGTTGTTGCTCATAACCTGTTGCTCCTTTCTCTTTGAAACGCGATATAAAATGAAGTAGCTGGCCACCATGTGCAGTATATGACTGCAAAAAGTAACACTATTGGTCCGAAGGTTTATCCCCTCATTAATATGATAACATAGTTTCTTAACAAAAATTTAAAAATTATCAATAAAAAATTTATACTTTATTTTGTGCAATTTTATTGCTTTAACGTTTCCTCGAAGTTAATATATGCTTGAAGTAATGTGGAGCTTTAACGAGGTAATTATATGGGATTATCGGTTAGTGGAATTGGCGGTTCATACGGAATGTCCTTTGTGCAGCCCATGAACTATACAATTAAAAACCAGTCAGAAGTTTCCGATGCATTTCTTCAGAACGGAGCTCAGGGTGTGATCCCGAATGTGTCCCCGGTGGGATATCCCAACGCCCAGGCCATTTCTGATGATGAGGAGGAAAAAGATCCTCTTGCACTTGCTGTAGATACGGTGAAAAAATCCCAGGAGGCAAGCCGCATGTACAATGATGTGGCAGCTAAGTTCCAGGGAATGACAACAGGTTACACCCAGCAGTCAGCCGGACTTTCCTATGGAACAGCAGGAAGTACACTGGATCTGTTTGCGTAAAAAATTATTATTTGAAGCCAAAAAAAGCGGCGCCTGCAGTGATGCGGACGCCGTTCATTTTTGTTGCACAAGACCGGCAAGCGAATGGATGCTTGCATACAAATTCATTTGCCGGTTGTAAGAACATGGAGCACGAAGTGCGGAATGTTCGTGTGCGAAATCGAGTAGGAGTCAGCCTACTCGA
>JAEEGF011694524.1_pt1 | contig 17475 bp, 16 predicted proteins | sample 9134171 | NCBI WGS metagenome assembly JAEEGF01 (sample SAMN16246542, study PRJNA631951) | gut metagenome | biome: gut microbiome; feature: rumen; material: AP-attached | host: Bos | place: Iran: Karaj | collected 2018-10 | reverse complement strand
CAACTGAAACGGTACCACCAACATAATAAAAATCATCGGTAACTTCATTGTTATTAAGTGCATTAATGGCAGTCGCGACATCTTCTAGGGCTACTGGATTATCAACTGTTCCGTGCACGATGGCCGGAACAGGGTTTACAGTAAGACTATAACTTGCCGAGGAGGGAGAATAAGTATCGTCGTTATCAGGAATGGAGGCGGTGACGGTAATCTCGCACGCGGCGGTAATGGTCAACTCGCCGGTGGAAGAGTTTATGGTAGCACAATTAACGGGATCAGTAGAAACCGAGTAGGTTACAGAAGATTGTGCGGCAACCGGAACAACCGCAAGAGCAGGCTCTGTGAATTCATCTCCTAATATGATTGCCTCAGGCTCGTCAGGGTCAAAACTCAAGGATACGCCTTTGCGGTTATCGAGGCGATACAGATATACAGATTTCTGGTTAGCGTATGAACTGCTCTTGAAATAACGGAACCGATAATTTCCACTATTTGCGTTATATCTTAAGTATGCTCCACCGGAAGAAACTATATCAACAGAATAGTCCTCATTGAGTGATAATGTATTAAGCAAAGCAGTCTCACTGGCAGTAAGAGCATTTGTATTCGAACCATTACCAATGAAGGAATTGTTGCTAACCGCCTGAATACTGTAACCTTCCGTTACAGCTGATATTTCGAAAACAGCGGCATCAATAGTGCTATTCCCGGTAATGGAGTTTCCGGAAATACTAATAGCTGTACCATTGTTGGCAGCATCAAGAATATTCAGGGAGCCGTCGAAAGCGACAGGAGGGACTTCCACGTTATTAACCGTGGTGCCTTCAAATACAATAAGGTAGGTGCCAGACCAGTCTGACGGTTCGGACGTGACCTTAGTGTAAACCTTAGGCGGCTTCGGCGTCCATGTCAGGCTGCTAATCTTCGCGCGGTTGAGTTTGCCGGCGGTGAAACTGCGGGCGCTCTTGGAGGTAAGGCGTGCGGTGTGACCGGTAGTCTCGATGTCAACGGTAACGTTATAGGCAGAAGCTTCGCCTATGGTCTCAGTCAGGAGGTTGAACCACAACTGGAAGTCAGTTGCTTCGGGTGCAGTGCCTTCATCGAAGGTAATTGTTATCGTGTTGGTGCCATCGGTAGGGGTGATGGAAGTTCCGTCGTTAGAAATAACAATGGATTCTGCGGCAATTACTTTATTTGAATCAACAGTGAGGGTTGCAGAAACCACATCCTCTTTGGGTGCATTGGCGTCCTGAATATGATAGTATGCTATGGCAGTAAGGCGGTTCATCGGGATAACGATGGGGGAACCGTCTGCATTCTTGCCGACTTCACAATTTGCCGTCTGCAAAGTACCGTACATTAGGTCGTACTCAGAATTGAATTTGTTTCCGTCCTGAGTACGTTCGCTGCCGAACGAAAGCTCATTCCAAGGATAAAAAGCCTTATACGTCCATTGTGTGTACTGTTCAGCCGGAACAGTGACACCTGGATCATATGTCGCCTCAAAAGATTGATCGTTATCATCCCACGATGCTGTGCCTACTGCGGAGAACTCAACGGGCTGGTCGTTTACAACACCAGTACCGTATGTGTCAAGAGCCATTGCATCAGTGCCTTCCCAAGCAGCTACGAATGTTGTTTCATCTTCATTCGGGGTAAGTGTGGCTTTAGTCTTGGCATCGGCAGTTTGAGCGTAGAACTTAAAAGTCTTTACGATGGATGTGGCCTGCTGGTTTTTGTCGATATCGTTCTGGCAGGCAACGAGGGTGGTCACTGCTACAGCGACCAGCGCCAAAGTCTTAAAAATTGATTTCATAGGGCGTGAGTCTCCTAACCGTTATAACCATCGTCATCAACAACGACATTGTCTCCGTCGATGTTCTGAATACCACCATTGGGGCTGACGCCATTCAGCACGCTCCCGCGCAGGTGCAACTCAAAAATTTCAGCCAAAGGCTGTTCGTAAAGTTGTTTTTTCATGTTGTGTGAATTTATAATTATTGAATTATTTGTTGTACGAATTATTTGCCTTACAAAATTGTAAAATTAGAACATTAATCTTGAAAATACTATGTATTTTCTCAAAAGTTATGACCACTTTTTCACCATCCTCGCCAGACTGCTTTCTACCCCTAAAAACTCCTTCTTTTTCCGTCTGTCCAAAACGCCGGGCGGATCAGGCGACACGAGCCGTCTTCGCGGCGGTGTAGGCGCCAAAGACATTAGGAAGGTCGCCGGTGGCGATTGCGCCAAGGGCTGCTCGCCCCCATATTGACTCGTAGGCGTTTTGGCCGGACCGGGGCGCAGAGAGCGAAGGTGCAGATAAAAGTCCGTAGCTTGTAAGTGTCGGCGGGCAGATTTTTGCCCGAGACACTTGTCAAGCGCAGGCCATCTGCACCGAGCGGGCCACGAATTACCCGGCTTCTCGTGGCCGGCAGCCCAAAAAACAGGAGCGGGCCACGAATACCGCCCCAAATCGTGGCCGGCAGCTCTTCCGCAACAAATGATTTCTGTTTCTGAAAAAACTTTTTCGTTTTCCGGCCGTTAATTCCGAAAGATTTGAGAAAATGTCTCGTTTTGTGCCGGGCGTTTGGGTAACTTGCATCGAAAACATAGTTAAGAAGACGTATTGATATGAGTGACGAAATCATTATGATTCAGAATCTGATCTACGAGATTCGCGGGCAAAAGGTCATGTTGGACTTTGATTTGGCGAGGTTGTACCAGGTGGAAACAAAAGTGCTGAACCAGGCGGTGAAAAGGAATATTAAACGGTTCCCTGACGATTTTATGTTCCAACTAACCGTTGACGAGGCAAAACAAATGAGGTCACAAATTGTGACCACATCGCGCAGACCTATTTCTGCGGTACCTTTTGCTTTTACGGAGCAGGGTGTGGCGATGCTGTCCGGTCTGCTGAACAGTGATGTAGCTATAGCTGCCAACATTGCCATTATGCGTGCGTTTGTGCAGGTTAGAGAGTATCTGCTTGCCACATCGAATTTGTCTGCCGAACTGAAAGAACTCTGGGCAAAAAGCAGGGCGGGGACAGCGCAAATCGCTATCCCCGCCTTTGGCAGACTCCCGGTCAAGCCGGGAGTGACGTGGTTTCCCGGGAGTGACGATTACCCCGGGAGTGACGTTTTTACTCGCCCAGGATTTTTACTTCCAGGACGCGCTGACGTTCGCGGACCTGGTCCCAGTCGATGAAGTAGATGAAGCCGAAGTCGCCCAGGCTCAGGACGCCGTCGTCTATCATCAAAGTCTCGCTGCGGCCAAAGAAAGAGGAACGCAGGTGGGCGTCGGTGTTGAGGCTGCCGCGCTCAACTTCGCCGGGGTGTGCAAGTGCAAACTCGATATGTTTGGGACCCGGATGCAGGTACTGGCCTTCGTAGCGGCAGGTGGGGACGATTTTCTCCATAATGTTGATAAGGTCCTGCTGAAGGAACTCACGGTTGAAATAAGTCACGTCGTGAGAGCACTCCTGAACCATTACGGAGCAGGTGGTATGATGTGAATAAAGTACGCAGATACCATCTTTGATGCCGCTCTCGGCAACAATCTTTTTGACCTCTTCGGTCACGTTGTGGAAATCGGGCATGTGGTCCTTGGACTGAACCGTTACTTTGCCTTTGTAAATCTTCATTTTTGTTGGTTTTAAATTGGTTAATTATGTTGGTTGAAATTATTTCTTGTGGACTTCGTCCCAGGCGCGGCGCACGGCCGCAATCATCTCTTCCATGGCGGCTTCGGGGTCTTCTGCCCGCATCACGCCGCTGGTGGTACCGGTGGCGTCGGCGCCCGCGCGGATCACGTTGTAGACGTCCTGACCGCACTTGATGCCGGCCGCCTGGAGCACCTGGATTTCCGGGTTGACCTTCTTGATGGCGGCGGTGGTGGCACGGACGTACTCTTCGTCGCTGGTGACGCCGGTGCCGATGAGTTCGGAGGGCTCGGCTACGATGATATTGGGGTTAAGCAGCGCCACCGCTTCGGCTTCTTTGAGGCTGTCGGCGCAGATGATGGAGACCAGTCCGACCTCGTCGGCGCGCTTGATGCTGGCTGCCAGATCTGCCAGTGTCACAGGCTTTTCTGCGTGATTGAGCATCACGGCGTGGGCGCCGGCGGCCTTGACGGCCTCTGCCAGGATTGAGCCCTGTCCACGGCCCACCGGAATGGGGTCGATGTGCTGCGCCACAATCACGATGTTCTTGGTTTCGTGGGAGAGCATATACAGGTCGCTCGGCTGCGGAGTCATCAGTATCCGCACGTCATATTTCTCGGAGGCGGCGTCTGCGGCCTTCGCCAGTTTCAGCAGCCTTTCGCCGTACATATAGGCCTTGGGACCTATCTCAAAGAACGGCGGCTTTATTGTAAATCCTTTATACATGGGCGTTTATTTATTCAGTTTTGCTCCGACTGCGCCGCCCGGATGAATCAGGGCGAACTGCTCCAGAGTGTAATCTGTCATAACCATAAGGGCGTTGAGCATAGCGTCGAAAAGGGCGATGGTTACCACGTAGCTGGTGGTGGCCATCGTGCCCAGGCAGTCGCTCTCTCGCTCTATCTTCATAGGCACCACGATCTGTGACTTCTGTGCCAGGATGGAATTCAAATTTTCCGTGACGCCTATCAGGGTCACGCCCTTCTTGTTGCAGACGTCGATAATGGGCAGCAGCTCAGCGGTTTTGCCACCGCGGGAGACCATTACCACCACGTCGCCCTTTTTCATGCAGCCCATACCTCCGTGAACCGCTTCGGCGGGGGAGAGGAACTGTGCTCCGCGCTCTATGCAGCAGAGAGAGTGGGCGAATTTCTTGGCGGCGATGCCGGAGGAGCCGCTGGCGCAGGTGGTGATGCGCGGGGCGGCGGCGAGTGCCTTGACGGCCTCGTAGAAGCTGTCCTCGTCAAGGTAGCTGTTGATGTCGGCGATGGCCTTGGCCTCTATGTTAATTGACTCTTTGGCCCTTTTGATGACCTCTTCTTTTGTCATTTTCATATCTGTGTGTTTTTGTGTTCGTTAAGTGTGCAGATGGCTGCAGCGCCTTTGGTGGCGAGTTCGCCGGAGGCCTGCGGGAGGTATTCGCGTTGCAGCAGACCGGACTTGATTTCCAGCCACAGGGTGTTGCGTGCTCCTCCGCCCGAGGGGATAACTTCCGTGGCTTTATGCTCCGGGTCCAGCTTGTCAACCAACTGCTTGAGTGTGCTTGCGGTGGATTCGAATATGGCGCGCAGGAAGTGGGCCGGAGTGTGTTCCGGCTTGATGTTATAGAAGCCCGACAGACCTTCGTATGTGTCGGAACGCGGCCTGGCAGTCAGTCCGTCGCATCCGGCAGGAATTAACCGTGCTTCGTCTTCCAGCTGGAGGATGGTTTTCTGGGGCGCAAAGTTCTTCTGATACCATTCCACGGCGGTAGCACCGTTGCCGTCGAATGCGAGCTGGAAGAAGTGGCTGTCGTCCAGGCCGGGGGCGGTTATTATGCCCTCACGTGGACTGTAACCCTCTCTATAGCCCACTGCGGCCAGCACTGTGCCGGTGGATTCGCTTATGCGGGGGCCTTGCAGGATTCCGGCGCCGATAGCCACCGCGTGGTGGTCCAGGCAGCCGAGGAAGAGGGGCGTGCCCCTTTGCAGGCCCACTTTGGCGGCTCCGTCGGCAGAGATAGTTCCAGCCTTTGTCCCGGTGGGCATCGGCTCGGACAGCATCTCTTTATTGAGGCCCATTATTTCCAGAGCCTCCGGCCACCAGTCACCCTTGAGTACATCCAGCAGGCAGGTCATGGAAGCGGTACTCATGTCGCCAGCCTTCCGGCCTGTAAGGGTGAATACGAGGTAGTCCGATATGGTCATTACGCTCGCGGTGTTGGCCCAGAGCTCGGGGTTATTCTTTTTGAACCAGTCCAGTTTTGCCAGCATCCATTCGCCGTCGGGGGTGACTCCGATGCCGGTCTTCTCCAGGAAATCGGCACGGGAAGCAAGCGTACTGAGAGCTTCGCCTCCATCGCCTGCCCGGCGGTCTTGCCACAAAACCAGCGGTGTCAGAGGATTTCCCGCAGCATCCAGCAGCAAAAAGCTGTTGGCCTGCGAAGAGTAGGAGAGTCCAGACAGTTCGGTAGCGCCTATTCCGGCAGCGGCGAGCGCCTTGCCCAGACATTGTTTAATGGCCCCCCAGAAATCCTCCACTTGCAGTTCGCAGCGGTCACCCGCCACGACCTTTGGTACGGCCACGCGGCCCAGACCGCGCAGGAAGCCGGCCTCGTTATAAACGCCCGCCTTGAAGTAGGTGGTACCCAGATCTATGCCTGCATAGAAACTCATTCGCTCAGTTTCTCTATCAGTTTTTCGGTGGCTTCGAGCATCAGGTATCCGGCGCTGACGTCAAAGAACGAGTTGCCCGATTCGTAATATCTCTTTTCTACCGCCTCGCGCGTTACGACATAGCCCTGCAAATCGCCGTTGGCGTAGCCGATAAGCGAGACGTTGTGGAATGCCTGCTTCAGCGAGAGGCCGAACTCCACGAAGACCTCGCCAGGCCATGCAGCCCAGCGGTGATCGCCTATCTTAACGACCTGTATTTCAGCGGGAAGGCAGGATGCGTAGACATCCTCCAGTTCGTGGTTGGCGCCCAGGGTGGCGAGCAGCAAAGCCTCTTCGCTGCCGAACCAGTCGACCTCGGCGGTGCGGGTTTCGCGCTTGTCGGCGGTGGGGTCGGCCTTGAGTGCCTCGAAATGTGCCTTGGCGCGGTCGCGGTTGGCAACTGCCCATTCAACCGACGGCATATTGCGGCGCGGAAGTTCCAGATTCTGGCTGGCTACGGCTATGTCCAGGCTGCGGTCGAATACCACGCCTTCGGCGGCTTTATTAATAATTGATGTGGCCACAATCTCGCCCAGACGCTGCGCCTCGGAGAAGTTGTTGCCGTGGGTGACGTGGCGGGGGCTCTGGTCGCCCGAAGTGCCGGTAAAGTAGGCCACGGGGCATCCTTCGCCCAACAGTTCCTTGCGCAGCAGCTCTCGGGTGTAGTGCGGGAAGTCGGCACTGCAGAGCCTGGAATCTTCGTGCAGCACGGTGGGGTGCATGCAAACCACCATCATCGCGCAGATGTATTCCTTGTCCAGGCCGCGCACCAGCATCGTGGGCACTTCCATATCCTTGGGGCCCGCAGGGTCGTGTCGGTTGGTGCCCAGGCCGGTGGCGTCGCCCATCAGGAAGCCGATCTCGGCCTCGCGGGCGTTCTCAAAGGCCTTGATGCCTGTTGCAACCGAATGTGCCACAACAAATCTCATATACTCTTTGTCGTACGGCGGCACAACCTTGTCTTTGCGGCTGATGACCACGTCGAAGGGAGTAGGGGCGGAGTGGGTATGCGTGACCGAGACGAGGATGTTGCCTGCCGGCACGTCCGTCTTCTCGGAAATGCCGCTGCGGATGGCCGCCACCTGCTCCTTATTTAAATATAGTATGTCGTGGGTAATGAACATCACCTGCCGCGCGCCGTTGTTTATGTAGAGGGCGGTGCAGGTCAGCGGGTCGTGCGCCCCCTCGCTCATCCTCTCTACATACGGATAGCCGTAGAGGAACTGAGAGTTCCTGGGGGTGATTTTCCCAGTCGCAGCGCCCGCTTTTATTATTTCGTTTGCCATCTTCTAATATTCGTTTACCCAGTCGGGCTCTATGTTCTTGGCGATTGTCTCAGAGACGAATACGCTTGTGGGCACGGTCTGCATTATGGATTCGGGGATGCGCGGGCTCACCGGGCCGTGGAGCACCAGGCGGGTGGTGAAACGCTGCCATGCCGACGATGTGCCGTGGATGGTGATGGCGTGGGTGTCGTTGCGATATTTGGCGGCAAGCACGTCGCGCGGGCCTATTGTGGCGGCTTTCGGCGGCACTGCGGCCAGGTTGCCGGAGAGGCCGAATGCGCCGTGCAGCGAGTTCTGGGCCAGGGTGAAGGGGGAGAGGGTGCACACGCGAGCGCCCATCTGCTTCCACTCTTCCAGGTCAGCCTGAAACTCGGGTGCGTCGGGCTCGATGAATGCCAGGTGGCCGGTCCAGCCGGGGCCTGCATACACGATGTCGGCGCCGCCCATATCCTCTATCATTTTGCTGTAGTCGTTTATGTTCTTGTTTGTGAAGCCGGTAAAGTGGCTGCGCTCCGGGCGGAGCTTGGGATCCAGCTCATAGTAGAAGTTGTGCAGCATTGCGTAGGTAAAGCCGCACTCCCAGTCCTCGGGGGCGATGTTGCCGTCCTGGTCGGCATATTCGTCCATTGCGAATGCGTACAGGTTGTGGCAGTCGATGTTGAGGGCGTTGCACATACGGGCCACATAGCGGTAGGTGGTCACGGGGTTGGGGAGAATCATCACCACCTTCTTCCCGGTGTCGGAAGATTCTTTGAGGCGGCGGACCATATCCTCTATCATATAATGCTCTACCGATGCGTCGGGCACGACCTTGATTTTGTAGTCGGGGTTGGGATGCTTTTCCATATCCTCGCGCTTGATTGCAGCGACGCGGTCAATCACCTTCTTGTCCCTGAAGGGAACCCACTGTGAAGGCAGGTATGTGAACTTTTTATCTGACATAACTGGTTGGTTTTTATGTTATTATTTCTTGTAATAATCTTTTCCGGCGATCCAGGTGCTTTGGACCTGGAGGTCTTTGTCCATAATGACGAAGTCGGCGTCCTTGCCGGGTGTCAGCGAGCCTTTCTTCTCTTCCTGATGCAGCACGGTGGCGGGGTTGAGGCTCAGCAGTTTGCTGGCTTCCACCAGGTCGAGGCCGAGCAGTTTGACGGCGTTTCTCAGTGCCGTATCCAGGGTGAGTCCGCTGCCGGCCAGGGTGTGGTCCTTGACGCTGCGGGCGGGGGCACCGGGATAGTCAAAGCAGATGTCGCCCATATTGCCGAAGGTGTAGGTGCCGGGCTCGAAACCTGCGCCGACGTTGGCGTCGGTAATCAGGCAGACTTTGCCGGGGCCGCTCTTCTTGGCGGTGAGGGCCATCTTGACTGCGATCGGGTCTACATGGACGCCGTCCAGGATAAAGTCGACGCTGACGGTTTCATCGGCCAGCACGGCCTCGACAATGCCTGACGGTCTTACTCCGGGTTCCGATACGGGCGGGCAGGGGAAGACATCGTAGAAGTGGGTACAGTGGCATGCTCCTTTCTCTATGGCCTTGATTGCCTGCTCTGCTGTGGCGGCGGTATGGGTCATGAAGACTGGAGTGTTGCCCTCCGCCATTATCGGTATCAGATCTGTGATCCCCTCTACGTCGGGTGAAATACTGAAGATGGTCTTGTAGGGTCTGGCCGCCTCTATCAGCGCCCTGACGCGTTCGGCTCCGCCGCCGGTGATGGCGTCCTTGTTAAAGGCACCGGTAAGTGCCAGGAACGGTCCTTCCAGGTGGAATCCCAGGATGTTGGTGCCGTCGGTTTCGGTGCTGCTCAGCGTCTTCAAGAATGCCGAATCCTGGCCCATCGGGCTGGGGGAGACGGTGGGGAGGAAGCTGGTGACGCCGTACTGCGGCAGCACGCGGCACATTCCCTTGAGGGCCTCCGGGCCGTTGTCTACCAGGAAGTTGTGCACTCCGTGGATGTGCATGTCTATGAAGCCGGGCAGGATGTATTCTTCGCTGTGGTCTTCTATTTCGCAGTCGGGCCTCTGGCGGGTGACGGCGGCTATGCGGCCGTGCTCCAGCACCAGATAGCCGTCAAGTATTTCGGTTTCGGTAACGATCTTTCCTTTGAGTGCCTTCATAACTCAGTTTCGCAATACTACTTGTTTTTGTTGGTTTGTGAGTAAGGACTGATTGCGAAACTATCCCTACCGCACATTACATTATAACGTATCCCCATCCCTAAATCCCTTCCCTCGGGGAAGGGACTTACCCTTCGCCCTTCGGGCTCTAATTCTATTTCCCGGTCAGTTTGTGGTAATCTTCCAGAATCTGTGCGCAGTAGACTCCTACGCCCACTACGTCGGCGCCCATGCTGATAAAGTTGTAGCCCATGTCGATGAGTTCCTTGGCGCCCTGTGCACTGCCGGTGGTGCCGGCAAACTTGCCGTATTTGTGAGCCAGTTCGGCGATTTTCTTGCGGGTCTCTTTCAGCTTGGGGTTGGCGAAATTCAGCGGGTCGCCGATGCCCTGGCTGAAGTCGGCGGGGCCAAAGAAGAGCATGTCAAAGCCTGGCAGGGCGGCTATTTCTTCCAGTTCTGCCAGCGGTTCGGGGTCCTCTATCTGCAGTACGGTAAAGCGCTGCTCGTTGGCCTGCTCCATGTATTTTGCGCCGTCCAGCAGGCAATATGCGCCGTCGGCGTTGCCGCCGTCAATCGGGCGCCTGCCAACCGGGTGGAACTTGGTGTAATAGACTATCTCCCTGGCCTCCTTGAGATTCATCACATGCGGCACCATGATGCCGGTGGCGTCCATCTCAAAGGGCTTGATAAGGTTGCTGTAGGGACCGCGGGAGACGCGCACCATGACATCGGCGTCGTATGCCTTGCCCGCCAGTATCTGCGCCTTGATGTCCTGCCAGCCGTTAACGCAGTGTTCGCGGTCCAGCCAGAGGCAGTCGAAACCGCTGAGGGCGGCGATTTCTGCGACCTCCATTCCGGTCATGTTCAACTTGAAACAGGTGGCTACCTGTCCCGCTCTCATTTTTTCAAGCACTCGGCTTCTGCGCATGTTGTCTACCATATTTAGTCGTTCTTATCCGTTTATACTCGTTTTTAATCGTTTCTATCCGTTTTTAAACGTTTATAGCCGTTTACAATCGTTAATAATCAGCTCTGCGCGGCGGCATCTTTCTTCTTGATGCTCCGCTTAATCAATATAAGGAATACCACGCTGGCGAGGGCGGAGAGCGATACTACGCGGAGTATCAGGCCCATATCCACGCTGTGGTCCCTTAAAATACCTATTATATATACACCCAGACCGCCAATCACGGTGGTGAACATGTTCATCATTCCGTATGCCGTGGCGCGGTAACGCTTGTCGGTGGTGGCCACGATTATCGGCATCAGGTTGGTATCCACAAACATACGGCTCAGGCCATAGACCACCATGAAGCCGACGACAATCCAGAGAATCATTATGTAGCCGGCAAAGAAGGCGGCGGGAGCGGCAATGCAGATGCCTATGATGGGGATGTTGATGCGGGCGTATTTATTTGTCTTGCTCCATCGGTCGGCCAGCCAGCCGCCAAACAGCAGACCTATTATCTGCCAGGGGTTCAGGAACAGGGTGGCCAGCATGCCCGCCTTGGTCTCCGGCAGGTTGAAGGCCTCCTGATAATATGTCGGCAGCCAGCTTCCTTCTACGTTGGCCAGGATGCCGACGATGCCCCAGAATATCGAAAGATATATGAAGGCGGGATTGGTGAAAAGGTGCTTGAAAGCGTGCCAGAAGGAGACTTTCTCTTCCTTTGGCGTCTCTGCCACGGCCTGTACCGGTTCTGGCTTCGGCTCTTTCGGCGCCTCTTTCAGCGCAAAGAAGCAGAAGATGGTGTAGGCGATGCCGATAATGCCGCAGATTACGAAGGCGTAGCTCCAGTCGTTGTGGGTGGTGGCCAGCAGCGACCCCAGGAAGCCCAGGCTGGCGCCCAGCACGAGGCCCGACTGATGGAAGCCGGTGGCGCGGGATTGCGTCCGCCCTTTATGATAGTCCATGATCAGCGCCAGTGCGGCGGGCAGGTAGCACGCCTCGCTGATACCCAGCGCGATACGGCAGGCCAGCAGCTGCTGGTAGTTGACTACGCGCGATGTCAGCAGGGTAATCACCGACCACGACAGGAGGCTGAGGATGATGACCTTTGTGCGGCTGAACTTATCTGCCAGGTAGCCGGCGATTGGGTTGGTGAAGCCGTAGGCCCAGAGCAGGGCGCTGGATAGGAGTCCGAACTGGGCGTCGGTCATTGGGATGGCTGCACGTATCGAGAGTCGCATAGTGGCCACCATGGAGCGGTCCAACTGGTTGAGCGCGGCGGCAATAAAGAGGACAGCAACGACCAGCCAGGCGTATGTGGTGGGCTTTTGCTGTGTGCTTTGGTTGGTAATCTGCATAAGCAAAAAGGGAATCGCTTATCTGTTGGCAATTCGAACTCCAAAGATAAGCAAAATATGATTACATTTGTCGTATGAAGATTGTGGAATTGCATACTCTTGATGATGCGCAGGTTGCCGATATGCTGGCGTTGATGGCAGAGCTGGATCCTCTGATTGCCGTTACGGCGGATATGCTGCGCGCCACGGCCGATTCTTCGCAGACGCATCTGTTTGCGGCAGTGGACGATAGCGGTAAGATTGCCGGCTGTGCTTCGCTGTGCGTCTTCACTTCACCTACCGGCCTGAAAGCCAGCGTAGAGGATGTCGTGGTGGGTTCCGCCTTCCGCGGTCGTCACCTGGGCCGTGCGCTTCTGGAGCATATCATCTCTTACGCCAAGGCCAATCTTTCGCCCGTGGACATCCATCTTACATCCCGTCCCCACCGTGTAGCCGCCAACGCGCTCTACCGCTCCATCGGCTTCAAACAGAAAGAAACCAACGTATACATTCTTTCAATTTGATACTTCCAATAATGCTCCTTATCTTTGGGCGCTTATAATTTGAAAGGATGAAGGTTTTAAAATTTGGCGGCAGCAGCGTCGCAACGGCAGAAAACATACTCAAAGTCAAGTCTATCGTAGAAAAGCTGGACGACGTATCTGTAATCGTCGTGTCGGCTTTGGGCGGTGTGACAGACGAATTGGTGAAGACCTCTTCGCTGGCTTCCGCGGCCGATATTTCTTATAAGGAGCACTTGCAGTCGCTGCGTACGCGCCACCTTGAGGCCTGCGACGCGCTGGTGTCCGGCAAGGCCGATGCTGATAAATTGAAAGCGGAAATCAATGCGCTTCTGGACGAACTGGAAGGTATCTGCCGCGGCGTGTTCCTGCTGAAGGTCATTCCCGACACTATCCGCGACCAGATATTGAGCTTTGGCGAGAGGATGTCCTCTCTGATAGTTGCCGAGGCTGTTAACGGCCAGCAGTACAATTCGTTAGACTTTATCAGAACCGAGGGTGGACAGGTCAATTTCAAGGAGACTAACCGTCTGATTCGCGACCGTTTCAAAGGTTATGGCGCCGGCTGTCCGGTAGCTATTGTGCCGGGCTTCATTGCCCGCGATATGAGCGGCGACATCTCCACTTTGGGCCGCGGCGGCAGCGATTACACCGCAAGTATCCTGGCGGCGGCGCTGGACGCATCCGTCCTGGAAATTTGGACCGACGTGGACGGCTTCATGACTGCCGACCCGCGTATTATCCGCACCTCTTATGTCATTGACGAACTGACCTACGAAGAGGCCACCGAACTGTGCAACTTCGGCGCCAAGGTAATCTATCCTCCTACAGTTTATCCGGTATGTATCAAGGAGATACCTATCCTGGTAAAGAACACCTTCAATCCGTCGGCGCCGGGAACCCTGATTCATACGCCCGATAAGTTGCACCATAACGACCAAATTATCAAGGGTATATCATCTATTGACAATATCAGCCTTATTACTCTTTCGGCTACCTCAATGGTGGGCATCGTAGGTGTCGACAGGCATATCTTTACAGCGCTGGCAGACAAGAACATAAGCGTGTTCCTGGTAAGCCAGTCAGCCTCTGAGACGGGTATTTCGATTGGTGTCAGCAGCGCCGACGCCGAACTGGCCTGCAAAGTGCTTTCGGAGACCTTTGCCGACGTGATTGCCAGCGGCGCCGTGAATCCCGTCAAGCGTGAAGATGAACTTGCAGCGGTGGCCATCGTGGGCGAGAACATGAAGCACCACTGCGGTATCGCCGGCAAATTGTTCACCACGCTGGGTCGCAACGGCATCAGCGTAATCGCCATGGCGCAGGGTGCGTCGGAGAGCAACATCAGCTTCGTGGTAGAGCGCAAGTTCTTGCGCAAGTCGCTGAACGTTATTCACGACGGCTTCTTCCTGTCTGAATACCAAGAGCTTAACCTTTTCGTATGCGGCATTGGCACCGTCGGCGGACAGCTGATAGAGCAGATTGCCATGCAGCGAGAAAAGCTCATGAACGAGAATAATCTCAAGATCAATATAGTGGGCATAGCCCGCAGCAGCCGGGGTATTTTTGACCGCAATGGTATCTGCCTGGACGGCTGGCGTGCGGCTCTGGAAGAGGGGCTGGAGATTAATCCTTCCCGTCTGAGGGAGGAGGTCATAGGCATGAACATCTTCAACAGCGTGTTTGTAGACTGTACCGCAAGTGCAGAGATAGCAGCGCTTTACGAGGATTTCTTTACCCACGGTATCAACGTGGTGGCGGCCAACAAGATAGCCGCTTCTTCCGATTACGAGAATTATCATCGCCTCAAAGAGACTGCCCGCAGCCACGGCGTCAAGTACCTGTTCGAGGCCAATGTTGGCGCCGGTCTTCCTATTATTAATACTATAGGCAGTCTGCGCAAGAGCGGCGACCGCATAGAGAAGATAGAGGCGGTGCTGAGTGGCACTTTGAACTTCGTTTTCAATACTTTGAGTGCCGACGTGCCGTTCAGCGAGACGGTGCGGCTGGCCAAGGAGCAGGGCTTCTCCGAGCCCGATCCGCGAATCGATTTGAGTGGTAAGGATGTCATCCGCAAGCTTGTAATCCTCTCCCGTGAAGCGGGGTACGAGGTCAATCAGGAAGATGTCGAGGCCAATCTGTTCATACCGCGCGAGTTCTTCAACTGCTCGCTTGACGAGTTCTGGAAAAAGCTGCCTTCTCTGGATGCAGAGTTTGAAGAGCGCCGGCTGGCCCTGGAGGGCGAGCACAAGCGGCTGCGTTTCGTGGCAACGATGAATGCCGGCAAGCTTTCAGTGGGCCTGAAGACTGTGGACGAGCTCCATTCGTTCTATGTGCTTGACGGCTCCAACAATATCGTGCTGCTCACCACAGAGCGCTATCACAACCATCCAATGCTGATTCAGGGCTATGGAGCAGGCGCGGACGTTACCGCCGCGGGCGTCTTTGCCGATATCATCAGCATTGCCAACGTGTAGAATCATGGGTGCCCGGACCGGCAGTTCCCGGCGAGAGTCGCGGCCCGAGGCGGGTCGTGGCTGTTCTCGTACCGGTTCCGTTCGTGGCGTTCCCCGGCCTTGGGGTATGAAGCAGGGCTTCGCGGTTTGCGGGGTCCTGTTCCTGCTGGGGCTTTTGCTGCAGGTTCTGCTGGGTGAGGTCCAGTGGGATGCGCTCGCCTGGCCGGTGAATATCTTTTTGCTGGCCGCCTGGCTTGTGATTATTTCCGATATCTTTTTTCTGCGCCGTCGGGTTCGGTTTTTTGAATGGATGATGCACAACGGTGCGGGTGTCCCGGCGCTGGTCTTTGCGCTGGCAATGACGCTGGTAATGGGGCTCGTGACTCAGGGGGAAACTGAGGTGCCGATGGGTATGCCTGCCGGAATCCCGGCCGAGATGGCGGAGGCTTTGTCGGAGTCGGGAATGATTGATGCGATGTCGTCGGGAATGCCTTCCGCGGCGCCTGCGGCCATGCCTTGGCTGGGGCGGATGCTCCGGTTCTGGCCGTTCGTGCTGGCGTGGGGCTGGATGCTGTTGATAGCCGGCCTTGCTGCTCTTAATCACCTGTTGAGGTGGAAGTTACGTGAGATTCCCTTCGTGATGAATCACCTGGGTTTGTTTGTGGCGGTGGTCGCCGCTACTTTGGGCTCCCCAGACAAGCAGGACCTGCGGTTGATGGCGTTTACCGAGACTCCCGAGTGGCGTGCTGTGGACGATAACGGGGCACTGGTAGAGCTCGATTTTGCCGTGACCTTGCATAAGTTTATTATGGAGACATATGATGACGGTTCGCCGCGGAGGTTTGCTTCGGAGGTGACTATAGCACCGCGAGCTTCTGAGGAGACGGTTGCTCAGCAAGGGTCTGCTTCCGCGGTGATGACACAGCGAGGTGGGGCAGAGCGTGTTGCTGCTGCCGTTGGGTGTACTTCCGGTACAGTCGAAGTCAACAAGCCGCTGCGTTACGGCGGCTGGAAGATATATCAGTACGATTATGACGCCGCGGCGGGGGCCGACAGCGCTTACAGCACCTTCGAACTGGTGCGCGACCCGTGGCTGTGGGCGGTGTACGCGGGCATCTTCATGATGCTGGAGGGAGCGGTCTGCCTGATGCTTTTCATGGCCCCGAAGCCGGTGCGGGAAGATGAATCAGAGGAGGGCGAAATGGCTGATAATGAGGTTGTTGGTGTTAAGAAGTTGCGTGATGATAGGGGTGAGTCTCTTGGTCCCGAGGGGGCGCAAAACGATAGGAGGGAAGAGGTATGACGTGGAGTTTGTTCATATGGTTTGCGCTGCCGGCGCTGCTGATGTGGATTCTGGGTGCGGTTTTCGCCTGGAAGGGTCGCAGCCGCCTGACATGGATATTCACGCTGACGGGCATCGCAGTATTCTTCGCCTTTATCCTGGGTATGTGGATTTCGCTGGAGCGTCCGCCGTTGCGGACCATGGGCGAGACTCGTCTCTGGTACGCATTCTTCCTGCCGGTGGCGGGCATTATCGTCTATAGCCGCTGGCGCTACAAATGGATTCTGAGTTTCTCCACGCTGCTGGCCGCGGTCTTCATCCTCATCAATCTTCTTAAGCCCGAGATTCATTCCAAGACGCTGATGCCGGCGCTCCAAAGCCCCTGGTTCGCCCCGCACGTGATAGTGTACATGTTCGCATACGCTCTGCTTGGAGCCGCCACGGTGATGGCGCTTTACCTGCTGATTTTCAAGAGATTCCCGTTCAAGCCGAGAATGACGGTGGAAGAACGGCCGGGAATGACGGGAAAGGAGAGATTCCCGGTCAAGCCGGAAATGATGGAGAACGAGCAGCCGGGAATGACGGTGGAAGAACAGCCGGGAATGATGGAGAACGAGCAGCAGGGAATGACGGGTACTGGAACGCCGGAGGTGAATGAGGGGTTGCCCGCTGGAACCTCAATGCAGGAAGCCCGCCAGATCGATACCGAGAAGGAATCGTACAAGTATGTTCGGCGTGAGATGAACATCACCGATAACCTGGTTTATGTGGGGCTGGCGTTCCTCACCTTCGGGATGCTCTTCGGGGCGCTCTGGGCCAAGGTGGCATGGGGCGATTACTGGAGCTGGGATCCCAAGGAGACCTGGGCCGCAGCGACCTGGCTCTGCTACCTGGTGTACATGCACTTCCGCAAAGCGCGTCCCCGCGACTGGCAGATGGCGTGCACCATTCTGCTCATAGCCTTCGTCTGCCTCCAGATGTGCTGGTGGGGCATCAATTACCTCCCCTCCGCCAAGGGATCTTCTGTACATACGTACTAGCATTCCTCCAAATGACAGCAACGCTGCAATCCCCCGCAGCGTTACCCTCAAAAACTACTCAAAATGGGGGTAACAGTGCACTTCCCCGCAGCGTTACCCTCAAAAACGGCTAAAATGGGGTAACAGTGCACT
>JAEEGF012027655.1_pt1 | contig 17477 bp, 5 predicted proteins | sample 9134171 | NCBI WGS metagenome assembly JAEEGF01 (sample SAMN16246542, study PRJNA631951) | gut metagenome | biome: gut microbiome; feature: rumen; material: AP-attached | host: Bos | place: Iran: Karaj | collected 2018-10 | reverse complement strand
TGTCGGAGAAGCTGGTCATCAAGAATGATGTCAAAGAGGTGTCGAAACTTAGTGAATTCATAAAGTCTGTCATAGAGAAGCAGAACATTGAGAAGTCTTTGGGCCGCCAGCTGCGATTGGCTGTCGAGGAGGCTGTAGTAAACGTGATTGACTATGCCTATCCCGTTGGACAGGAGGGCGAAATTGAAGTGCGGGTGTTGTCTGATGGTAAAACTATGAAGACAGTCATCATTGACTCTGGCGTAGCTTTCGACCCCACGGCGAAGGAAAGGGCCGACACGACTCTATCAGCCGAAGACCGCCAGATAGGTGGCTTGGGCATCCTGATGGTTCGCGAAATAATGGACTCCATTAACTACGAGCGGATCAACCATCAGAACGTGCTGACTCTTGTCAAACAACTAAGAGATTCATCAACAAGCGAAACTAAATAACTAAAAACTTATATTATTATGAACACAAAAATTGAGGAAATCGACGGCAAGTTTGTTGCCACGTTGGAAGGTGAAATGGATACTGCAGCTGCAGTAGAGGCAGAAGAAGTGCTGAAGCCTCTCTATCAGAGCAGTGGTAAGGATGTTATCATCGACTGCAAGGGGCTTGAGTATATCGCCTCCAGTGGCCTGCGTATTCTGCTCAGCATCCTGAAGGCCGCCAAGGCTGCAGGTAGCAAGGTGATTATGCGTGATGTCAACGACGACATCAAGAACGTCTTTAAGCTGACAGGCTTCATCAGCATCTTCGATTTCGAATAAGGAAAAACTGCCTATGAAAAAGTATTGTGTGTTGCTATTATTAGCGGCATCTACAGGTAGTTGGGCTCAGAAGGACTCTATTAATAAAATAAGCATCGGTCTGAATCTGATGTCACATGGCGAGATGTGTGGTGGCGGATTGCCGAGATCTGTTGATAAGACTGTCAATGAGGACCGGTCGCAGTTCCTCCTTGGGCGTACCCGCATCAATGTAGATTATGAAAGACAGGGATTGCAGGCCCATGCTGTCATTCAGAACAAGGCGGTATGGGGTATGAGTGGTAATCAGAGTCTCAATTTATATGAAGCTTGGGTGAAGATGACTGCCAAGAATGGTCTTTTCGTCCAAGCGGGACGTGTGGCGCTGGCCTATGACGATGAGCGCATCATCGGCCCTAACGACTTTGCTACGGCAGCCAAGTCGCATGATATTGTGCGAGCAGGCTATGAAGGCTATGGCCATAGGTTGCATGCCATACTGGCTTACAACCAAAATTCAGATAACGTCTATACTGGTACCTATTACGATGGTGGTGCGCAAGCCTACAAAACCATGCAGACCGTATGGTATCATTATGATGTGCCAGAATTCCCATTGGGCGCCTCGCTGCTTTTTATGAACTTTGGCCTGCAGGCAGGCAATTATAAGGAGGTCGAGAATAAGATGATAGAGGATGAGAGGAATCCCCCTCGTACCGAGTATCAACAAATGTGGGGTTGCTACCTCAATTTCCATCCCAAGCACCTCACACTTGAAGGCTCGTACTACAGGCAGACGGGTGATTGGGTGAACGAGAATCATTATTCCAAACCTATCAAGGCTTGGATGGCCAGTGTGAAAGCCACTGTCAAACCTGCAGACAATTACGGTTTCGAGCTGGGTTACGACTGTTTGAGCGGCGACGACTATGTGCCGGTGGCCTATGGCGGTCCTTTAGTCATGGTAAATCACCCTGAGATAAAGGGTTTTACACCACTCTACGGTTCGCGTACCAAGTTTTACGGTATCATGGACTATTTCTATGAGAGTGCCTACACCAACGGCTTCACACCAGGTCTGCAGAATGCCTTCTTGGGTGTCTTCGGCAAACCCACAGGCAAACTGAATTGCAGGGCCGCCTACCACTATCTCGCTGTAGCCACCAAGCTCGCTGAACTCAATAGGACACTGGGTCATTGTGTTGAACTTCAGGCCAGTTATCAGTTTTCAAAAGACATTACCCTCATGGCTGGCTATACCCAGATGCTTGGTACAGAAACGATGGCTTATCTAAAGCAGGATGGTAGCAGCAAAAGAGCCCGTTGGGGCTGGTTCACATTAGCTGTTTCCCCCAGTCTATTCACGGCTAAATGGTAAAAAATCATCAGAATATCTTTGGAATGGAGTCATATGGGAAAATTATGAACAAGAGACCTATTATTAATATCATTCAGCAACAGGCATTACAGACACCGGAAAATGTTGCTCTAGTATGTAATGCAGCAAGCTACACCTATCGTGACCTTATTGCGAATGCCAATAATATCACCCGGCAAATCATAAAGAACGGGTTGGATAGAGAGGACGTTGTGGGAATCCTGATAGCACGCAATCAGTGGATGGCAATAGCCCCTGTGGGTGTGCTGGCAGCCGGTTGCGCCTATATGCCTATGGACTCGGCCTACCCTGCCGAGCGTCTGAACTTCATGTTAAATGACAGCCATGCCAAGATGCTGATAGCCGACAAGGCAGTGCTCTTAAGCAGCGGGCTGACGGTCCACAACGGATATGTCATGACGGAAGAAGGTCAGATACCTGTTCTCTATACCGAGGAACTGCAGCAGGTGGAGGCAACGAGTATGCTAATTGAAAATGGAAAATGGAAAATGGATAATTATCCATCATCAATTATCAATTGTCCATTACCGAAGCCTGAGACCCTTGCCCTGCTCATCTATACCAGCGGTTCAACAGGCAATCCTAAGGGTTGTATGATAGAACAGTGCAACATCAGCTGTCTGGCTGAGGAAACTAGGAGCGTCCTGTCCCTCGACAGTACCTGCCGCGTAGCATCGTATGCCAGTTTCTCGTTTGTGCCAACCGTGCATGACATCTTTGGCACGTTATCGACAGGCGGCACACTCTATATCATTCCCGAAGACGTCAGGTTCGACTTCGTACGGCTGGCACAGTTCATTGATGACAATGCCATCACTCATATCATTATGAGCACCATGACAGGCCGTGAGTTTGTAACGATGCACCAGTGTCCTTCCTTGCGCTATCTCTCTGTTGGTGGAGAGAAACTGAATCCCGTGACACCGATGTCAGGACTGACATTCGTGAATATCTACGGTTCGTCAGAGGCTTGCGGCATGATTTCGTGTTATGCCGTAAAGGGCAGTGAGGAAAATATTCCCATTGGTAAGGCATGTGGCACTTACCGCTTGTATATCGTTGGAGAAGACGGACAGCCCGTGGCTGACGGTGAGGCAGGCGAACTGTGGATAAGCGGTCCGCAGTTGTGTCGAGGCTACCTGAACCACCCCGAACTGACGGCTGCTGTCTTCATCGACAACCCCTTCAACGATGCCCATGAGGAAGGTTACGAACGGGTATTCCGAACGGGTGACTTCGTGCGCCGCGATGCTGAAGGCAATCTGCTGTTTGCAGGACGGCGCGACGGTCTGGTCAAGGTTCGCGGCTTCCGTGTGGAACTGCGCGAGGTGGAGTCAGCTGTCCTTACGTGTCCTGGTGTGAAAGAGGCAACGGTTCAGTCGGGTGAAGACCCGCTTAACGGCACCTATATCGTGGCATACGTTACCGGTGATAACGAACTTGACGGTGAGGCCATCAAGCGTCATGTATCTGCACAAAAGCCTGCATATATGGTTCCTGAGGTGGTTATGCAGATTCAGGAGATACCCCGCAACAACAACGGCAAGGTGGACCGTAAGCGACTGCCTAAGCCAACGAGAAGTGAAAAGGGCACGGTAAAGCGTGAGGCATTTGTTCCAGAGAACGACTTGCAACGGGAATTGCATCACATCATAGCGCATGAGATAGGCACAGCGGATTTTGGCATTCATACACCGCTCCTGCTGGTAGGCATGACTTCTGTTTCCGCCATCAAGGTGGCCAGTCTTGTCCACAAGAAATATGGCGTGAGCATCAATGCACAGACTATTACCAAGGACTTCTCTCTGAAAGACATTGAAGAAGCCATAGATAAAGAAGGTAAGAAGGAAACGGTTAAACTTCAGACATCAGACCTCAGCCATCCGACAAGCGTTCCGTTGTCTAATTCCCAGATAGGCGTTTATGTTGACTGCATCAACAATTCGGAGTCAACGATATATAATCTTCCGATGAAAGCGGCACTGCCGGTGTCTTTCGACACGGAGTTGCTTGCCAGAACCGTTACTTCCATCATTAAGGCACATCCTGCCCTCAGCGTGCATTTCGAAAGCGACGGTGCCGACACGGTACAGGTCACCGACCCCGAACAGAAGGTTGACATTCCTGTCACCTCAATGTCTGAGGAGGAACTGGCAGCCTATAAGTATGCCTTCGTGAAACCCTTTAATCTGGAGTCGGGACCGGTTTACAGGGTGGAAATCGTCAAGACCGAGAAACAGGTGTACCTGCTTACCGACATCCATCACCTCGTGGCAGACGGAGGCTCATACGACTTGTTCTACCGTCAACTGTGCAGCGCACTTGAAGGCAACCCCATTGACCTTGAGGATCTCAGCTTTGCTGATTATGTCCGTGCCGAGAAAGAGGCTGTCGGAAGCGATTACTATACGGCTGCACAGGCATTCTTCGCCAAGCGTCTGGATGGTGTGGAAGGCATGACGGAAATAGTATCCGACCTGGCGAACCCAAGCGAACAAGGTACCGTCAGCGAAGCCGTGACTCCTTTGGATTTGAATGCCGTAAACGGTTTCTGCCGTCAGCAGGCATCCCACGGCATTACCCCCGCTCACTTCGTATTGGCAAGTGTGTTCTATACGCTTTCACGTTTCACCAACAGCGACAGCCTGTGTATGACAACAGTCAGCAACGGACGCAGCAACGTGCGCATTGCCGACACGATGGGAATGTTCGTCAACACCCTTGCGCTCAGCAGTCAGATAGGCACGCAGAGTGTCATGGAATTCATTTGCGAGACGAGTGAGGATTTCCGTGAGACACTCCGCCATGAAAACTATCCCTTTGCCCAGATAGCCAATGACTACGGTCTCTCCGCAGAGATTATGTTTGCCTATCAGATGGGCGTCATCAACCACTACAAATGTCTGGACACGGAGCTGGAACTGGAGAACCTGGAACAGAATAATGTACCAAAGTTCCCCATCGCTATTTTTATCAGAGAACACGATGGAGTTCCCAGCATCTGTCTTGAATACGACAACGGTCGCTATAGCCGTGAACTGATGGAGAGCCTGGCACAATCCATCAGTCATGCCGTGAATGCCTTCATCAGTAATCCCGATGCTCCGTTAACGAGTGTCTCGCTGCTTGATGACAAGCAGACCGCATTGCTTGACAGCTTCAACCAGACAGAGGTGCCTTATGACAATACACAGACCATCGTTTCGCTCTTCCGCCACCAGGCAAAGGCTACACCGCAGAATATCGCTGTGGTCTATAAGGACAGACAATATACCTATCAGGAAGTGGATGAACTGAGTGAACGCCTTGCCTGCTATATTGCCTCGAAGGGACTTGGATTAGAAGATGTTGTGTCTGTGCTGATTCCACGCTGCGAGTGGATGGCTATTGCCTCAATCGGTGTGTTGAAGGCTGGTTGCGCCTATCAGCCTCTCGATCCCAGTTATCCCAAGGAGCGCCTGAACTTCATGATGCAGGATGCGAGTGCCAAGCTGTTGATAAGCCTCACCCCCTCTCTCCCGACCTCTCTCAGGCTCGAGGGGAGTAAATGGCTTGAGGGGCTGGATGTCCTCAAGGAAAAGAATATTCCAGTATTTGACCTTCACGACGTTACCTCCTTGCCAAAGGTAACTACTCCCCTCCCTGTCAGGGAGGGGCTAGGGGGAGAGTCTTTGTTCATCCTGCTTTACACCTCAGGCTCGACGGGTGTGCCCAAGGGCTGCCAGCTGGAACACGGCAACCTCGTGTGCTTCTGTCATTGGTACCAGCGTTACTACGACCTGAAACCGGAACATCGGGTGGCTGCCTACGCTTCGTATGGCTTTGATGCCTGCATGATGGACATGTATCCCGCCCTGACCTGCGGCGCTACCGTTCATATCATTCCTGAAGAGATCCGTTTGGACCTCATCGCCCTGAACGACTATTTCGAGCGTGAACATATTACCCACTCGTTCATGACGACGCAAGTGGGCTATCAGTTTGCCACGAGTATTGAGAACCATTCTCTGAAGTATCTATCGACGGGTGGCGAGAAACTGGCTTCCCTCACGCCGCCAACGGGCTTCAATTTCTATAATGGATATGGTCCTACAGAGTGTACCATTTTTACTACCACGTACTTGGTTGACAAGAAACTGAAGGAGATACCCATCGGCAAACCGCTCGACAATATGCGCCTTTATGTCGTCGATCCACAAGGCCATCGTCTGCCTGTGGGAGCAGCAGGAGAATTATGGGTCAGTGGTCCTCAGGTGAGCCGAGGCTATCTGAACCGTCCGGAGAAAACGGCAGAGGTCTATATCCCGAATCCGTTTACAGAGAATAAGAAATATGCACGCGTGTATCGTTCCGGCGATATCGTGCGTTATCTGCCATCAGGCGATATCCAGTTTGTTGGCCGTCGCGACGGACAGGTAAAGATTCGTGGTTTCCGCATCGAGCTGAAAGAGGTGGAGGCTGTGATTCGTGAGTTCCCAGGTATCAAGGATGCTACGGTTCAGGCCTTTGATGAGAAAGGCGGCAGCGGCGGTAAGTTCATTGCGGCCTATATCGTCGGCGATGAGCAGATTGACATCGAGGCGCTCAACAACTTTATCATGGACGAGAAGCCGCCTTACATGGTACCTGCCGTGACGATGCAGATTGATGCCATACCATTGAATCAGAACCAGAAGGTCAACAAGAAAGCACTTCCTAAGCCCGAAAAGAAAGCCATAGCTGCCGAGGTGGAGAGTAACGTTCCGATGAATATATTGGAGAAGGAACTCCATAGCATCATTGCCAAGATTATCAATACCGAGGACTTTGGCATAACGACGGTGCTGGGTTATGCGGGACTGACGTCCATCATGTCCATCAAACTCGCTGTACAGGTGAATAAACGCTATGGTGTCACGCTCGACTCGAAGTCGCTGGTCAAGAGCGGCACACTCCAGATGATTGAGAATGAGATTTTGAGCAAAGTGCTCAATGGACAATGGACAATGGATAATGGACAATTGGCTGCGCAAAGTTCTGCGGATGCCAACAATTATCAATTATCAATTATCAATTCTCAATTGGAGAGCGCCCCGCTCTCCTTCCCCCAGCAGGGCCTCTACGTGGAGTGTATGAAGAATCCTACGGCCATCGTCTATAACATACCCGTCTCGGTAACCTTCCCTTCTGGTGTGGCAGCCGACAAGCTGGCTGATGCTGTGGCTGAAGTCGTGCGTTTGCATCCCTTGCTTGCTTGTCATTTTGAGCTTCAGGACAATGAGACGGTGCAGGTATGGAATAAAGCACATGAAGACATCGTGGGACGACAGAAGATGAGCGATGCTGAATATGAGCAATATAAGCAGGGCTTCGTCATGCCGTTCCGTTTGAACGAAGGTCCGCTCTACCGCTTGGAAGTTGTAGAGACTGACACCACTCTTTATCTGTTGGCCGACTTCCACCATCTTATTTTCGACGGTGCCTCTCTCGATGTATTCTTATCGCAGGTCGCTGCACGGCTCAATGGTGAAGCCATCGATGCCGAACAATGCACCTATGCTGATTATGTGAAACATACGGAAGAGCGTCCGGAGGACAAGGCGTTCTTCTCTAAGGTGCTGGCCGATTGCGAAGATGCGACAGAGCTGCCTGCCGATTTGCAGAGTTCAGAAGGCCAAGGCCATACGGCCGAGGTGGCACACGCCATCGATATGGATCGTATTGAGCAGTTCTGCCAGACGCAGGGTATCACGCCTGCCCATTTGCTGTTGGGAGCCACCTATTACACCATCTCCCGCTATGTAGCGACACATGATGTCTATATGTCAACCATCAGCAATGGCCGTTCCGACATCCGTCTCGCTGATACCGTCGGCATGTTTGTGAACACTTTAGCCCTGCATGGTCATATCGGCGAAGGTACGGTGGCCGACTTCCTGAAGACTGTCAGCACCGATTTCGACGAGATGCTCCGCCATGAGCAGTACCCATACGCCCGGATTGCTGCCGACTATGGCTTCTATTCAAAGATTAACTTCGTCTATCAGATGGGCGTTATCAACGAATATAAGATAGGTGATGCGCCATTGGACATTGAGACCTTGGAACTTGACATCCCCAAGTTCAAGACCTGCGTCCTCATCAGTCCTCATCAGGGAAAGCCTTCTGTGGTTGTGGAGTATGATGATGCTTTCTATAGTCAGCAGATGATGGCTGGTCTGGCAGAGAGTATTGCTGCTGTCGCTAATCATTTCATCGATACACCTGATGTGTCGTTGCGCAGCATCTCCATCATGAGTGACCGCCAGCGCCAGATGGTTGAGCCGATGCATGAAGAAGGACGTGGCGATATTCCTGTGCTCTTCCTTCATCATGGTATGGAGCAGCAGGCAGCGCAGCATCCTGACCGCCCAGCATTGGTAGCCTGCGATGCCACATTCACTTACGCAGAATTCAACGCTGCTGCCAACCGCATAGCCAATGCCTTGCTAGAGCGTGGCGTGAAACCGTGCGACAGGGTTGCCATGTTGTTGCCGCGTACCAGCAGGGTGATGCTTTCAATGTATGGTATCCTGAAAGCTGGAGCCGCCTTTATTCCTTGCGACCCGCACTATCCTGCTGATCGCATTCAGCTGATTCTCGACGACTCAGATGCCCGTTATATCATCACCGATGCAGAGCATGCCAGCCTGGTCCCGGCTGATAAAGCCTTGGATGTCGAGGCGTTGCTTGATCATCCTTGCAGCGATATGGTTACTGCAGATATCACGCCTGATGATCTGGCCTACCTGATTTACACCAGCGGTTCCACAGGTCGTCCTAAGGGTGTGATGCTGCATCACCGCGGCATCTGTAATGAGTTGACTGCCCACCCGGTGAACAGGCGCAACTATATTGCCAGGAACGAGGGGCACGCTGTGCTCGGACTGACATCGCTGTCCTTCGACGGTTCTTTCGTAGAGCATGGCCTGGCTCTCTTCAACGGACTGACCCTCGTACTTGTTCATGATGACTATGTGAACGATCCTATCGAGGTGACCCGCCTGATGACCGAGAATCAGGTAGATGTGCTATGCTCTGCACAGTCGCGTCTGGTGTCGTTCATGGCCAGTGACGGTTTCATGGAAGCCATGCGCCGTTGTGTGATTGTGATGTGTGGTGGTGAGAAATTCCCTGATGGTCTGATGCGTCGTTTGCAGGAGCAGACACCAAATGCTCACATCTTCAACTGCTACGGACCTACTGAGACGACCGTAGAGAGCAACTGCCACGAACTGACGCACGAGGAATGTGTCACGGTGGGCCGTCCTTTGCTGAACATGCAGGAGTGCATCGTTGATCAGGATCTCAACGAACTGCCGGTAGGCGTGGTCGGAGAACTGCTGATTGGTGGTGTGCAAGTGGCTCACGGTTATAACAACCTTCCAGACAAGACAGCTGCCGCCTTTATCACATGGAAGGGGCAGCGCTTCTATCGTTCTGGCGACTTCGCCCGTTGGGACGAGAAGGGGCGCGTACATATCCTCGGACGTACCGACAATCAGGTGAAGCTGCGTGGTCAGCGTATCGAACTGGGCGAGATTGAAAGCGTGATGATGAAGGTCGAGGGCGTCAACAACGTCATCGTACTCATCCGCAAACTGAAAGGCAAGGATCATCTCTGTGCCTACTTCGTGGCCGACCGTGAGATTCCAATTGAACAGATAAAGGCGGAAATCAGTAAGAGCCTGACCACCTATATGGTTCCGACGGCCTATCTGCAATTGCCCGAGATGCCTGTTACGCCTAACGGCAAAATCAATACCAAGGCGCTGCCCGAACCTCAGATGGTGGCTGTGGGCGAATATGTGGCTCCGCAGAACGAGACGGAAGAGACCTTCTGCCGTATCTTTGCCGCGGTGCTGCAAGCCGAGAAGGTGGGCGCTACCGACAGTTTCTTCGACCTTGGTGGTACGTCGCTGAATGTAACGCGTGTCATCATCGAGGCCGATAAACGGGGCGTTCATGTGGCTTATGGTGATGTCTTCGCCAACCCGACGCCAAGGAAGCTGGCTGCTTTCGTCTCTGGTACAGATGGGGCTTCAGAAAGTGATGAGGCTTTTGCCGACCGCAATTTCAACTACATCCCCATTGGTACCCTCCTGAAGCAGAACACCCTTGATGCTTTCCGCGAGGGCAGTCCCTGTCAGATAGGCAATGCGCTGCTGACGGGTTCTACGGGTTATCTTGGCATACATATCCTCAAGGAACTGATTGACCGCAATGATGTGCCGGTCATCTGGTGCATGGTACGTGCCGAGTCGGAAGAAAAGGCGCAAAACCGCCTGAAGAGTCTGCTGTACTACTATTTTGCCAAGAACTACAAAGAACTGTTTGGCACCCGCATCCGTATCGTCTTGGGCGATGTGACGAAGCCCGGCGCGTTTAGTCGTTTTGGAGATTCGTCGTTTAGTCGTTTAGGAACAAATGTAACTTCCCCAAACGACCAAACGACTAAACACCCAATTTCCCAAATAAACACGGTCTTCAACTGTGCTGCAGTGGTTAAGCATTTCTCAAGTGGTACGGATATCGAAGACGTCAATATTGGCGGTGCTGCCAACTGTATAAAATTCTGTCTGAAAACAGGTGCCCGGCTCATCCAGACCTCAACATACAGCATCGCAGGTATGTCGGTAGAAGGTAGTCTGGCTGCTGACACAGTGCTCACAGAACGCGACCTTTACTTCGGACAATATCTCGACAACCGGTATATCCACTCCAAGTTCGTGGCTGAGCGCATGGTACTCGACGGCATCGCCCATCACGGGTTGAAGGCCAAGATTATGCGACTGGGTAATCTGGCACCACGTAGTACCGATGGTGAGTTCCAGATCAATTTCTCAACCAATAGTTCGATGGGGCGTATCCGCGTGTTTAAGATGCTGGGGTGCTATCCGTACGACATGGCAGACAGCGCGATGGAGTTCTCGCCTATCAATGAGGTGGCACAGGCTGTCGTATTGCTCTCGTTGACACCTGATAGCTGCATGGTGTTCCATCCTTATAACAACCATCCGATACTCTTTGGTGATGTCCTGGCTGGTTTGTCAAAGGTTGGCGGTGCGCCTGTTCAGGTTGAGGCAGACGAGTTTGCCCGTAAGATGGAAGAGGCGAAAGCCGATCCGGAGCGTGCAAAGGTCTTACAGAGCTTGATGGCATATCAGGATATGGCCCACGGCCAGCAAGTAAGAGCCATAGAACCGGTCAATCAGTACACCTCCCAGGTGCTCTACCGCTTGGGCTTCAAGTGGTCGTCCACTTCGTGGGATTATATTGAGCGCTTCCTGATTGCCATCAACGGCTTCGGATACTTTGAATAAATAATGAATAATATGAAGACCTATCCTTTGTTACAATCCCAGTTGGGCGTGTTTTACGACTGCCTGAAATATCCGAAGGTGATGCAGTATAATATTCCGTGTATCACCAAGTTGACTGACGATATTGACCTTGATCGCGTGGAGAAGGCCATACAAGCAATATTCACCGCGAGGCCGGAACTCAGTATGCGCTTTCTCATCGACGAGAATGGTGAGCCGCGTCAGTATGTGGATGACGGAAAACGGCTGACCATCGTACGCCGCGAGATGACGCAGGAGGCTTTTGATGACTACGCTCATCATGGTTTCTGCCGTCCGTTCGACATTATGGGCGAAGAGCCGCTGTTACGCGTTGAATTGATAACAGTCGCACCACTCCACTATATGTTGCTGGATATCCACCATCTGGTGTCTGACGGCACCAGTTATCTGGTGCTCTTCCCACAGCGCGACCTGCCTTTGGCCTACGAAGGCAAACCGTTGCAAGCACAGGAATATGGCATCTTGCAGGCTGCCGAAGACGAGGCTGCATGCATTGGCAACGAAGCATACGAGCAGGCGAAGGCTGCCTGCGCTGAGAAGTATGCTGGTGTGGAGCTGTCCACGCTGTCGGCACATCCCGAGAATCCTGTGGGCGAGATGGGGCAGGAGTCGGCCTATATCAGCAGGCAGCTGGTGGACGACTGGTGCAAAGAGCAGGGGGTTGCTCCCTACCAGCTGTTCCAGGCAGCCTTCAGCTATGTGCTGGCCCGTCTGGTGCGTGAGGAGAAGGTGGCCTATACCACGGTGTATCATGGTCGGCGCGACCCACGCGTCAAACAGGCTCACGGCATGTTCGTGCGTACCATCCCGTTCATGATGGAGATACAGAAGGGTCAGTCCGTCCGTGAATACATCGCCAGCGTTCATCAGGAGATGAAGGCCACGCTATCGCTGTTGGCATATCCCTTCTCGCACTTCTGTCGCGACTTGGGAATGCAGCCGGGCATCTCGTTCAATTTCAGTGCTTTGCCTGGGTGGGAGGAAGCCTTCTACTTTGGTGAGCACCATTGTCCGCTGGTACAGCAAGATCGTGGTGATGTGTTCTACGACATGCTCACCCACATCTTCCTGACAGGCGATGACTATGACATCCGCATGGAGTCGAGTCTGGCCATGAACAGCCGCAAGCAGATGCGCATGATGGCTGATGCCATCAAAGCAACGATGGAGCACATGATGGCACAACCCGACGCTGCTATTGACAGCATCAGCATCGTGAGCGATGAGGAGGCTGAGCGTATCATCAAGATAGGTACGGGCAAGGAGATTGACGTGGATCTGAGCAAGACCTTCGCCAACCTCTTCACAGAGCAGGCCAAACGCACACCTGATGCCCCTGCTGTGGTGGACAGGGACAGCCAGTTGACATACGGCGAGATTGACTGTTACTCGAATGCCTTGGCACGTCAGTTGGTTGACTTTGGCGTACAACCCAACGACTTCGTCTGTGTCATGCTCGACCGTTTCAAGGAGTTCCCGTTGGCTGTATTGGCCATCCACAAGGCCGGTGCTGCCTATACGCCGCTGGACTTCGAGTACCCCAACGAGCGTCTTAGCTACATGCTGGAGAACTCGGAGTCGAAAGTGTTGATTACTTCGCATGATGTGCTGGAGGCAAAGATGGCAGAGGGCGACTTCAGTACGGCTGCAGCCAAAACCTTCTTTATCGATGACTTTATGGCTACAGTGGTCGGCGATTCCGTCGCCGACGCTATCGACCTTTCTTCCCCTGATGGTCTGGCCTATATGATTTATACCTCTGGTTCTACAGGCAAGCCCAAGGGTGCCATGTTACACCAGGCAGGTTTGAGGAACTTCATTGCTGTGGTGATTGATATGGAGAAACTGACTGCCGACGACCGCATCAGCGGACACCGCTCGTTCTCGTTCGATGCCCATATCGAGGATATGTACCCCGTGCTGACGCTGGGCGGCTCGTTCCACATTATGCCAACAGAGATCAGAAAAGACCTTGCTGCTATTCGTCAGTTCCTTATTGACCACCAATGCACAGGTGGAGGTTATTCTACTGCGATGACCAGTCTGCTGCTCAATGCCTACGACGACCTGCCCATCCGCTTCACTACGGGTGGCGGCGAGAAGATGGACGGTGTCTATAGCGACCACATTGAGATTATCAACGTCTATGGCCCGACGGAGTGTACAGATGATACCTCGTATTATAGCATCGCTCCTGGTCGTCGCGTTGAGAATATCCCTATCGGACAGAGTGTGGCCAACAACTGGAACTTTATCGTAGATACAGCAGGCAATCTCGTGCCGCAGGGGGTGGCTGGTGAGCTATGCTTTGCCGGTATTCAGGTAGGTCGAGGCTACTGGCGACTGCCCGAGCGTACAGCCAAGTCGTTTGTCGATTGTCCCTTCGTCAAGGAAGACCGTTGGGGACGTCCCGTCCGTATGTACCACACAGGCGACCTCTGTCGCTGGAACGATGAGGGCCAGATAGAATACCTCGGACGTATCGACACCCAGGTGAAGCTGCGTGGCTTCCGTATCGAGCTGGGCGAGATAGAGAGTAAGGCACTGAACATCGACGGCATTCGTCAGGCGGCAGCTGAGGTTCGTAAGGTGCAGGGCAACGAACACCTGGTTCTTTACTATACTGTTGTCGATGGTTCCCCCATCGATGATGATGGCCTCCTTGCCGCCCTCAAGGCATCCTCCCTAGCTGAATACATGGTTCCAGACGTTTATATGCGCATGGATGTGATGCCGATGACACCTAATGGCAAGATTAACCGTAAGGTGTTACCTCTGCCGGAACTGAAGCGTGCTACGGACTATGTGGCTCCTGAAAGTGAGACGGAAAAACTCTTCTGCCGTATCTTCTCCGGGGTGCTGGGCATAGAACAGGTGGGTGCTACCGACAACTTCTTTGATATTGGCGGCACTAGCATCAATGCCATTAAGGTGATTGTTGAGGCCAGTAAGCACGGTGTGCAGATTGTCTTTAACGACCTCTTCAACTTGAAGACGCCAAGAGCACTGGCGGCGTTCGTGGATTCTGGCCAAACTAGTCAGACAAGTCCTACGAGTGATACTGGTCAGGCTAGCCCTCAAGCCGACACCCCTGAGGCAGCACAATTTGCTCCGTTCAATTCGCTCCTTGCTGCCAATACGCTCGAAAACTTCCGTGAGGGTAAGCGTCAGCCTATTGGCGACGTATTGCTGACAGGAGCCACAGGCTATCTTGGCATCCACATACTTAATGAGTTGCTGAGCAATTATCACGGCAAGATTTTCTGTCCTGTTCGTGCTAAGGGCAATGACGAGGCTTTGAGTCGCATCAAGACGCTGTACTTCTATTACTTCGGACATACGGAGGCCTTCAGCCATTTCGACGAACGTGTTACCGCCTTCGCCGCTGAGGTGACAGAACCCGATGCCTTGGATAATGCTCCCCTCTCTACCGGGGGAGGAACTGGTGGTGAGGCTCTAACCATTGTCAACTGTGTGGCCAACGTGAAGCACTTCTCTGCCGGCAACGACATCGAGATGGTCAATATCGAGTCGGTGCGCCACCTGATTACCTTCTGTCTGCGCACGGGTTCGCGACTCATCCATATCTCTACCAATAGCATTGCCGGCGTCAGCATCGACAACGTGCCTGGTCCTGAGGTGAGATTGTCGGAACAGGACTTCTACATCGGACAGAACGTCGATGCCAACAAATACGTCTATTCGAAATTCAAGGCCGAGGAGTTGGTGCTTGACGCCATTGCTCACCATGGTTTGAATGCAAAGATTATGCGTGTGGGCAACCTCTCGGCACGTCAGAAAGACGGCGAGTTCCAAATCAACTTCAATACCAACAACTTCCTGGCCAAGTTACGCGCCTATGTCATCATTGGTATGGTGCCCTATGAAGCCCTCGACCAGCGTTTCGAGTTCTCGCCCATCGACGAGGTGGCTTGTGCCATCATGCAACTCTCCCAGACACCGAAGGAGTGCATCGTGTTCCATCCTTCAAACACCCACCTCCAGTTCCTCAGTGACATCCTGATGGGCTTTGCTGAGGCAGGCATTACGCTGAAACGCGTGGAGAGTGAAGAGTTCCAACAGGCCTTGGAGCGGATGATGGAGAATCCCGATCTGGTAACCCTGCTCCGTCCGCTGATGGCCTACAATTTGAGTACAGGTCACCAGACGCGCTGGATAGATTCAACCAACTACTACACCACGCAGGTGCTCTACCGCCTCGGTTTCCAGTGGCCTCCGACTGCAGCCGACTACGTCCATCGCTTCGTTGATACCATTATGGGGTTTGACTATTTTTCAATATGAAATAGCAAAGCGGCAAAGCCGAGCGGAGCAAATGCGAAACTTAAATGAATTGACAAAGCTATCCTTATTGACATGAATTACTCCAACAAGGAATATAAGAAACTGGGCGACAGAATCAGAAGCAATCCCAAGGACATTTCCGACGAGGACTATCTGATGCTACAGGAGCTGAGGCTCACCTATAAGGACCCGCTGGCTGTTATCTTCACATCAATAGAGAAAATGGCCTATAAGGTGGATGCCAACTGCATCTGCACCTATCGTGTCAAGCGTATTGAGTCCATCATCAGCAAGCTCATCCGTTTTCCTGAGATGCAGGTGAACAGGGCAGAGGATATTGCCGGTTGCAGGTGTATCATGACGTCGACAGACCAGGTCTATCAGCTCTACAACAAAATACTGAAGAACCAGGACCGGCTGCCCTATGAAGTAAAGGGCGTGATTCACGACTACATTGAGCAGCCGAAGGAGAGCGGCTACAAGTCGGTTCACCTGAACGTCACGCTCAGAGACGACAACCGACGTGTGGAGATTCAGCTGCGTGCGCTGGAACACCACAACTGGGCCACGCTGGTGGAGATTACCGACCTGCTTTACGCCAGCAAGCTGAAGGAGTACGGCAACAAGGTCAGTCCTGACCTGTTTGACTTCCATTTCCTCATGTCAAAGGACCTTCAGGAGTTGTCGAAGGACGACATGTATCGCATTGCCGACATCATGATCAGTCGCAGCTACATCATGAAACTGGGTGAGGTGTTTGCCAGAAACTATTTGGACGTCAGGGAGAAATGGAATAAGCTGAAGCTGCAGAACAATCATTTCTTCCTCATTGCGACTGACAGTGAAGGAATGCCCGACTTTGCAGGTTTCCTGGATTTCGAGGAAGCGGAAAAGGCTTATTTTGACCGTTTTACCAACAACAGGGATAACGAGAATATTGTGCTGACGCACCTGCGGAAAACGGATTTCACGAAGATTAGCATTGCCTACTCCAACTATTTCCTGACGTTTAACAATACGATTATCAAGATACTGAAATGCCTGTCGGAAGCTGTTGTAGGCTCCTACAAGCAGAATAAAATCAAACAGTTTGACCGCTACTACCAGTGTTTCCTTGATATTCTTGACTTCTGGGCCGACAAGCAGCTCATGGAAATGGCCTCGTTCCAGAACGACAAGTATGCCAAGAACTATCTGAAAGTCAGGACGGAGTGGAGAAACAGCATTATGGACGGCATGGGTGCCCTGAACATCATCTACAAGGACATGAACGAACGGCTGACCTTCAGCTTGCTGCATCTGGTGCCCTACCGCCACAAGGTCAAGAAGCGCAGAGCTTTCCTGGAGAAAATGCGCATCAAGAACAATGCGAATGAGGCTACGCAATAACGCAAAAAAAATGCCACTACTCATCAACGAGCGGTGACATTCAAGCCTATGTTTAACTAAAAATCCTATTTTCAAAAGAACTGGCTTTTCAGCCAGGGGCCCTTACCAACCAATGGCTTGGGAATATCAATAACTAATACTAACTTTCATTTAGAAAAGAAAGTTATGGGAGCCTCACGGCGACCACTGTTATCCTAACACATTTAAAACTTTCTTCTTACCAATAACTAAAAACCTAAAACTATAAATATTACTACTAACATAAAA
>JAEEGF010948666.1_pt1 | contig 17480 bp, 10 predicted proteins | sample 9134171 | NCBI WGS metagenome assembly JAEEGF01 (sample SAMN16246542, study PRJNA631951) | gut metagenome | biome: gut microbiome; feature: rumen; material: AP-attached | host: Bos | place: Iran: Karaj | collected 2018-10 | reverse complement strand
TCCGCAAGTACAAACAGGTGATGATAGTGGCCCACGGCAACAGTATCCGCGGCATCATCAAGTTTATGAAGAATATGTCGAACGAGGAGATTGTGAAACTCAACATCCCGACAGGTATCCCATATCTGATGGAACTGGACGAGGAGATGCAAGTGGTGAGCGACCAGTATATCGGCCTTTCGGAAGAAGAACTGAGGGAATTGCAGGAGAGTGTGGCCAACCAAACCAAGACTAAATAAAAAAATGCGGATGTTGAATTGACATCTGCTTTTTTTTGTTTTTCTAGAGAAAATTTACTATATTTGCCCCGCAAAATTTGAAGCAACAAACAAACTCTATTTTAATAACTTAAATTAATTTTTCTATGAAAAAAGTTAGAAATGTCATCATCATTGGTGCTGCTGGAAGAGACTTCCACAATTTCAACACCTTCTTCCGCCACAACAAAAACTACAACGTCGTGGCTTTCACGGCTGAGCAGATTCCTGGTATCGACGACCGTATGTATCCGAAGGAACTGGCCGGCGAAGATCTTTACCCGAAGGGCATTAAGATCTATCCCGAATCTATGCTGACCGAGTTGATCAAGAAATTTGATGTTGACGACTGCGTTTTCGCATACAGCGACAAGCCCTATTCTTATGTGATGGGCGTGAGCGCCATCGTGAACGCCGCTGGCGCCAACTTCTGGCTGATGGGCCCGAAGGACACGATGATCCCCTCCAAGAAACCCGTCATCGCCGTCGGTGCTACCCGTACGGGCTGCGGTAAGTCCCAGACTTCCCGTAAGATTATCGAATACCTCGTCGGTATGGGCTTCAAAGTGGTCGCCGTGCGTCACCCGATGCCGTACGATCCCGATCTGAACAAGCAGATCGTCCAACGTTTCGCTTGCGTTGACGACCTCAAATATCAGAACTGCACCATCGAGGAGATGGAAGAGTACGAACCGCACGTGGTTACCAAACGTAACGTCATCTACGCTGGTGTTGACTACGAAGCTATCCTCAAGGGCGGCAAGACCAAAGATCCTCAAACCGGCAAGTGGGTTGAGATGGCTGGCGCTGAGAAGGATCCCGACGGCTGCGACATCGTGCTGTGGGACGGTGGTAACAACGACTTCCCCTTCTACAAACCCGACCTGACCATCGGTGTGGCCGATCCTCTTCGTCCCGGTGCCGAAGTCAGCTACTATCCCGGTGAAGTGGTTGCCCGTATCGCTGACGTCATCGTCATCAACAAGATTGACTCCGCTTCTCTGGAGAACATCAACACGGTGCGTGCTAACCTCGCCAAGATCAACCCGAACGCCAAGCAGATCGACGCTGCTTCCATCCTGACGGTTGACAAACCCGAACTCCTGAAGGGCAAACGCGTCCTCGTTGTGGAAGACGGTCCGACCTTGACCCACGGTGAAATGAAGATCGGTGCCGGTACGGTTGCCGCTATGAAGTATGGCGCTGCCGAACTCGTTGATCCTCGTCCTTACACCGTTGGTGAGCTCACCACCACTTTCGAACGCTACCCGAACATCGGCACGCTGCTTCCCGCTATGGGCTACGGCGCTCAGCAGATGAAGGACCTCGAGAAGACCATCGCCAACACCAAGTGCGACGCCGTCGTCATCGGTACCCCCATCGACCTGCCGCGTTTCATCAAGATCAAACAACCCGTTGTGAAGGTTGGTTATGAACTCCAGGAAATCGGCACCCCGACCCTGAAGGAAGTGTTGGACGATTTCGTCGCAAAACACAACCTCAAACCCAGAAGAAGAAGAAAATAATCCTTTCGACTATAACTGAAAAAAAAGCGCGTCCAAACGGATGCGCTTTTTTTTTACTCTAACTCTTTCTTCTTTTTCTTTGGTTTGGGAGTCTTGCCGCGGCGCCTTACGCTGTTGAAATCCTGCTTGTAGGCCAGGGCGACGCCCGCCGTGTAGTTGATCTGGTCATTCATATAATAGTTGTTCTCGTCACGCTCGCCAATGTAGGTGTAGGCCTTGACCTTCCAAGTGCCCGACTTGTTGATGTTGTACCCAACGGTGAAGTCACCATACATATTATATAATGCATCGGTGTTGCGGTCGTCATAGTAGCCGATACTGGTCTCCACGGTGATGCGGTCCTTGAGCAGGTTGGCGCTGCCGGTCACGCCGTATTCGGCCGAACTGGTCTCCGTGGCCTGGTTGTAGGTGATGCCGAATGAACCGTTGCGGGTGGCAAACAGGTCGCCGAGCATATTGTTGACGATGTTGCTGAACATATTGAGCCCCGGCACGTTGTTGCGGTCGGAGTTGGAGAACATCTGCGCCGGCATAAAGTTGTTGGTGACCATAAAGTAGGCAAACTGTCGGGTGAGGTTCTCCTTGTTGGTGGTGTCAATCGAGCTGAAGAAGATGTTGTTGACCTCCTCACTGCTGTTGGGGAGCTCGAAACTGAACGTGGGCTCAATGCGCTGCATAATGGGGCCGTTCAGATGGAGATAGGCGTTGACGTTGGTGCTGCCGCTGTTAAGATACTCGGCAGGGACAATGTCCGACAGGGAGGTTTTGGAACCCTTATACGCACTGACATTCACCACCATATCCTCCAGCGGTCCGTCGAAAAGGATGTTGCCGCCCGGCACGAGCGTGAAACGGGAGTTGACGACATTGAAGAGCGATATCTTGAAGTCGCCGGAGTGGAGAGCAAGGTTGCCGTAGAGGTTCAGTCCGTCGTTGTCATTATAGGTGAGTTGGAAGGGGCCGTCGGCGCGGGCGTTCATCGTGCCACCGATGGATTCCAGATAGAGCACGATATCGGCATCGTTGGTGATGTCGAAGGTGAAGTCGAAGTCAAGGGCGGTTTTGTCATTGTTGAGGACTTGCGACTCGGGGATTACCGTTGTCGTACTGCTGTTCTTGGGCGTGAAATGGATGGCGCTGGACTGGGATGCGGAGTTGGCTGAAGTGACCTGCAGCACAACGCGGGAACCGTCGAGCGTCTTCAGGTTGGAGCCGAAGAAGCGGATATGGTTGCCGTTGCCCTTGATGCTGACATCGCCAGACACGATGCCGTCGCCATAGAAGACCGAGGTGGCGTCTTTCGGGGTGTGGAGCACCATTATGCGGTCGGTATGGATGCGAAGGTCTATGTCCATATCCTTGAAGAAGTTGTGCTTGATGCGCCCGTTCATAAGGGCTTCGTTGCCACTCTTGTCTTGTATGAGCATATTGTCGAAGAAGATGCCCTCGCGATTGAACCGGATGTCCTGGTTGCGCACGTTGTATGTGGTGCCCAACGAGGCGATACCCATCTGCACGTCAATTGCTTTGACCAGCCCGTCGAAATAGGTGGCCTTGGGGTTGGCGTAGAAGGAGAGATTGCCCGAGGCAGTGCCTGAGAAGAGATGGCTGAATCCGGAAAGGAACGGGGCGATGAATCCCGCCTGCAGGGTGTCAAAAGTGGCGTGGGCGGAGAAGTCCTTCTTGTCGGTCAAGTACTGGCCGTTGAGATGGGCTAACGTGTTGGGCTCTTGCTGGAAGTCGCGGAACGTATAGTCCTCAATCTTGATGGTCGTGGTGGTGTCGTCCTTAAAGATGCCTCCGGAGAATCGGATATCGCCGACGGTGTCAAGTCCGGCGAAGAGGAAGACATTGCCCAGGGTCTCCTGGTTGAAGGCGAAGTCCTCGGCCAGGGCCTTGCCGAAGACCAGCACCCTGTTGTTGGGGTTGATGAGAGAGGCGTCGGCGGAGAGGCGGCCGCCCAGGTCCATATTGCCCAGCATCGTGTTGAAAGTGGAAAGGTCCACGTTCTCGATTTGGGCTCTCAAGCGCTCGCGGGTGCCCTTGGCGTATTTCCCGTTCAGCATAATCTTGCTCTCCTTGTTCTGGATGCGCAGATTGTTGACCTCGATGCCGCTCTTCTGGAAATGGATTTCGTTTTGGTTGTTGAAAAACCACGCCAGGTCGTTAAGGTAGAATTTGGAGTTGCGCAGATTGAGCCGGATGTCATCGGTGTTGGACACGTCCACCCGTCCCGCCAGTTTGGAGTGATGGCTCTTGTCTTTGTTGAAAGTGTTAAACCAACTGAGGTCATATTCAATGGAGTCGCCAGTGGTGTTGGCTTCCAAGTTGATGTCGTGGAAAGGAAGGCGCTGGGTGCCCAGAGTGGCCACGGTGGAGTCACTCTTCAGGTTCAGGTCAAGTTTTCCTAAACCTGTACTGTGGCCGTTGAGATGAAGGCTGTAGGCGGCAAACTTGTTGCGCAAACCTAGGAAAGGAATGTCCGCATCAATCTTGTCGTGGTCGTGGCGTGCTGTCAAGTCGATGTCAACGGTGGAGTTGGGCGCGATGAAGAGGTTGGGCATCAACAGCCGTGTGATATGCCAGGTGCGGTAGGTGTCCATACGGAACCGGATGTATCCGTTGTCCGCAATCTCGTCGGGAACCTGCGGCGTGCCTTTGGCGGCTGCGATGAGGGTGGGGAAGTAGGCGTGGGCGATGTTCTGCAGCGAGTCCTTGATGCTGGCCACGGGGTAGCTGGTCTCCAAAGTGGCACTGGCAATACCGGAGGCGAGGATGTACTTGTGCGCCCGCTCGTTGTTGATGGCGGTGAGGCGGAGACGGTCATTGATGATGCTGTCGGAACCATTGTAAATGCGGATGTTGTCGCATCCGGCATAGCCGTTCACATTATCGAGGTTGCTGCCGCGCAGGGCCACCGTGAAATTGTCGAACGCGAAACGGAGGTCCGGGTTTTTCTGGATGGCGCAGATGATCTTGTCGAATCCCTTGGCGGTGGCGGAGTCAAGGCGAGGCATTCTGGAGGCGATGGCGCCGGCGTCAAAGTGGGGGAGGGAGATGCTGCTCTGCAGGGCGGGAGTCTCCTCCGAGAGGTCCAACTGGGCGATAATCTCGCTCTTGAAGTTGGGGTCGTGTCCTGTGAGGGTGCAGTTGTACAGCTGGTTCTGGTAGTCGCCCTTGATTTGGGTGTTGCGCAGCCGGTAGCCGTACAGGTCGATGTGCTTCACGTCGCCGGAAAGATGGGCCTGCAGTCCTTGGAAACTCTTCTTGTCGAGGGTGGTGGATCCCAACTGTCCGTCAAAGGCCAGCTGGGCGTCGGTGGTGCCGAGCAGTTTGCCCTGCCGGGTGAGTCTGGCGAGGTTGAGGTTGGGGGAGGCGAGGGTGCCTTGGAACTGCAACTTCCCCTCCTCCGTGAAGGTGCCAAGGTCGGCGGCCACCGCACCAAGGGCGGTATTGGCTTTCAGCGTGGCGTCAAATTCCGACGGGGTGCCTGAAAAGACGCACTTGAGCGAGGTACCACCCAGTTGGGCGAGGGTCTTGTTCACGGGGATGGTTTTGCCGTTGGGCAGGGTGAACGCCGCCAGCTCCGGCACGTTGATGTAGGAGGAGTCGATGTTGGCGGTGATGTGCGCCTTCTGGAAATGGGTGATGTCCTGGAAGGCAAAGTCGCCGTTGATGTGGGTGTCGTGCCCCCATCCGGCCTGCAGCCCGATGAGTTTGAAATCGCTGACCGGACCTTCAAAGCGCCCGCTCTTCAGGTGAAAGGTCTCCTTCATCTGACGCAGAGCCGGGGCAAAGGCAGCCACGTCCTGCATACAAAGGTCGGTGGGACGGATGTCGGCGACAATGTTGACGGAGTCCACAAAATCACCCAGCTGGCCCCACGAATCGTAATGGAAGGCCAGGTCCATATTGAGACGGCTGTCCGGGGTGATGAAGTTCATCTTGTCGAACACCATCGCGGTGTCGCAGATGTAGAAGTCGGCCTGCCCGTCGGTGAGGGAAAAGCCTCCGTACTGGTTGAGCGCCAGGTGCTTGAATTTTGTGGCTATCGTGGTGACCTTGTTGCTATAGACCTTGAAATCCTTGCTCTCCCAGTTGATGTCCTTCAACTCCAAGAAGGCGTAGTCGATGTCGGGATGATCTTTGGTGTCGAACACCTGCCGCTTGTCGTCCATCACGATGGCAACGCGGCTGTTGGCCAGCTTCAGTTTGGTGGCGGTCAGCAGGAACGACTTCGGAGTGCGGTTTTCTTTGTGGAAGACCTTGGCCCATTTGGAGATGTTGACCACATCCTCCCCCTTGTATTTGCGGATGACCACGTTGGCGTGGTCGAGGTCGATATGCCCGAATTTGAGTTTGGTGGGTTTGAGACGGAAAGAGAGCAGCCGCCCCTTGACCGTGCCCACATAAATCATATCGTTGTTGTGATGGTCGCGGATGCGGAAGTCGTGGGCGACAAGCTTGAGGGTGGGGGTGATGCGGATGTCCTTCATCGAGATTTCGGTGCCCCATTTCTCGCTCAGAGCCTGCGTCACCTTGTTCACCGCAAAGGTCTGGATGGCCGGCACGAACAACAGTCCTACTAGGGTGAGGTCGAGGAGGAGAAAACCTGCCAGCACCCAGAGTATCACTTTCCCGATTTTTTTTCTACTTTTGCCGCTCAAAACTTAGAGGTTATGTCAGTGTATATTTTAGGTATCGAATCTTCCTGCGACGACACGTCTGCCGCGGTCATTGAAGACACGACGATTTTGTCTAATGTCATTGCGTCACAGAAAGTTCACGCCGAATATGGAGGCGTTGTGCCGGAGTTGGCATCACGTGCCCATCAGCAGAATATCATCCCTGTGATCGATACGGCATTAAAGCGCGCAAAAATAAACAAAAATCAGTTATCTGCCATCGCTTTCACCAATGGCCCCGGACTTTTAGGTTCTTTGCTGGTGGGGAGTTCTTTTGCGAAGGCGATGTCCTACTCGCTGAACATCCCTTTGGTGGAGGTTGACCACCTGCAGGCGCACGTGCTGGCCAACTTCCTCGACAAGCCCGGGGAGGAGCATCCGCACCCGCAATTTCCCTTTCTCTGCCTGACGGTTTCGGGCGGCCATACCCTCTTGCTGCAGGTCAATGACCATTTCGATATGCAGCGTCTGGGGGGCACCATCGACGATGCCGCGGGCGAGGCCTTCGACAAGGCGGCCAAGATACTCGGCTTGCCCTATCCCGGCGGACCGGTGATTGACAAGTACGCGAAAGAGGGCGACCCCAAGCGCTTCCAGTTCGCCATCGCCCACGTGCCCGGCCTCGACTACAGCTTCAGCGGACTGAAGACCTCATTCCTCTATTTTGTCCGCGACCGCCTCAAGGAGAACCCCAACTTCATTGAGGAGAACATCCACGATTTGGCAGCCTCCATCCAGTATGCTATCGTGAAATCGTTGATGGACAAGGTGGTGAAGGCCCTGAAGAGCACCCAGTGCCAGGATCTGGTGTTGGCGGGCGGAGTGTCGGCCAACTCCGGATTGCGCAATGCCGCCGCCGATGTGGCGCGCCGTTACCACAAAAACCTCTTCCTGCCCACGTTGGACCTTACCACCGACAACGCCGCGATGATTGCCGTGTGCGGCTATTTCAAGTTCCTGAAAGGTGAGTTCGTCAATATCGACGCCGTCCCCTATAGCAGCCGAGTGCTGTGATGCTAACTGTTAGCCGTTAACCATTAGCCATTAGCCCAAAAAAAAATCCCCACTTTCCAGCGAGGATTTTTTTTATCATTTGGCAATTATCCGATTAACGGGCGATCGTGAACTTCTGGTTGACGACGCCTTTTTCGGTGTGGAGTTTCAACATATACATACCCTTGGAAAGGTTGGAGGTGTTGAGTTTGGCGTGGTTGTCGTTGGCCGACACCGTCATCACCTTCTGGCCGAGCGTGTTGAAGACCTCGATCTTGCTGATGTTGCTCGTGGCGTTGACATAGAGCGTGTTGTTGGCGGGATTCGGATAGACATTCACGCTGGCCTCGCTGATTTCGTTCACACCGGTGAGGTCTAAGATGTTCACGTTGTCGAACATAATCTGGCAACCGTCGAAACCGACGTAGTTGAACATCAATTTCACATTGGACTGGCCGGCATAGCTGCTCAGGTCAACAACGAAAGGCATAAGAGTCCAGGTCTCGTAACCCTCATCGGTGTAGTTGCAGAGGTCGAAGATGGGTGCGGACCAGTTCGAGCCGCCGTCGGTGCTGACGAGCACCTGCAAGTTGCAGGTCTCATCCGGATTGTCGGTGCAAACGTAGGTGTAGTTGGTACCGACCTTGAAGCCGAGGGTAGGAGTGTTGAAGCCGGAAAGGTTGATGCGCGGGGTGATGAGTTTCTCGTCTTGGTTATCCGTTGTATAGGAACAGGAAGCAACGCTGTTGCCGTCACTTTGAGTGACGTGACTCCAAGTCACATCACTGTTAGAGATGAGGTCCCAGCAAGTGGGCGGGAAGGACTCGCCTTCAAATTCTTCGAGCCAGAATCCGTTGATGGCAGTGGAGCAGTCGATGGCATTGCCGCTGAGAGCCACGGTGTGGGTGAGGGTGCCGGAAGTCAGGGTGACATTGCCGGTCTGGTTGCCCGGAGTGGTGGGAGCGAAACGCACATAGACAGTGGCGTTGGTGATACCGCCGGTGGAAGCCGGGATGGTGGCCGTGGCGCCATAGGTGTTGCCGTCAGCAGACACAGCAAACGGAGCAGCAGTGGAAACGGTGATGTCGGAGGCCAAAGCAAGACCCGTGATGGGGAAGCTGAGGCTTTTCGTGCTGCCATTGTTGATGGAACCGAAATCCAGGCTGGTGGTCGTGATGTTGAAGGTCGGCGTGGTCGGCATATCAATGATGGAGAAATTGTCGATCAACAGGTAATAAGCATAATTGGAAGTGTATTTGATGGCCACATACTTGGTGCCGGCCGGGAGGCTCTGGTAGTAAGTCGTGAAGGTGGTGCCGGCTGTGATTTCAGAGCCCCAGGTGAAGGCGGAAATGTCGCTGGTAGTGGAGGAGTAACCTACCATAAAGGTCTCGTCATAATAGGCGGAGTAAGCCGAATAGTCGAAAGAGAGCAGCATAGTGCCGTTGCCGTGAAGTTCGGGCGTGATGAGGAATTCGGTATAGTCGTCGCTGCTGACAGAACTAAAGGATGAGAAAACAAAAACGCCGGAAGCGTCAACCCACGGGGTGTTGCTGTTGTCGGGGTCGTTGACTAACACCTGCCAGCAAGCGGAGAGCTCGGAGCTGAAATCCTCGTTGATGGGGTACGGGTAGTTGGAGCAGTCCACGGAAGAGCCGGTCACGGCAAGGGCCAGGTTGGGGGCGCCTGCGGCGGAGAGCACCACAGAGTCGGTGTGGTTGCCGGCAGCGGTCGGGGCATAACGCACATAGAGGGTGCCGCCAGCGGTGTCAAGGGTGGCCGTGCTGGCAAAAGTGGTGCCGTCAGCAGAAACCTCGAACGGAGCGGAGGTCGTGGCCGTGATATTGGTGGTGAGGTTGTAAGCCACGATAGCGGTGGAGGCAGCATTGCTGGTGTTGCCGGCAATGATGTTGGTAAAGGAGAAAGAGGTGGGGTTAGCCGTGATGGTCGGAGTGGTCGGGTTGGCCGTGATGGTCACATCGTCCAGGTTCAGAAGGAATAGGTCGTTGCAATTGAAGTGACGGAAAGCGATATAGACCGTCTGTCCCGTATAAGCGGAGAGGTCAACAATCTTCTCTTCCCAAGGGCTTTGGGTTTTGGAAGAACCAATCGTCCACTCGTTCAGCATCGTGAACGCGGAGGTGCTGGTGGCATTGGTGGTGGAAATGAACACACCGTAATGCTCGGCTGCATAGTCGTCGTCCTGAGCGCAAACGTAGAACTTGAGTGTGCTGTTGGCTGTCAGGTTGATGGCCGGGGTAATCAACCAGTTGTCCGGAGTAATGGCAGTGTGGGTTACATTGCTGAAAGAACCGGAAAGAATGAAAGCGGTGGAACCGTTGTGGCCGGAACCCGTGAGGTCTACTCCAGCATCAAAGTAGGAAGCAGGATTGGAACTGTGTTCCCATCCCATACCATCGTTGTTGGCATCAATCTGGGTCCAGCCAGTGGGCATACCCGAATCGAAGTTCTCCGTGAAAAGAATCTGTGCATTTGCACAAATACTCATCGCCAAAATAGCGATAAAAAGCGTAAAGATTTTCTTCATTTTTGGTTGTTTTAAGTGATTAATTAAGTGAATAATAAATATTTATGATTTAATTTCTAAAAATGAGCATTAGAGCGATTTTTTTGATATTTACCTGCATTTTGCACCGCAAAAATACATTTTTTTTGTCATAAAAGACGTTAAAAAAGCAAAAAAACACAACTTCTTTTTTTGTATTTTTGCAGCCTCTTGATGAATCATAATTTTATAATAAAAACATACCTCTATGAAAGACCTTAAAGAACAATTGAAAGCCCTCGGCGTGCTCGATCCCGTGGAAATCTATCACAACCTTTCCTATGACGAACTCTACCAGCACGAGACCGACCCCTCTCTCACTGGCTATGAGAAAGCCTATAAGACAAAATCCGGCGCCCTCTCCGTCGATACCGGCATCTTCACCGGCCGCTCGCCCAAAGACAAATACATTGTGATGGACGAGAATACCAAGGACAACGTCTGGTGGGCCGACCCCAACAAGAAGGGCTCCGACAACAAGCCCATCGACCACAAGACCTGGGAACACTTCCGGATGCTCTGCCAGAAGGAACTCTCGGGCAAGAAAGTGTATGTGATGGACGGCTACTGCGGCGCCAACGAGAACTCCCGTATGAAGGTGCGCTTCGTCTCCGAAGTGGCTTGGCAGGCCCATTTCGTGAAGAATATGTTCATCCGTCCCACCGACGAGGAACTGGCCGACTTTGAGCCCGACTTTGTGGTGCTGAACGCCGGCAAGACCACCAACCCCGACTGGAAGGAGATGGGACTGAACAGCGAGGTCTTCGTGGCCTTTAACCTTACCGAAAGAATGGCCCTCATCGGCGGCACCTGGTACGGTGGCGAGATGAAGAAGGGCATCTTCTCCGTGATGAACTACTTCCTGCCTTTGCGCGGTATGGCTGCTATGCACTGCTCCGCCAACCAGGGCAAGGCCGGTGACACCGCCATCTTCTTCGGCCTCTCCGGCACCGGCAAGACCACGCTCTCCACTGACCCGAACCGCGCCCTCATCGGCGACGACGAACACGGTTGGGACGACAACGGCGTCTTCAACTTCGAAGGTGGTTGTTATGCCAAGTGCATCAACCTCAGCGAAGCCAAGGAACCCGATATTTTCCACGCCATCAAGCGTGACGCCCTGCTGGAGAACCTTGTTGTGGACGCAGAAGGCAACATCGACTTCGACTCCGCCGCCAAGACCGAGAACACCCGCGTGTCGTATCCCATTTACCATATTAATAATATAGTGAAGCCGGTCTCGCGCGGCACGCACCCGAGCAAGATCATCTTCTTGTCCGCTGACGCTTTTGGCGTGCTGCCTCCTGTGGCCGTCCTCAACCGCGAGCAGACGATGTACTATTATCTCAGTGGTTACACCGCCAAGTTGGCCGGCACCGAGCGTGGCATCGTGACTCCGCAACCCACCTTCTCCTCCTGCTTCGGCGCGGCTTTCCTGTTGCTGCATCCGACCAAATATGCCGAGGAACTGGCCAAGAAACTCGACCAGCACAACGCCACGGCCTATTTGGTGAACACCGGCTGGACCGGTGGCGGCTACGGGGTAGGGGAGCGCATCTCCCTGAAGGCCACGCGTGCCATCATCACGGCCATCCTCAACGGTGAGCTGCTGAATTGCGAAACCGAGTTGGTGAAACCCTTCAACCTGCGCATCCCGAAGCACGTGACGGGTGTAGAAGACAGCATCCTGAATCCCGAGAACAGCTGGAGCGACAAGGCCGCATACGCCGAGAACGCCAAGACGCTGGCCGCCTCCTTCATCAAGAACTTCGAGAACTTCAGCGACACCGAGCAGGGCAAGGCGTTGATTCCGTTCGGACCGCAACTCTAAAGAATTGAGAATGGAGAATTGAGAATGGAGATTTTCCTTGAGCGGCCCCGTCAGGGGCAAGAGCTAGGTAGAGATGATTGTTGATAATTATCCTTTATTAGCCCGTAAGCGCAAGAGTCAGGTGAAAACCTCCGATTGCTAACAGCCAATGGCCAATAGCGAATAGCTAAAGGCCATTGGCATATTTTTACATTTATGAGTATTACAACCGCTTTTGCCACCGCATTCGGGAAGAAAGTCGCCAAGAATTGGGATAAAATCTTTGTCCTGGTCGATATTCACGACACGATTTTGAGGGCCTGTTACGAGAATGAGGAAACGTACGATTACTTCCCGCAGGCCCGGGAGGCGTTGCAGATGCTTTCCGACCGTCCCGATGTTTGTTTGATTTTGTGGTCGGGTTGTTATCCCGACAAATTGGAGGCTTATCTCCGCCAGTTTGAGGCCGACGGCATCCATTTCGACTATGCCAACGAGAACCCCGAGGTGGGCAACACCCCGATGGCCTGCTTCGACGCGAAGCTCTATTTCAACGTGGGCATTGACGACAAGTTCGGCTTCGACCCTGTGACGGACTGGGCGGAGGTGATGGAGGCCGTTGGTGAATGGCCGTTGACCAACGATTGATGGGTGCGGGGGACGGAGGAACTAAGAAACTAAGAAATTAAGAAATTAAGAAACTAAGAAATTAAGGGGTGTAATGGCTTAGGGACGAGGTTTGAACATTCGCTTCGATATTTCAGCCCGTTAGGGCTGAAGGGCTCGGTAGAAAAACGGATACCCGCGCACGAACGGTCGCACGCCGTAGGTGTGCGGGGCATAAAAGGGCATTGCGAAGGCGTTAATTCTCCTCGTCTGGGCGAATGAAACCGATGGGCCTGGACGGGATAGGCTCTGAGTCGTTTGCGGCTTCCTCCCCAACTTGAGATGCCAATTTGGCATCTCAAGAGTTCTTCGTGCGAAATTTCAAACATAAAATCATCTCCCTCAAATCGTTCTATGTTACGTCGAACCTGACGTTTTAGCTCGCCAGTTTCCACGTGATACAGTCGTGCGAGGTCGTAATCAAGCATCACGCGCTGACCACGGATGGTGTAGATAAGATTTTGGATGTTGTCAAGATGTTCCATAATTTTTTCTTTTTTTAATTCTAATTAATATCAAAAAACTGCCGCAAAGATAATATTTATTTTTTAACATATTGATAATCAATGATTTTTAACTGTTGATTGTTAAAAAACTTACGCTTGTGTACATAAAGGCACAAGGTCGGCATCAACAGTTCTCCAAACAACGTTTTTCAAAAGCCTCCCTTTCGCGGCGAACTTATCTACAACCTCCTGGCGGACCATCCCCGCGCCGTAAATCGCAAATCGTAAATCGCAATCGCAGGTCAGCGGCCAGCGGGGGTGTGCAGGGTTTGTCGGTGGGTCGTTTTCAGCCCGTTAGGGCTGAAGGGCTCGGTAGAAAACGAATGCCCGCGCACGAACGGTCGCACGCCGTAGGTGTGCGGGGCATTTTTTTTGTGTGAGGGAAAGATTAATTAAGGATAAATTGTTATTTTTGCAGCGCAAACCGAGGAAAGGTCAAGGATGACAGGATGGTTTGCAGACATAGAATAAAGGCGTTTATTGACGCTTTGTGGCGGTCACTTTGAACTTCGCAACTTCAATCACCAACCCGCGCAAAGCAGCGATGAATGCCCCGCGATGTGTATTCGTCGCCGTATCTGATACGGTGATGTGCATACTCGGCGTGGGCTTCAAGTTGTTTGTTACGGTTGGTGAAGGCATTGCGAAGGCCTAAAGTGAGCGTGACAAGTCAATGAGGACTCCACGCTTTTTTTGTGTCTATGCTTGTCATTGTTAAGTTTCCGCAGCAGGGGCCCGGCGGAGGAGAAGAAGGAATTAATGCTGAATTCGTGAAACGAGAATGATTAAAGACCAGCACATATCCGATGCCGACCTCGTGGAAAGAGTCCTCGCCAATGACGAGAAAGCCGTACTGTATTTCTTTTACGAGAAATACTACAGTGTTTTCGAGTACCATATCTATAAAATATATGCCTATGAGGTGAGCGTACAAGGTCTTGTGCACGAGTTTTTCTTGCATCTTGCTGACAATGATTGGCGACGATTACGCTCATTTGATGCATCTAAAGCGCAGCTGAACACTTGGGTGTCGGTAGTGTCGTTCCGTTTTTTTCTGAATTATAAGAAATCAAAGATAGATTCCAACGGGCTTGTCACTATATATGAGCAATGGGATGAGAAGATATTGAACTATAAGCAGGAATGCCATAATCAAGTGAAAATGGATGTGATGAAGGCAATTGAGAGTCTGAAAAATGCTACCGAACGGGATGTGGCTAAAGAATTGTTGCTTGATTGTGTTGAGATACAAGATGTTGCAAAAAAACATCAATTGTCCGTGGATTATGCATATACGGTAAAGAGCAGAGCAATGGCACATTTGAGAAAAATATTAAAAGATTACAGGTTATGAAGGAAATGGACATATCAGACGAGATGCTCTCCCGATTTGTGGAGGGAACGACCGATGAGGCGGATGAGAAGTGCATCCTTCATTCTCTGGAAGACGATGAATTGTCGGCTGAAGACTTGGCGGCCATTGCGGAGGCCGCTAAACTGGTAGATACGGCACCTCAGCAAATTCCGAATCTCTTTTTGGCGAAAAGGCAAATTGAGGATACGTTGAAAAATGATAATAAAAAGTCCGCTGCCCCAACAAGTGGACGTTCCAAATCACGTGTCTATTGGGCGGTGGCGGCTTCCATTGCGATGTTGTTGTGTGTGGCCCTTTTTCTGCTTTTCCGTCCTGACGGCTCTGACCAAAACTTTGTACAGAACGGCAGCGACACATCTTCCGTAACCATTACTCAGCCACAGCAGGATGGGAATTTAGCGCAGACTACAATACAAGCAGACAATACTCTTGCCCAACCTCAGAAAACAAATGATACTGAGGAGGAGACAAATGTGCAGGAGGAGGGAGTGATACACTCTTCTCAGATAATAGAGAAACAATATGCCGGCACGAAAACAGCCAACAGCCTGACGGTGAACAAACCTGGCAAAGAGAATTACCGTGTGCTGTGCAAGAACTTGGAAAAAGCGTTCAACTTCGAGTGGGCGGCAATAAATGTGCAGAGTTTGAACTTTTCTGTAACGAATACGCAGGGAAAGACTATTGCCCAGACGTCTTCCATTTCAGACAGCCATTACCAGTTGAAATATAGTGATATATATCCCGAGAAGAAATTGTCTTGGTCGCTTGAGGTTGTGTTCAAGGATGGCGCGCGTGAGAAGCGTAGCGGACAAATACAAATTGATTATGATCTTTAAAAAATAATACGGATGAAGAAATTGAATTACTTTTTGAAGCTGTTGTCGTTGTCGTTGCTGTGTCGTGTTGACCTTTCAGCCCAATCGGAGGCCACTTCCCCGCGTATGAGTTTCAATATAGCCAAAGAGGTGAAACCTCCGTTGTGGGAGATGGTAGAGGAACCTCGCTTCATTGACGAAGACGGCAACAACGCCATCGATGCCAACGAGACCTGCAAGATTGTGATGAAAGTGAAGAATGTTGGTATGGGTGACGGACTTGGGCTTACCGCAAAGATTACTGCCGATGGTGCCACGAACGGTATCCAGTTTTCTGACAAGAAACTGTCCACCATACCGGCTGGCGGGACCGCCACAATAGAGTACCCCATCAAAACCAATATGCAAACGACCGATGGGGTGGTCAGTTTTACGGTGTATGTGGACGAACCGATGGGATTCAACACCGACAAATATATGTTGCGGATCCAAAGCCGCAAGTTCCAGGAACCGCTGATTGTGGTGAAGGATTATGTGGTATCGGGCGACAAAGGGGGCAATCTGGAAAAACAGAAACCGTTCAACCTGCAAGTGCTGGTTCAAAATGTGCAGCAAGGCGTGGCCAATAATGTACGGGTGGAGTTGAAACATCCAGATAATGTTTATAATATAAATGGCCAAGACTTATATACTTTTTCTGAATGGGCGCCAGGAGAGACGCAGACGCTTACGTTCCCGTTGATTGTGAATGCCAGATTTGAAGGAACCACTCTGCCGTTGACAGTGAAGATTAGCGAGCAATGTGGCAAGTATGCTCAAGATAGAATCATCAACTTGACATTGAACCAACCTTTGGCCAGTCGCACCATTAATGTGGAGTCGCAAATTTCCCAAACTAACATTCAGGATGCACAATTGCGTTCTGATGTGGACCGAAATATTCCGAATGCAACAAACACATATCCATACCGATATGCCATTATTATCGGAAACGAGGATTATCATTCCTATCAACAGGGTTTAAACACCGAACAAGATGTGCCTTTTGCCGCAGAGGATGCCAATGTGTTCAAGCAATATTGTGTGAGAACGCTTGGCGTGGAAGAACGAAACATAGTGCTGCTTAACAATGCTACCGGAGCAAAGATGAATCAGGAGATAGATTTTATCACGCGATTGGCCGCAAGGGATCCCAAGGCAGAGATTATCTTCTATTTTGCGGGGCACGGATTTCCGGACGAAAAGACCAAGGAACCCTATCTGATTCCGGTGGATGTGAATGCCTCCAGCTTGAATCAGGCAATCCCATTGTATGACTTGTATGGTAAGTTGAGCGGCACTGGAGCACAAAGGGTGACCGTCTTTATGGATGCCTGTTTTACGGGTGATGGGCGAGATGAAGGATTGGTGGCGTCGCGGGGTATCAAGGTGACACCTAAAAAAAACGCGCTTACGGGCAACATTGTGGTCTTTTCAGCAACTTCTGCCGACCAGACCGCACAGCAATATGCGGAAAAACAACACGGGATGTTTACCTATTTCCTGCTGAAGAAACTGCAGGAGAGCCAAGGACAATGTAACTACTCCGAATTGTTCCAGTATCTGAGCAGAAATGTGGGTGATAATAGTTTGCGAGTGAATAGAAAAGATCAAACTCCAGAAGTGAACACTGCTCCGCAGGTGCAAGATGTTTGGGGAAGTTGGCAGTTTTGAAGAATTGAGAATGAAGAATTGAGAATGAAAGATACATACATTATTATATTGTGTTGTGTGGGATTATGGTTTTGCGCGGGGATTGTCTCTGCCCAAACCGTCTCCAACGTCACCGCCGAGCAGGTGGGCAAGACCATCCACATTCATTACGACTTGGACAGGGCGGCTGACATTTCCGTGTACTTGTCCACAAATGGTGGTCGTTCCTACCGCGAGTTGCATCAAGTGAGCGGTGATGTGGGCTTGACGGTGGGCCCTGGCCACAATACTATTGTATGGGATGTGATGGAGGAAGTGGAGGAACTAATAGGGGATGACATTGTGTTTATGGTACGAGTGGATGGCAATGCGGAGGCGCGATGGAGAAAGAAGCAGCGGGTGGAGTATTTGACAGACAGGTCTCTTTGCACCTTTGCCACGCTGAATGCCGCATACAGTCCCCTGCCTCAATGGTCGTATGGTTTCAAAGTGGGACAAGTGAAGATTGTGGGATGGTACGTCAGCGCGATGACGAACTTCCATTTCAAGGGTATGTACCATCCGTTTGAGGAGGGGAGGTTCTCTG
>JAEEGF012328458.1_pt1 | contig 17481 bp, 13 predicted proteins | sample 9134171 | NCBI WGS metagenome assembly JAEEGF01 (sample SAMN16246542, study PRJNA631951) | gut metagenome | biome: gut microbiome; feature: rumen; material: AP-attached | host: Bos | place: Iran: Karaj | collected 2018-10 | reverse complement strand
GATGAGGCCGTCGTCGTATTTGTCGTTCAGGAACTGGAGGTCGTCCAGGCAGTTGTCCAGGGCGTACTGCACCAGGTACTTCACGAATTCCTCGGCCAGGGCCATGTTGTCGTTGATGTCGTAGAAGGCCATCTCCGGCTCAATCATCCAGAACTCGGCCAGGTGGCGCGGGGTGTTAGAATTCTCGGCGCGGAAAGTAGGGCCGAAGGTGTAAATTTCGCCCACGGCGGTTGCGCCCAGCTCACCTTCCAGCTGACCGGACACGGTGAGGGAGGTCTTCTTGCCGAAGAAGTCCTTGCCGAAGTCCACGTTGCCCTTCTTGTCCAGCGGGATGTTCTTCAGGTCCAGGGTGGTTACCTGGAACATGTCGCCGGCGCCCTCGGCGTCGGATTCGGTGATGAGGGGGGTGTGCAGGTACACGAAGCCCTTCTCGTTGAAGAACTTGTGGATGGCGAAGGCCATGGCGTTGCGGATGCGCAGCACGGCGCCGAAGGTGTTGGTCCTCAGGCGCATATGAGCCACGCTGCGCAGGTATTCCAGGGTGGTGTCCTTCTTCTGCAGGGGAAAGCGCATGGGATCGCAGTCTCCCAGTACCTCCATTTCCTTGGCCTGGATCTCCACGGCCTGGCCGCTGCCCACGGAGGCTACCAGCTCACCTTTGACGGCGAGGGATGCACCTGTGGTGATGCGCTTGATGAGTTCTTCGTCGAAGAGCTCCGTATTGGCCACGATCTGGATATTATTGATGGTAGAACCGTCATTGAGGGCGATGAACTTCACTTGTTTGTTGCCTCTCTTGGTGCGGACCCAACCTTTGGCCAGCACTTCTACACCCGGCTCCGAGGCGAGCAGGGCCTTGATTTTGGTTCTTTTCAGCGTTTCCATAGATTTTTAGTTACAATCGTGCGAATATAGCACTTTCCACGGAGCAAAGCAAAAAAAAAGCCTCCCCGGAGGGGGAGGCTGATGGGGGGAAGTGGAATTACTGCAGAAGTTCCCACTTGTATTCGTAGGTCTGATCCAGTTCGCCGGCATAGTATTTCTCTACCTTGGTGACGAAGTTGTCGGCGTCCTTGGTGTATTTGTGGGTGGCGTTGTCAGCGGCGCCTTCCCAGGCAGCCTGGTCCAGGAGGAGCTTGGAAGGCTTGCCGAAGAGGCCAATCTCAAACATCCAGCGGTCTACGCCAGCCTTGTCGGTAGCATCGGCGAAGATACCGGCTTCGTTCTTTTCCACAAGGAAGTTCTGGATCTTGTACTGCTCGCCTTCTTCGGTGAAGCGGGACCACTTGATGAGGTTGCCGCCTTCCCAAACGCAGTTGCACTTCTTTTCGTCGCCCTTGAACACGGTGAGGAGGTGTCCTTCCATGTCATAGGTGAACTTGCGGACATCACCCCAGGTGTCGGTGAAAGACTCAACATAACCGTTGCCGCCCAGCGTGAAGGAGAGGGGAGCCTGCTCTTCACCTTCCTTGACATACTTCACAGAGGCGTTTTTGCCGTTCCAGGTGAAGGTCCAGGTGCGTTCCCATGCACCGGTGGTCTCGTCCAGGTTGCGCTTTACTTCCTTGATGGAGCCGTCGGCGTTGTAGAAGAAGTGATACTTGTCCCATTCGTCGCCGCACATGACAAGACGCTTCTTGATGGTGGGCTCTTCGGGAGTGCTCTTTTTGCAGGAGTTAACTGCAAGAACTGCTACGCTCAGGATAGCGATTGCATAGAATAACTTTTTCATAATGTTAATAAATTAATGGTTAATAGGTAAAATGGGATATAATAGATTTCATACTATTGTACAGGTTAAGGGAAGCGTTTTTGTAACTTCTCACAACCCGGTATTCAAAGGCCGCTTCGTTTTGCTTGCAAGCGATGTACAGCTTGTCCATATCCCGATAGTGGGAATCCGTTTCCGTTCCCGCAAAGTAAATCTCCTGGCCGCTGGTGACCTGGATGGTTCCCACGGCGGGATTGAGATAATAGCTGCGGGAGAAGGTGGCTGAAGGGAGGCTCAGTGCCTCACGGGCACCCTCTTCCACGCCCAGGACGTATTTCTTCTGGTGGGGATACTTGGCTTCCCATTCCTGCATCCATTCCTGGAGGCTCTTCTGGGCCGTGTTGCAGGGCAGGAGGGCATAGGCGGCCGTGGAAGACTGGTCCTTGCAGACGGCCATCAGGGTTTGCAGGTCTTCCCGGGAGAGATTCTTGTGAGCGATGAAAACGGCCGTTCCGTCTCCCTTTTCCTTATAGGCGGGGGAGAGGTAGGAACCATCCTGTTCGGTTTCCACGCTTCCCGGTGTAAAGGCGGGCTCTTCATCCGGAGACCACAGGTTGCCACCGTTCATATAGTAGTCGAACATGGGCAGCACTTCGTCCAGGGCAGGCATCCAGACGGAGGAACTGTGACCGCCGTCCACCACGCGATACGAATGGGCATAACCGTTGTCCCGGAGGATGCAGTGCAGTTCGTCGTTGGCATACAGCAGGTTTTCCTCATTGTCTCCGCAGATGAAATACCAGTGAACGGTGGAAAGCGTCTCTTTATTCTGCGCATTGAAATAATGCAGGGGGCAATGCTGTTTGTAGTAGTCCGTGATACGGGCCTCCCCGCTTTGTCCGAAACCGCCGAAGATCTTTCCCCACTGGCTGTTCCAGCCGTCCTGGGACTCTTCCATATACTGCCAGTCTGTCCTTACCGACATGGAAAGGGGCGCGCTGGCGATGAAGAGTTCGGGGTGTTTCTCGGGCAGGGCCGCCGCTCCGAATCCGCCCATGGAATAGCCGGTGACGGCGCGGTGCTGTTTGTCGGGGAGCGTCCTCAGGCTGCTGTCAATGAGCGGAATGAGCTCGTTGACAAACATGTCCATGTAGCTGAACGTTTTGTCGGAGCGATTGCAGTAATAGGTTTTGAATCCCTGCGGGAAGACATAGATCATCTCTCCCATGCCTTTCTCCGTAAGATAGTCAATCTTGTTGTTGGCGTGGAGCCAGCTGCCGTTCCAGGAGTTGTTATCGTCTCCGTATCCGTGCAGCATATACACAACCGGATAACGTTTTTCCGGATGGGTTGCATAACTCTCCGGGAAATACACAGAGTATTTAACGGTGGTGCCCAACACCTTGCTGTCCAGGATGTTGTCCTGGGAATACCGCTGGAAAGTCGACGGGTCCACGGGAGGCAGGTCCCGCTGCTTTTCACAGCCGCAGGATACCAGGAGTGCCGTGCACATCAGCAGACAGACAATTCTACTCTTCATCATAGACAACCATTTCAGAGGCATACAGTTCGTAATCCGGATGGGGATTGTTCAGGCGGAGGGTAAGCACGTGCTGTCCGCTGCCAAAGCAGTAGGCGCTGAAGATTTCATACTTCCGCTTGATATAATCAATCGGCATCGTAAAGTGTTCAATCTCCTTACCATCCAGGAGGGCCGTGACGTCTGCTACATAGCTGTCATCGGCGTGGCCAGTCTTGCGGACGCTGCCTTCCACCACAATGCCGTTGCCCTGGAAAGGAAGGTCCACCGAGGTGGTGAAAGCTTTCTTGAGGACGCGTTTCTCGACGGGTTTGATGCCTTCGAAGCATTGTTCGTAGCGGACGGTTTCCGGCGTCTCTACAGTAAACAAGATGCCGTTTCCATCACTTTCGTTGCAAGAAATGAGCAAATCGTAATTGGCCTGGCAAACCTGCTCCAGGGAGAGGGAGGTGTAGGGGAAGGGGATGTCCTTGATGCGCTCGGCGCCCTTCTTCCATTCTTCGGGGATGGCGCTGTAGCCGTACATCACGCCCAGGATGCCGGCGGCCGATGCCGGGTTGCAATCGGAGTCGTTGCCGCAGCGGGTGGCGATGTCCATGGTCTTGAAGAAATCGCCTTCACCGTACAGCAGACCCATCACCACGAAGGCGCTGTTGATGGTGGCGTCAATGTTGAAGCCGTTCCATACGCCCTCCGGGCAGCCCACGTCGTTGGCGTGGCGGTTGGTCACTTCGAACCAGCACTGCTTCCAGTCATTCGGGTATTTCTTCCAGTACTTGATGACATCGGCGATGGTGTTGTGGAACTTGGTGCCCTCCGGAATGGTCTTCAGGGCCTCGGAGACGATGGTGGGGATGTCCTGGCACACATAGGCCAGGCAGTACATGGCGCCGATGTATACGCCGCCGTACCAGCCGTCGCCGTAGTTCATGATGTGGCCGATGCGGTCGCTCAGTTCACTGGCCTTGTTCACCTGGCCGGGATAGAGCATGCCAATGAAGTCGGCTTCAATCTGGAAGTCGATGTCGTCGGCGTGGGGATTGTATTTCCAATGTCCGCTTTCCGGGGCGCCGCGGCCGTTCATGATGTTGTAACGGGCGGCCTGGTTGGCGTGCCACAGCTTGTAATCGGCATAGGCGAAGGCATCGGCATAGGCCTCGATGGGCGCGTCCAGCCCCTCCTTGAGCATGGTCTCCAGGAACGTGAGGTCCATATAGACGTCGTCGTACAGGCCGGGGTCCTCGATGTAGGTGTCGTAGATGTAGTCGTCGTACCAGGGGATGGGAATCTCGTCCATGATGAGCCCGCCCTTATACTTGAACTCCGTGGGACCGCCGTAGGTGCAGCCGATGGTCTGGCCGTACCAGCCGCCCCGGATCTTATCCATCAGGGTGGCCTGGTCCAGGCTCACGGTCTCCCCATAGGGGACCTTTGCGGTACAGGCCGAAAGGAGAAGGAGAGCGCTAATTATGGTAATACGTATCTTCATTCTGCTTCTCGCTATAGTATTGTATTGCATTGATCCTTAAAAGGTAGGTGTCCGGTTTGGGATTGCGCCATACCATCTTTACGTAATGGCGGCCCTCCGGCATCTGGTATTTCCAGGCCGGTTCCAGTTTACGGGAGGTGCCTTTCATGGGCAGGAGGGAGACCTGGTCCAGTTCGCCATCTATCCAAACCTCGATTTCGGCCACATACGGGTCGTCCTCTTCGGCCAGGGCGAAGACCTCGCTGCCCACGTGTTTCTTGGACACGCGTGCGGCGTAATCGGCCGATATGCCCCGCAGGCAAACCAGGTTGCCCCAGATGACGAATCCGTTGCCCTGGAAGTCAAACTCGTAGGTGCCCGACATCCAGTGGTCCTTCTGGTCCCGCATCAGCGGATAGGTGTCCACGAAGTTCTGCTCCAGCGGGAGCACCTCCGGCTGGGCCACGGGAATGGTGACGCTGTCTTCGGTGACGGTACCGCCGTTCTTATCAATGAGCTGCAGGGCGTGGTTGAAGGAATACTGGCTGCCTTTGGCCAGGGAAACGTCGGTGCCTTCGAAGTCCAGGTCCCAGATTTCCATCACGGGGTCTTTCCAGAAGGCGGGCATCTTCTCCAGGCCCAGCACTACGCCCAGCACGCCGCCCACGGTGGCTGGGTTGCAGTCGGAATCCTGGCCGCAGCGGGTGGAAATCTCCAGGGATTTGCCAAAGTCCCCGCCGCCATAGAGCAGGCCCATGGCCACATAGGCGCTGTTCAGCTTGGCGTCAATGTCAAAGCTCAGGCTCACGCCCTTGGGACAGCCGGTGTCCAGGCCCCATTTCTTGAGCACCTGGAACCAGCAGTCTTTCCAGTCGGGATATTGCTTATGCCACACGCGTACGTCGTTGAGGCATTGCCAGAAGGTGCTTTCCTGCGGAATGGCCTCCAGGGCCATGTCCACAATACGGGCGGGATCATTCTCCACGAAGGCGGCACTGTACAGGCCGGCCACGAAGGCTCCGCCGTAGAAACCGTCTCCGCTGTTCATGATATGCCCCACGCGGGAGGCGATATCCAGGGCTTCCGGCAGCATGCCTGGCGCCATCAGGCCCACGAAATCGGCCTCGATCTGGAAGTCCAGGTCGTCCGCGTGCGGATTGTTGATCCAGTTGCCCGATGCGGGCGGCATGATGCCCTGGCGCACGTTATACCGGCCTGCCTGATTGGCGTGGGCCAGATGATAGGGCGCATAGGCAAAGCGCAGGGCCAGTTGCTCCGAGGTGGCGTCCAAACCCAGCTGCTCGAAGGCTTCGGCAAAGGTGAGGTCGTTGTACACGTCGTCAAACAGGCCGGGCTTGCGGTCCCACCAGTGCTTCACATAGCCTTCTCCCCAGCCGATGGGAATCTCCTCGGGGATGATGGTGCCCTGGAATTTGAATTCCGTGGGGGCGCCGTACACCACGCCGATGGTCTGGCCGGCCCAGCCGCCCATGATTTTGTCCATAAGGGCGTCCTTGGACAGCGTCACCGACTCGGGTGCTTCAGGCGCCGAACAGGCGGCTGTAAGCAGCAGGGCTAGAATCAAGCTATTTCGCTTCATAAACTTCCAGTTCAGTGATGGAGATAAAGGCCGATACGTCCTTGGTGTACTTATTCCAGTGGATGAGCACGGCATCGTCGCCGATGACGCGGATGGCCGTGGTGGTCACCTTGGGGAAGGTGAAGATGAATTCGCCGTTGTGCGGCTGGAAGAAGACTTCGTCGCAGTAAGGCCAGTCCGGGGTGACGGTGGCGTCCTTGACGGGCTGCCAGTTTCCGTCCGGGTCCAGATACTCTACGTGCAGGTTGCTGTACCATCCGCCGAATTCCTCCAGCGGTCCGTAGTGGAAGGATACCATATCCGTGGTGACGGGCTTGTCCCAGCGGTAGCCGAAGTAATCCTGCTTGGGTGCATTGGATTTGCCGCCCAAGGAGTAGAAGGCAGCTCCGGGACCGCCTACGATGCCGTCGTTGATGACATCCACGGTATAGGCACGGTAGGAAACCGGAATGGTGAGCCAGCAGGAATCCAGGGTGGCGCGGTCGGTCTCCCGGGTAAGGGCCAGGATTTCGGTGGCATCGGCGGCCAGGTTGCGTCCGTGCTTTTCGGGCAGGGTGAAGGTGGCGGCGGGTTCCTTGGCCGGTTTGAAAGTGGCCTTGGGATTGATGGTGTAGATCTTCTCGCCGTTCTCTTCCCGGACGGAACCACCGCGGGCCAGGATAATCTTTTCGGCCAGGACTACGGTACGCTCGATGATGTCTTCGATGGAAGCGTCGGGCATGTCGTAGCGCGTCACGTTGATGTAGCGGTCGTTGAAGGGCTTGGTCCAGTGCGGGAATGCAGCGGGCATGGCACGGTCCAGCGGAACGCCGCCCACCCCGTTGATCACGCCCAGGAGGCCGCAGATAGTAGCCGTCTGGTTGTCACAGTCAAAGCCCAGGGCGCAGCCGATGAGGAGGGTCTTTTCAATGTCGCCGTCGCCGTACAGCAGGGACAGGATGCCCATGGCGCCGTTGAGGTCGGCGTTCCAGATGCTCTTGGTGATGTCGGGCTCGTTCACGTAAAGTTCGTCGGCAATCACCTTGCGGGAAGCCTTCCAGTCGTCGGGATACTTCTGCCACAGGTCCAGGCATTCGTCAATGATATGGCGGAAGCGGTCTTCCTTGGGAAGATACGCTTTGGCGTGGCGGATGAGGGTGGGAATGTCGCTCTCGAAGAAGGCTTCGGAGTACATGGAGCCGTATACCACGGTAGGGGAAACGGCCCAGTCGTCGGAGGTGATGCGGGCGGCCCACTCCGATATGCCGGCGGCATACTTGGGCATGCCGGGAGCGGTATAGGACCAGATCTCGTTGATGAGCTGGGGATCGATCTGGAACCAGTGCGGGTTGTACTCCTTCTTGCCGGTGTAAGGCGGCGTGAAACCGTAGTGCATCAGGCCCAGGGCGGCGCGGTTGGCCAGCCATACCCGGTCACGGATATGGTACATCCAGCCTTCCTTCACCTGCTGGTACGTGATATCGATGCCGTATTTCTCCATCATCAGGAGATAGAGATATTCCACGTCGGTGTCGTCGTCGGAGAAAGCTCCGTCCACGGCAGCCATCTTGGTGATGGCCTTGTTGAAGACGAAGGGCCCTTCGCCGGGCTGGTCCACAAACTTGTTCTCGTATTCGAGACCGTAGATGTTACCGACCATCTGGCCCAGCCAGGCGCCGGCAATCTTGTCTTTCAGTTGGGTACGTGTGATTTCCAGCGGCTTCTGGGCGCAGGAGGCCAGAAGGAGCAGGCACAGTGATATGAGGGATAAACGTTTCATCTTAACTACAGGTTAGGGTTGGCTGCCTTGGCGGTCTTGGGGATGGGGAGAAGAAGGACGGACTCGGTCTTGGCGGGTTTGGCCCACCAGGCGTCCAGGAATTTGTCGAAGCGGATCATATCCTGGCGGGCCCAGCCTTCGATGGCCAGTTCGTGGGCACGCTCCCAGTACAGGTTGTCCAGGGTGAGCTGGGCGGCTGTCATCGGGGGCAGGCCGGCACGGGCGCGGAGGGTCTTGAAATCGGCCACGGCGGCGGCCTCGGCCTCCTTACCCTGACGCACCAGGGCTTCCACGTACATCAGCACCACATCGGCATAGCGGAGCAGGAAGAAGTCGTTCTCCATGCCCACCTGGCCGCCTGTGAGCTTGCCGTCGTCCTGATAGGTCCATTTGCCGATACGGGCACCCTGCAGGGGACCGCGACGGCTGTCTTTCCCGTACACGCTTTCGGGCATGTCGGGGTCGATGACGTAGGGAACGCCGGGCTCGTATTCCAGGGCCTTCCCGTCTTTGTCGTACATCTGGCCGTAGAGCCAGGTATCGGCCTTACGGGTGTCGGCGGGGTCATAGCTGGCCAGGAAGTCGGGTTCTCCGCACAGGCCGTCCCAGCCGTCGGCGTTGATGCCGAAGGGCCGGCAGAGATCGGCCGGCAGGGTGGACATATAGATAAGGAAGGCGTGGTGGTCGGAAGTGGTGTACACAGTGCTGTACGGAATGGCGAAAATCTGCTCCGGGCAGTTCTCGTTGTACACCTCGAAGTTGTCTTTGTAGTTGGGTGCCAGCGTGTAGTGACCCTTGTCGATGATGGCCTGGCAGGCGGTTGCTGCCTCGGCCCACATAGGCTTGCCAATCCACTTTTCGGCGTTCAGGTACATCTTGGCCAGGATGGCGTAAGCGGCTCCCTGGGTGATGCGGCCGTAATACTCGGTGGAGGGCACTTCTTCCAGATACGGCAGATTCTCCGTAATTTCCTTGACAATGAAGTCGAACACGTAGGCACGGTCTTTCTTGGGCGGATATCCGGTTTCCTTCTTGCTGATGGAGAAGGGAACGGAGCCCCAGTTGTCAATGCCGCACATATAGAAGTAGGCGCGGAGCACCTTCACTTCGGCAATCACGCGATGTTTGGCTTCGAAGTCCTGTTCTACGTCCTCGAACGTGTCCAGGACGTCGTTGCAGGCGGTAACGCCGTTGGTCCAGTATTCCCAGGCCATTTCCAGCAGGCGGTTGCTGAAGGAAATGTTGTGGACGTGCACTTCGTTGTAACGTCCGTCATCCCACCAGCCGCCGTTCGGGTTCACGGGAACGCAGACTTCGTTGGTGTTCTGGATGACGAAGGTCCACAGGCTCTTTTCCGTCCCCCAGTGCTGCAGGGAGGAATAGGCGCGGGCCGAATACTTGACAAACTGTTCTTCGGTGGTGAAGAAATTATCTTTGGCAATCTTGGAATAGATTTCCTCGTCCAGATTGGTGCAGGCGCAAAGGGCCACTGCACTCAAAACCATATACAGAATCTTTTTCATACCGCGTCAGTTTAGAAAGTAAGGGTGGCACCCAGGGTGAAGGTCATGGTACGGGGATAGTAGCTGGTACTCTCGATACCGGGCGTGAGGCCGCTCAGGCTCACTTCGGGGTCTACGCCCTTGTAGCCGGTGATGCACAGCAGGTTCTGTCCGGAGACGAATACGCGTGCGCCGTGCAGGTACTTGTTGGTGAACGGAATGTCATAGCTGATGGACACGTTGTCCAGTTTCAGGTAGGAGGCGTCCTCGATGTACTTGTCGGAGTAGCGGATTTCGCCGGTGTAGGCGGTGTTGTCCAGCCAGGAGGAGAGGATGTTGCGCAGACCAATCTGCTGCAGGCTCTCGTAGTTGGCCCGGTAGGAGTTGAACACCTTTCCGCCGATGGAACCCCGCAGGGTCATGCTCAGCGTCCACTGGCGGAAGCGCAGGTTGTTGGTCCATCCCAGGGTGAGATCCGGATAGGCCGTTCCTATGCGGCTCCACTTGGTTACAGGCACCTTGCCGTTGAACTCGTCCTGAAGGACGTCGGAGCCGTCGGCCCCTACGTGGGAGTAGCGGGGGGCATAGAAGGAACCCAGGCTCTCGCCTTCTATCAGACGCTGCAGATAGGCGCCTACGGGCGTTGCGGCCCAGCCAATCTCATAGTCCTGGTTCTGGAATTCCTCGTTGGTGAACTTGATGAGCTTGTTCTCGTTGTGGGCGGCTACCAGGGTGGTGTTCCAAACCCAGTCACGCGTTTTGACCGGCGTGGCGTACAGCGTGAGTTCGATACCCATATTGCTGATGGAACCTACGTTGGTGAACAGCGTCTTGTAGTCGTACGGGGGAACCGGTACGTTGTACTCGTACAGAAGGTCTGTGGTAAGACGGTAATAGTAGTCCAGGGTACCGCCCAGGCGGTTGTCCAGGACAGAGAAATCCAAGCCCACGTTGAACTCGTTCTTGCGTTCCCATCTCAGGTAAGGGTTGGCGTTGGAGGCGGGTGCGTAGGAGTTGATCCATTCTCCGTTGTAGTAGAAGCTGGTACCGGTGGACATGAGCATCAGTGACTTGTAGTTGGCGAAGTCCTGGTTGCCGGTAACGCCGAAGCCGGCGCGGATTTTCAGTTCGTTCAGCCATTCCACATTCTCCATCCAGGGTTCTTCCGTGATGCGCCAGCCCAGGCTGACGGCCGGGAACCAGCCCCACTTCTGATTCTTGCCGAAGCGGGAGGAACCGTCGCGTCGCAGGGATACGGAGGCCAGGTACTTTTCCTTATAGTTCCAGATGGCACGGCCGAAGAAGGCGATGTAGCGGCTGGAGGAGCGGTAGGTGCTCATATCGGCCAGACCTTCCTTGAGAGCGGTGCCGGAGCCCATGTTGTTGTATTTGTAGAAGTCGGAGTCAAAGCCGTAGTTCTCCATGCTGGATTCCCAGTTCATCTTCTGTTGCCAGGTATAACCCAGGATGCCCTGGATGGAGTGGCCGTTGAAGACATTGGAATACTGGAGGGTGCTTTCCCACTGGAAGTCGTCGTAGGCGTTGGAGGAAGTATAGGCTACGCCCTTCTTGCCCACGCTGCTGGGGTAGTAGGAGGTCTTGTATTCCTGGGCGGAATACTTTTCGTCGCTGTAGCTCACGAAGTTGTCCCACTTGAGTCCCTTGACGGGCAGGATGTTCAGGGTGGCGCGCAGGTTGGCCGCCAGGGTGGCGGTCTCGTTCCGGGCGTCCCGTTCGTTGATCATGGCCACGGGGTTGGTATAGTCGGATTCCGTGAGCGTGTAGTAACCGCCGTAGATGGTGGCGTCGGGATCATACACCGGTTCGGTGGGATTGCGCATGAATGCCTGGCGGAAGGCACCGTAATTGGCAGGGGAGGATACACGCTTGACATAGCTCAGGTTGGCGTCCAGTTCCAGCCAGCCTTCCAGGATCTTCTGGGTGATGTTGGTCTTGAACAGATACTTGGCGGCCTCGTTTTTCTTCTGAAGACCCTGGTTCTGCTCTACGTTGATGACCGTGCGGTGGCTGAATTTCTCCGTGCCGCCGGAAATGGCCAGGTTGTGCTTGTGGCTTACGGGCGTGCGGGTGATTTCCTTGAACCAGTCGGTGTCGTTTCCATACAGGGAGCCCGATTTGCCGGGTGCAAAGTTCTTGATGGTGTACTCGAATTCCCGGGCTGTCATGGGTTTGGCGCGGGACTGCACGGCCTGGACGGAAACTTGTCCGTCGTACTGGACAGAGGTGGTGCCGCTCTTGGCGCGCTTGGTGGTGATAATGACCACGCCGTTGGTGCCGCGGGTGCCGTAGATGGCCGATGCGGAACCGTCCTTGAGCACGTCGATGGACTCCACTTCCTGGAAGTTGATGTTGCGGACATCGGCATCGGCCACCCCGTCAATGATGATGAGGGGACCCTGGCCGGCGCTGAGCGTGTTGGTACCGCGGAGGAGGAACTGGTAGGAGGCGTTGGGGTCTCCACCGTCCGGGTTCACCACGGTAAGACCGGCCACCTTGCCCTGCAGCATGGCGGCGGCCGATGTGAAGGAACCCTTGTCCAGGTCTTCCGACTTCAGGCTGACGACGGCGCCGGTGACCTCCTTTTTGGTGGTCTTGCCATAGCCGATGGCCACGGACTCGTTGAGCATGGTGGCGGCCGAAGGAATCATGCGGATGGTGAGGCTGGCGTTTCCCTTCACCGTGAACGGATAGTCGTCGTAGCCCAGGAAGGAGACCGTGACGGCGGCGTCCTGCGGGGCCTGAAGGGTGAACCGGCCATTCTCATCGGTGATGGCATAGGCTTTCCCCGCCACCAGGGTGGCGCCGGCCATGGGGGTGTCCCGCTCGTCCAGCACTACGCCCGTAACGGTCCTGTTCTGGGCCAGGGCGGCCCAGGACAGGAACAGGAACAATATGCAGTAGAATAGTTTTTTCATGTCGTTTCAGATTACATTCCGGCAACCACTACACAGGCCAGGCCGGCGATGAACAGGCCGAACATAAGGGCCAGCAGGGCATAGACGTCCTTTCCGGCGCCTTTGAATTCCTTCCAGATGAACACGCCCCAGATGGCGGCGATCATGGGAGCGCCCTGCCCCAGGGCATAGGAGACAGCGGCTCCGGCGGTTCCGGCGCAGATGTAGTTGAGGGAAGTACCCAGGGCCCAGATGCAGCCGCCCAGCACGCCCACCAGGTGGGTCTTCATATTGCCGGCGAAGTACTGCTTGTAGGTGACAGGCTCTCCCACGAAGGGTTTCTTCATCACGATGGTGTTCACCACGAAGTTGCTCAGGAACACGCCCAGGGAGAAGATGACCATGGCGGTATAAGGGGTGAGCTTACCGGCTGCCGGGGCGGCGAAGTTGTCCAGGTCTACGCCGTTGTATACCAGGGCGCTGAAGAAGGACATGATGATACCGGCTACCAGGGCCAGGATAATACCCTTACGGTTCTGCTTGGGATCCCGCTGCTCGTTGGAAACCTTACCCGAGGCAATGCCGTTGCAGATGATGGCCACTACCACCAGGGCTACGCCCAGCCACAGCAGGCCGGTGTTCTGGCCCTCCGCGGGGTGCAGGAGCAGGTTGTTGAGCACACCCATCACCAGCGCGATACCCACACCCAGCGGGAAGGCTACTGCCATACCGGCGATGGATACGGAGGCCGACAGGAGGATGTTGGAGACGTTGAAGACGACTGCACCCAGAAGAACCCAGCCGATGCTGGCCCAATCGGCCTGTGCCAGGTCCTGAAGGAAAGGACGGCCCTCGCTGCCGATGCTGCCGGCGGTAAAGGCCAGTACCAGGGAGAACAGCACCATGCCAATCACGTAGTCCCAATAGAAGAGCTCGTAACGCCAGCTCTTGGCGGCCAGTTTCTGAGTATTGCCCCAGGAACCCCAGCAAAGCATGGTAACAAAGCAGAAAATAACTGCCAGTGTGTAACTTCCGACGATGTACATAATCTTATCCTTTTAAATAATAATATCTTTTCTGAACGGGATGGAATTCTGAGCGCCCATCTTCTGGACGGTGAGGGCCGATGCCGCGCAGGCGAACTCGGCCGCCTCCTTGAGGCTCTTGCCTTCGCTGATGGCTACGCACAGGGCGCCGCAGAAGGTGTCGCCGGCGGCGGTGGTATCCACGGCCTTCACTTTGTGGGCGGGCACAAAGTCCGACGTGCTTCCCTCGCAGATGAGGGCGCCCTTGCTGCCCATGGTCACGATGAGCTTGCCCACGCCCTTGGCCTGCATGGCCTTGGCGGCCTTGAAGGCATCCTCGGCATTATTCACCGGCAGGCCGCTGAAGGTGGACAGTTCGGTTTCGTTGGGGATGAACAGGTCTATGTAGCGGAAGAGCTCTTCCGGCAGTGCGCAGGCGGGTGCGGGATTCAGCACCACCGTGGCGCCGGCCTCGTGGGCCATCTTGGCGGCCTTGAGGACAGAGGGGATGGGGCTCTCCAGCTGGAGCAGGAGGATACCGCAGTTCAGGATGGCCTGTTTAGATGCCTCGATATCGGCTTCCAAGAGGTCTCCGTTGGCACCAGAGGCCACTACAATGCAGTTTTCTGCGTGGCTGTCTACATAGATGAGGGCTACGCCGGAGGGGAGCTGGGAGCGGAGGATGCCGCTGGTGTCCAGCCCTTCCTTCTCATACTGCGCGATGGCATTGTCTCCAAACATATCCTTTCCCACTTTGCAGATGAACTGAACGTCGCCGCCCAGGCGCTGCGCCGCCACGGCCTGGTTGGCTCCCTTGCCACCGGCTCCCATGGTGAATACGCCGCCCAGCACGGTTTCTCCCGGGCGGGGGAGTTCCTGCGTTTTGGCAGTCATGTCCGTGTTGCTGCTGCCGATAACCAGAATTCGTTTGTTATTCATAAGACCTAGTGTGATTAATTGCGGTTTTAAGGTTTGCGCAAACGATTGCGCTATTTCTAGAGACAAATTTAGGAAAAATTTTTGGAATATTCTCTTTTTATTTGAAAAAATTTGAACAATTCTCTATATTTGTGCCGGGTTTTTATGGAAAAGAACAACATATTCACCATTTCGGAAAAGACCGGGTACTCTGTTACCACGGTTTCCCGCGTGCTTTCCGGAAAGGCCCAGAAGTATCGCATCAGCCAGGCCGCCATCGACCGGATTACGCAGGAGGCCGACCGCTGCAACTATCGGCCCAACCTGGTGGCGCAGTCGCTCCGTACCCAGAAATCCCAGACCATCGGCCTGCTGGTTCCGGGCATTGAGAATCCATTCTTCGCCACGCTGGCTGCCATCGTCATCGAACTGCTGGGCGCGCGCGGATACCATACCCTGCTGGCCGACTCCGGAGAGTCGGAGCAGGAGGAAAGGGAAGCGCTGCGAATGTTCCAGAGCCGCAGCGTTGACGGCATCATCTGCGTACCGGTGTCTTCTTCTCCGGCCCTGCACGAGGAAATCGGCCGGCAGACCCCTCTGGTTCTGCTGGACCGTTATTTCCGGGAGACCACGCTCTCCTATGTGTGCACCGACAATTACGCCGGGGCGTATATGGCTACGGAGTATTTGCTGAAAAAGGGGTATCGGCGCATCCTGGCCATCCAGGGCGTGCCGGCGTCCATGCCCAACCAGGAGCGTGTGCGCGGGTTCCTGTCGGCTGTGGATAAGGCTGGTGCCAGCGGCACCGTGGTGGGCGACGCTTTCTCGGTGGACAATGGCTTCCGGGAGGCCGTGAACGCTTTCAGCGCCCCGCAGCCCCCCTACGACGCCATCTTTGCATTCAGTTCCACCATCCTTTTGGGAACCATCCAGGCATTGCGCTCACTTCAGTTGAGACCCGCCCGGGACGTGGGGGTCATTTCCTTCGACAACAACGGCTTCCTGGATTTCCTGGATCCGGCCGTCACTCGCGTGGAGCAGCCTTTGCGGGAGGCAGGCAGCCAGGCGGTAGAGACGCTTTTTGCCATAATGGACGCCCGCAGGCAGTCCCTGCCGGAGCCGGCTCCCCGCCATTTGCTCATTCCGCCCACCCTGGTGGTCCGGGACAGCTGCTAGTTTATCCGAACAAGGCGCTCCTTACCCAATTGGGAAGTTTTTCCCGCTCTAATAATATAAGGTATTCCTCCCGCCGGGGACTGGCCTTGACCTTTATCTGCTTTTTCATCTGGGTTTTCATTACGCTCACCGATTTGTCGGAGGAGATGCCTGCCAGCAGGTTCATGAGCGGTACGGGCAGCCCCACGGCGTAGTAGCTGAAGACAAGGATCTGTTGCCGCGTAAAGTACGGAAAGTCCCGTTTCAAGTGCTGCAGAATGTCGCCATGCGCTTTGTTCAGGTCCTGCTGCAACTGCCCGTCCTTTTCCTCGTTTCCGAAGTATTGGGCCAGGACAGACATCATTTTGTCTTTCAGCTCATCCTGGTTGGCGTAGTGTTGGTTCAGCGCCTTCAGGAGGTCCAGGATAAAACAGGCCAGGTAGACGTATGCGCAGTGCACCGTCTGGCGATTTGCGTGAAATCGCTTCATTTCTTTTTGATTCATGGTATTTATGTGTTAGTGGTTAAACACATAAAAATAGGCGCTGGAGAGCACTCAGAGGCATTTTTAGCCTTGAAAAATATTCTCCTGCAAGACGCTGATTATCAGCGGCTTAATACCGTGAATGAAAAAGAACGACACAAAAAAACAGCCCCCTGCTTATGCAGGAGGCCGTTTTCAAAGAAATAAAATTCTGATGTCCCTTGGGGGTTAGTCCTTCGCGGGTTTACGCGCGGCGTACATAATCTTAAGGGCGGAGCAGCGACGCAGCTCCTGTTTTACATCGGAAACGATACCCATGCGGACATCCTGGTCCACGCGGAGGTTCACGGTCATGAGGGACCGCTCGGCCTCGGACATGGCGTCACGCTCTGCGGCGATGAAGTCACGGATGTCGGCTACCGTCTTGAAAGAGTCGTTGAGCTGGATACGGGCATCGGTACCATACTTGGCCTGGTATTGCAGGGTAGGGGAACCGATGTTGATATTGGCGCTCAGGTCTTTTCTCTCCAGTTTGGCCACTTCGGATGCCTCGGGCATCACGACCTTCACCTTGTTCTCGGTTTCACGCATCTGCGTGGTCACCATAAAGAAGAACAGGAGCATGAACACGATATCGGAAAGGGAGTTGGACGATGCCTGGGGGACTTCCTTCTTATTGCTGGAACTTCCAAATTTTGACATAATCTTTACCTCCTATTTTTTCTTACCGGTATCCTTAGGCTCGGCCTCGGAGATGTTCTGAGGAACGGCCTTCTTCACAATATCCTGCTCTTCTTCAGAGAGCCTGGAGAATTTCTTGCCAAACGTGGCGCGGGAGAAATCGTCGCGGAGTTCGTTCACGGCTTTCACCAGTTCGTTCTGCACTGCAATGTAGGCCTGGTAGGATGTACCACGGTCGTTCTGCAGGGAGATAACGCCCTTGGAGACCATATAGGTCTTGCCTTCGATTTCCTTGGCTTCCTTTTCGGGGAGGTTGGGATCGTTGGTGGGGTTGGTGAGGAACTCTTTGATCTTTTCTTTCAAGTACGAGATATCCATGGCTTCGCTACCGGCAAACAGCTTATCGGCAGAGTTGATTCTGACGATGATGATGTTACGGCGGTTCACCTTCTGGTCCTGGGCTTGTTTTTCGTCCGGGATCGGGGGAAGGCGGCGCTGCAGACCTGACTGATCACCCATGGTTGTGGTCATGAGGAAGTAGCACAGGAGCAGGAATGCAATGTCAGCCGTAGAACCGATTGCTGCAAAATTTCTTCTTGCCATGGTTTACTTTACTTTTTGTTGCGGATGGTCATGAAAACCTCGGACACGACGATGGACAGGATAGCTGCACCACCAACGAGGTAGGCGAGGTTGAGGATGGTATCGGTCATCTTAAGCTCG
>JAEEGF011655665.1_pt1 | contig 17482 bp, 14 predicted proteins | sample 9134171 | NCBI WGS metagenome assembly JAEEGF01 (sample SAMN16246542, study PRJNA631951) | gut metagenome | biome: gut microbiome; feature: rumen; material: AP-attached | host: Bos | place: Iran: Karaj | collected 2018-10 | reverse complement strand
TTGTAAGTGATTTTAAGAAAAAGAACGGATATAAGCGCTCCATAGAGCTTTCTACGGAGTATAACCTATACAGGCAGAATTACTGCGGATGTGTATACTCACGGATGCAAAGCCTTGAAAAAAGATAGGTAAGAGCGCAAAGACAGGCAGTAGCAAAGGGAAGATAGGTAAAGAAAACCGGGTAATCTTCCGCAAAAAAGCCGTTCTTTATAAAGGAATACTGCAGGATGCCAAGTATAAAAAGACCTGATACATCTGCCACCATATAGGCATAATATCTTACAAACGTAAAGCCTGCAGATCTTCTCCCTGATTCAAATACGAATCCGGGAGTTTTTGTTTTCTTTTTTTCAAAGTATATTTCAGAAGCCAGCAAAAGAAAAAGATACATTATAAGGCCATAAAAAGTAGGCGGCGTCTCTTTAAAAGTCGCCACCATAAGGACGCTTATACCAAAAAGCGCGAGCATAAAGGTATAAGACGTTACTTTTAAGGCCTGAAAGCGGGATATGCGGGTACCTTCACGCTTTATCCTCGCTTTCTTTGCCTCTTCTTCTTTTGGATCAAGATCAAAATCATCTAAAAATGTACTCATGCAAAAAGACTCTCAAGCAGCATATGGCCGATGATATAAAAGCCAAGGGCCAATATGAGCATTAATATCAAAATGATAAGGTTTTTATATTTCTTCATGTCAGATCCTTACTGAAGATTTTTATCAAGGCTTGCCTTGATGCTTTCTGCTGCATCTTTTAAGAAGCTCTCGTCGACTTCTTCGATCTTGCCCGCATCAACAAGTGCTGCAAACTTCGGATCGATAGGAAGCTTTGCAAGTACCGGAAGATTAAACTGAGCCGCGATCTCGTCTGCATGGCTTTCGCCAAATACATTTATCTTCTTGCCGCAGTCAGGGCACTCAATATAGCTGTAGTTTTCAACAAGTCCAAGTACAGGTATATCCATCTTGTCTGCCATATTTACAGCTTTCTTTACTATCATTGATACAAGTTCCTGCGGAGATGTTACGATAACGATACCATCTACAGGAAGGCTCTGGAATACCGTAAGAGGTACATCGCCTGTTCCCGGAGGCATATCTACAAACATGTAGTCCACATCGCCCCATACTACCTCGCTCCAGAACTGCTTAACAGTTCCTGCGATAACAGGGCCTCGCCATACAACAGGTGTGTCTTCAGAGTCAAGAAGGAAGTTGATCGACATAAGCTTAACACCGCCTTTTGACTCAACAGGCATGATACCCATCTCATTGCCCATGGCTCTTTCATTTGTTACTCCAAAACTCTTTGGGATAGAAGGGCCTGTGATATCTGCATCAAGCACGGCACATTTATAACCCTGCTTTGCAAAAAGAGCTGCAAGGCTTGCAGTAACAAAGGACTTGCCAACGCCGCCCTTGCCACTTACTACTCCGATAACTTTTTTTACATTACTGTATGCATTTGCAGGCTCGAGAAAATCTTCTTTTGTCATCTGTCTTGATGGGCAGTCTTCCCCGCAGCTGCTGCAGTTATGATTACAATCACTCATTTTTTACATCCTTTCAATTTTGCTTGTCAGTTTAGTTCAAACTTTACATAGTTTACATCAAATACGGTCAATAATCAAGGGCGCTTGTTTCCAAACTTACCGTACTCATACTGCTTCTCTTCAAAAACTATGTTAAGCTCTTTTTCATATCTTTTAATAAGGGGCAGTTCTTTTTTGCTGCAGATAACTATATTTCTGCCGTAGGCACCGTTCCTGCCGGTACGCCCCGCCCTGTGAAGATAGTCTGTAGGCTTTTCCGCAAGGCTTACATGAAATACGGTATCCACTCCGTCAAAATGAAGGCCCCTTGCAGCCACATCGGTAGCCAGAAGGTATTTTATCTTGCCCTTGTTAAAGCCGTCTATAGCCTTTTTCCTGTCTTCACCCTTTCTGTCGCCGTGGATATAATCCACACTGTAGTGATGGAAAGAAAGCTTTTCATAAGCAGCCTCTATAACTGCAGGGTTATTTATAAATATCATGGCCTTTTTGGTGCGGATATTTTTAATTATTCCACGCAGATTCTCTATCTTATACCTTTCATCCACAACCACATACCAGTTGTGGATATTCTTAGGTACCGAAAGCTTACCTGTTACGTCGATCTCTTCGTAGTCGCTCTTCCACTTTTCAAAATTTTCCTTTGTATTTTTAAGGCTTGATGCAGAAAAAAGAAGGAGCTGTACATCGCGCATGGCTTTTTTTATAACTTCATGGGTACCGTCAGCGCAGGTCTTGTCAAAAAGCCTGTCACCTTCGTCAAGCACTATGGTCTTTATAAGATGCGCCGCGATCTTTTTCTTTTCAATAAGCTCTAAGACCCTGCCGGCACTTCCGACTATTACTTCGGGCTTATTTTTAAGCGCCTCTATCTGGTGGTTTATGTTTGCATTTCCAACAGCAGTGGCGCATTTAAAAGGAATCCCGGTGGCAGTGCTTACCTTTCTTGCTTCTTTTGCCACCTGCATGGCAAGTTCGTGGGTAGGTACAAGGATAAGGATCTTGTTTTCTCCCGATATATCTTTATATTTTTCAAAAAGAGGCAGAAGGTAGGCAAAGGTCTTTCCCGTACCCGTCTCAGCCTTTACAAGAAGATTTTTCCCTTCAAGTATTTTTTTATAAACCGCCTCCTGTACAGGGGTAGGTTCTTTCAGTTTAAGAGAAAAAGTGCCCGAAAGCACTTTTTCATTATCTGTTAATTTGTTCCATTCCATAGATCAGAAAACCAATATCCTTCCATGTCGTACTTTTTAACTCTGTAATTAAAGTTCTTTATGTTTGTAACAAATCTTCCTACAGGCTTGCCGTCTGCATTGTACTCTGCAAAGGTTCCGTATGAGCCTGCGCTTGTTATTATGTTGCCATCATAATGCTGCACATTGCTTACAAGTGGCGAATAAGAAAGGCTGACCTGAAATACAAGCTTGTATGTATCTGCCTTATCGTCTACAAGGTACTTGTAATAGTAAGAGTTTGTGGCAGGCTTGCCGGGAAGCCCGATGTCCTCATAGCCGCTCCAGTCAAGATCCGGCCTTGTTTTACTCTCGCCGTAGTTGTTGTTAAAAAGATACAGATAATACTGACCGTCTTCCATGTCATTTGTACGCTCGTATAAAACGCTGTGCTGTCCAAACTGGGAAGTAAAGCTGCCATCCTTTGTAAGAAGAAGGTCTGCATATCTGGTTCCTTTGTAGATCTTTTCATCTGCTATGATGTAATCGATAACAGGCTTTTCAAATACGTTATTTACTCTTATGATGCTTGAAAGCTCGCGGGATGAAAGTATCATATCCGTTTCGTTTATCATGCATACAGAGTTAAGGTGAAGCCAGTCAAGTTTATCTTCCGTGCTGGCATTTGACTGGGCTCCCGTAACCTTTTTGACTGTTTTTACTGTCTTTGCGGCGGCTCCGCTTACTGCAGCACCGCTTGCGCCTACAGCCCCGTCAGATACTGTTTGTACGTTAAAATTCTTTGCTTTTTTGTAGATGTCGGGAAGCAGCTTTTTCATATCAAGAAGCTTTGTGGTCTGCCCCGTGTAAAGGTCAAGGCAAAGGATCACATCTTCCTTTGTATCTGTAGTAAGGTCGTCTGCAAGCACAAATACCCTGTCGGTACTTTCCTGAAGGAAAAAGTCGTGGTGTATCGAATAATCCTTGCCAAGGTTATAAGTCTTTTCAACCCTGCCAAATCTGTTTACAAGGGCAAATTTGCGTACTCCGCAAGGATAAAGCATTTTGCCGCCGTAAAAGCCCATATTTACGTCGGACACATTACCGTTTACAGGCACCTCAGCCCTTATAACTCCGTATTTATCGTAAAAAAGGAGATGTCTTGGCTCTGCCTCATTTCTCCTGTCGTAACCAAAAATGCAGAAAAGCCCTTCTGTAAGCTGATTATCGTTTCTGCTCATCTCGCGAAGAAGCTGTTTTTCTTTAACAGTACCAAAGTCAGGCACCTCGATCTTAAAGCCCACTTTTTTAACAAGGGCATCATTTTTGTCGTATACGTAAAGGATCAGGTAATTTGTTTCTCCCGGCACAAGGCCTATTACCTGGCCTTCCTGCTCTGAAAGAGGCATAGAGGACGCATTTGTATAAAGAGCCGCCGTAAAATCAGGTATGTCTGAATCTTTTATCTTTACGGTGTATCTCGTGTTAACACGTTCATCGTTCTTAAAATAGATATAAAGCCCTGTACTGTTTGTCCCGTAAGGGTTCATGATAAGAAGAGGCGCATCGGCTGTATATTTTGCATCCTCTTTGTTTTTGTAGCTTTTAACCACCTTATCTGCAGCCTTATGATATTTCATGGTGTAGATATTAGGGTCTTCTTTAACTTTAAGCTTTTTCATAACAGCAGATTTTATTTCCTGCGCAGATATCACCTCGGGGGTGATGTATGTCATATCGGCAGGCGGAACATAAGGCTCGTTTTCCTTAGCCTCGATCTGCTTATCCATATATATTTTTGCCGCTACTATCCCGCCCACTGCAAGGGTGGAGATAATAAAGAAAGCAACAAGGATCTTTTTCATATGAGATTATCCCTCTTAGAGTATTTTTCTATAAAAAGTATAGCATACTGAATTTAAAATCTAAAGTATAAAAATGGATTGTAGGAGGCATCTACAAGGTATGCGGTGCAAAGCAAAAATGTAAGAAGGGCAAGGATATCAAGTAAGGTTCTCTTACCCTTAAAGCTGATTTTTTCGTATATGCACCTTGCAGCCGAAGTTGAAAAGAAGGTACAAAGCGCAAGTACAACCACATTTGTAAGAAGATAATAAATCGCCCTGTCGTTTATAAGCGACGTTCCAACTCCAAACATGTTTTTAAGATAAGCCGCTATGGCAGAAGGCTCTTCAAAGGAAAAGAGCACCCAGCCTATTATCACCACAAAAAGTGTATAAACGTGTTTTAACAAATCGGGTACTTTACTAAAAACCTTGCTAAATACGTACTTTTCAAGGATTATAAAACAGCCGTAGAATAAGCCCCAGAAGATAAAATTCCAGGCTGCACCGTGCCAGAGTCCCGTTAGGAACCATACAAGAGCAAGGTTAAAAATGTGGCGCGGGATACTTACCCTGTTGCCCCCAAGGGGTATATAAACATACTCTCTAAACCAGGTTCCAAGGGATATATGCCATCTTCTCCAAAACTCGGTTATGCTCTTTGACTCGTAGGGTGTATTAAAGTTTTCATCAAAGTGGAAACCAAACATACGGCCAAGTCCTATTGCCATATCAGAATACCCCGAAAAGTCAAAGTAGATCTGGAAGGTAAAGGCTATTATGCCAAGCCAGGCTGAAAGCACTGAGATCTCGGAAGGCCCCATAGCCTTAACCGCATCAAAAAGAGCACCAACGCTGTTTGCAAGAAGCACCTTTTTTGCAAGGCCCCTTATAAATCTTCTTATGCCGCAGGCAAAGTCAGATAATGATACGCTTCTTTCATCAAGCTCTTTTGCTATGGTGTTGTATCTTACAACAGGTCCTGCGATAAGCTGAGGGAACAAAGACACATAAGCTCCAAAGCTTATAATGTTCTTTTGCATCTTTGCGTCCCCTCTGTATACGTCTATGGTGTAGGACATAGTCTGAAAAGTATAAAAGGAAATGCCTATAGGGAGTGCCAGTTCAGGTACCGGTACATTTACGTTAAATATAGAATTAACAATTCCCATAAGGAAACCTGCATACTTAAAAAATCCAAGAAGCGAAAGATTAATGACAGCAGAAAGGGCTACCATTAATTTTGCAAGCCCCTCTTTTTTCGCGGTTTTAAAGTGATCTACGCCGCGGCCAAGGGTATAGTCTACAACCGTAGAAAACAGCATCAAAAGTACATAAACAGGTTCTCCCCATGCATAAAAAACAAGACTTGAAATAAATAAAACAAGATTTTTCAAATTCTTTGGTGATATATAGTAAACTGCCAAAACTACAGGCAGAAAGTAAAAACAAAAAAGTATACTTGAAAAGATCATGATATGCTCCGTATGTTAAGTATTATTTTAGAAAACTTCAACGTTAAGGTTGGTCTTTCCTTTCCTTGAAAGGCCACCCTCATTTTTAAGGATAAACTTGCCAAAGCCGCGCACGGTAACGGTATCGCCGCTTTTAAGGACCGCGCTGACATTTTCGGTAAGGCGTCCGTTTAAGAATACTTTCCTTGCTCTAAAAGCCTCAGCCGCATCCCCGCGGGAAAGATTATATACCTTTGCCACCACTCCGTCTATACGCGGACTTGCAACCTGTATAAGTTTTTCTTTCCCTTCCCCTGCAGCAAGCACAGGAAGCTCTGTTATCTCTTTTGCAAGGCATGTTGTGTGGCGGACCTTTGTAAGGTTATCTGTAATAAAGCCTGCCATCTTGCTTAGAGCAAAAAGATAGGCCTTATTGTCTTTTATAAATATGTCGCCAAGGACCTCGCGTTTTATACCAAGATTCATAAGGGCGCCGAGGAAATCCCTATGCGTAAGGTCATCTGCAAACTTTTCTGAAATGGGGGTTATGCTGATGATACTGATAGGAAAATCCTCCTCATAGCCAAGGTTTTTAGGGTCGCCAAAGCGGATAACGTTTCGCTCCGTTCCTTGCGCTCCGCCGTATATCTTTACGCCTGCAAATTTAAGATCTCTTTCATGCTCATAGTATAGAGACTGGTCTGCAAGGCTTAAAAATTCCGTAAATGTATAGTGATTGTTTGCATAGCTTTTATCTGCAAGGTCTTTTAGATGTCTTAACATCAATTCTTCTTCGTCAGTCATTTTTATCTCCTGTTTTACGCATTTTCCGCTTTTTATAATAACATTTATTTTCCCTCTTGACAAACAAATGTGAGTATATTAAAATGACCACGAAATAAATCTTCGGGGGCAGGGTGTGATTCCCTACCGGCGGTTACAGTCCGCGAATGCTTTGCTTTGGCAAAGCACCGATTTGGTGAAATTCCAAAACCGACAGTAAAGTCTGGATGAAAGAAGAGAATGTGTCATGTGTTTATTTGCCCTGTGAAGAATTCTTCACAGGGCTTTTTCATATGTCAACAGCTTCTTTCTTGCGTATCCCTACGCAGAAAGGAAAAACATGAGTAACACAAAATTTTCTCCAAAATACGTTGCGATCATCGCAATGTTCACTGCACTTGCCTTTGTCTCGGTTGTCGTTTCAAAGGTTATACCTAATGTAGCAGGATTTTTAAGTTATGAGCCAAAGGATTCAATCATTACGATAGCCGGCTTTATCTTCGGGCCTCTGTCAAGCGTCATTGTTGCTGTTTTGGTTTCTTTTGTTGAAATGATCACCATCAGCACCACAGGACCAATCGGCTTCTTAATGAATGTGATCGGAACCTGCGCCTTTGTTCTTCCCGCAACCGTATTCTACAAAAAAGACAGATCAAGAAGGGGTGCACTTATTGGTCTTTGCATGGGTATTGTCTGCATGACAGTCTGCATGCTGCTTTGGAATTACATCATTACTCCCCTTTATATGAAAGTTGACCGTTCGGTTGTTGTTGGCATGCTCCTCCCTGTTTTCCTGCCGTTCAATCTTATAAAAGGCGGTATAAATACGGGTATTACGCTTTTACTCTATAAACCTGTTGTAACAGCTCTGAGAAAAGCAAGACTTGTTGAACCTTCAAAACCGGGCAACGGTAAGACAGGCTTCAATCTTGGATTCTTTCTCGTATCACTTGCAGTTCTTGTTACTTTTGTACTTGCATTTTTAGTGTTGATCGGAGTGATTTGATTGCATCGTTAGCGAGCGCAAATCAAAAGAGATCGCAGCCAACTAGTACTTTACTACTAATAATCTTCATAAATATTTGCCTCAAAAAAGCCCGAAGCTTGAATGCTCCGGGCTTTTTGAGTTAAACATTATGTAAAAAATTATTCGCCGATGATCTTGTCTGCTACGTAAACGCCGCTTGCTGAAGCGTGGGAAAGGGAATGGGTTACACCGCTTCCGTCTCCTATTACGTAAAGACCTTTGTACTTTGTCTCAAGGTTTGAATCAAGCTCGACTTCCATGTTGTAGAACTTAACTTCTACGCCGTAAAGAAGTGTGTCGTCATTTGCCATACCGGGTGCTATCTTATCGAGTGCGTAGATCATCTCTACGATACCGTCAAGAATACGCTTTGGAAGTACAAGGGAAAGGTCTCCCGGTGTAGCTGCAAGTGTAGGACGAACGGTATTTTCATCAAGTCTCTTTTGAGTACTTCTTCTACCTCTTTCAAGATCGCCAAAACGCTGGATGATAACGCCGCCGCCAAGCATATTGCTAAGTCTTACGATACTCTCGCCGTAGCCGTTACTGTCTTTAAAAGGCTCTGAGAAATGCTTTGCCACAAGAAGCGCAAAGTTTGTATTATCTGTCTTAAGATTATCGTCTTCAAAGCTGTGGCCGTTTACGGTGATGATACCGTTAGTGTTCTCATTTACCACAAGCCCGTGAGGGTTCATACAGAAGGTACGTACAAGGTCTTCATACTTTTCTGTTCTGTACACGATCTTGCTCTCATAAAGCTCGTCTGTAATGTGGGAGAAGATAGGCGCAGGGATCTCAACTCTGACACCGATATCAACTCTGTTTGACTTGGTAGGGATATCCATCTCCTCGCATACAGATTCCATCCATTTGCTGCCGCTGCGGCCTACAGAAACTATACACTTATCGCAGGAATATGTTCCCTTGTCGGTAACGACCTCATAGCCGTCATCTTTCTTTTTAAGGCTTATGACAGGCTCTGTAAAGTGAAATTCCACTTTATCTTTAAGCTCATTATAAAGGTTTTCAAGAACCACGTAGTTTTTGTCGGTACCAAGGTGACGCACGGAAGCATCAAGAAGTGTAAGCTTGTTTTGCATACAAAGCTTCTTAAAACCTGAACCTGCGGTACTGTACATAGAAGTACCCTCTCCGCCGTGAGTCATATTGATCTCGTCAACATAATTCATAAGCTCGATAGCCTTCTCTCTTCCGATGTACTCGTGAAGAGTTCCGCCAAAATCGTTTGTAATGTTGTATTTACCATCTGAGAAAGCGCCTGCACCGCCAAAACCGTTCATTATAGAACAGCTCTTGCACTTGATACAGGATTTTACTTTCTTGCCGTCTATAGGGCAATGACGCTTTTCAAGCGTAGTACCTGCCTCAAATACTGCTACCTTCAGATCTGATTTCTTTGCAAGCTCATATGCGGAAAAAATACCGCCGGGACCTGCTCCGATAATAATAACGTCATATTTCATCAAAAAAACTCCTTTTGGTGAGTCCGGACAAACATCCGATGCTCAATAATAGCCAAATAATTGCGGGCTTCTCACTCGCCATTTGATTTTACCATAAAGCGTGCTTTTCGTCAAAAAAGGAAAAGTTTGTCTTGGCATAAGCTTAGCTTATGGAGTTCGCTGTATACATAAACTTTTGTTTAAACGTTCTCTCTTGTAAGGTTGTTAAGCCAGTAATACTTTTTATATCTTGGAATAAGGAACGGGAACTTAACGATCTCATCCGCACACATTACCATATATACCACCATAACAGGCCAGTGGAAGAAAAAGCATCCGATGGCAGATATCGGCAGGGCAAAGCACCAGGTTGCCACAAATACGCTCTCTGCATCGTATCTTGCATCTCCGCCTGAAGGAAGCACTCCGCAGGTAAATATGGTGTTAAAGGAATATGCAAACATATATAAAAGGTTGTAAAGTATCATGTAGATAAGATATTGCTTTGCTCCCGGCTCAAGTACGTAAAAGAAGTAAACAAGTGGACCTACTATGGCAAGAAGTCCCATATTGGCTACGCCGCACCATATTGATACTGTCCAGAACTTTCGTCCGTACTCTTTAGCTTTTTCAAGCTCATTTGCGCCAAGGAGTTTACCAAGCATAACCCCTGAGCCGCTTGCAAATCCGTGGGAAAGACACTGGATAAGACCAAGTGCCACGTTAAGTACGGCATATGCAGCTGTAGCATCTATACCAAGATGTCCGATTATGGCTGCATGGGCTGACATTGAAAGGCCCCATAAAAGGCCGCTTGCAAGCATAGGTGTTGCTATTTTTATCATATCCTTTTCAAGGACAGGGATAATGGTAACAAGGCTCTTTCTTGTAGGACGCACCCTGTCTTTTCCGTAGGAACTTACGATAACCCAGATCATGGCCATTATTTCCACAACTATGGTTGAATAAGCAGATCCGTCTGCTCCAAGAGCAGGTACGCCGGCTTTTCCGTAAATGAGGAAAAAGTCAACCACCATATCAACAACTACAGTAACAGCAGAGATCGCTACAACGGTCTTTAATCTGCCGTCCACTCTCATAAGCATCATATAGCACTGGGCGATACCTGAAAACAGATAGGAAAACCCGACTATACGAAGATAGCTTGCTCCGATCCTTATAAGCTCCGGCTCATTTGTAAATACCATCATAAGCTTATCAGGAATAAAAAATGTCAACGCAAAGAAAATTAAGGAAAGCCCCGTTACATACCTTAAAGCCATAGAAAGAAGCTTCTTTACGGTTTCCTTATCACCTTTTCCAAAATACTGCGCTACAAGGGTTCCCGCTCCTCCAAGCACTGCTCCCGTAAAGAGAGACAGAATAAAGGTTATCTCATTTGCAAGAGATACGGCAGAGATTGACTCCTGGGTAAGTCTTCCAAGCATTAGCGCATCAGATGCCCCCACAAGGGCATTTAAAAGGCCTTGCAGGGCAAATGGGATAGCGAGGGCAAATAATTCCTTGTTAAAACTTTTGTCTTTCATTTTACCTTCTCCTCTGTTTTATAAACAATTTCATTTATATAGCATAACATATATGGATGCCGGGCGGAAGACTTCAGGTAAAGAAATGAGACAGAAATACCATAAATCTGGTCTAACTGTCTCATTTATAGCTATAATTCTATTGTTTTGCCCGTAAGTCTTGATTCTTCTGCCGCAAAGGCCATAATATGGCTTTCTATGGATCTGTCTATTGAAGAAAGCCCCATGGCATCATCACCTCTTAGCATAGCGATAAAATCCATGGTAAGCCCGTAGTCTCCGCCCCCATGAAATCCTTCGGCGCTCTCTACGCAAATCTTCTTTTCCTCTCCCTCATATTTGGAGTTTGAAGAATATTTTCTTATAACAAGCTCGTTTGTAAGATCATCCCCCTCTATCTCGCCGTCTTCACACATAACCCTGATGGTCCTGTGCATCTTGTCTGTAAGTCCGCTTAAATGAAAGGAAACCGTAACGCCGTTTTCAAATTCGATATTTGTTACCTGGTGATCGCAGACGTTATTATCGCACCTGTATACGCACTTTCCGTAAGGGCCGGTCTCAAGTGCCTTAAGAAGTCCCGCTTCCGTGTTGTCGGCACTTACCACCTCAGCAGGCCAGCCCCCTGCCACAGGAAGATATGCTTTTCTTGCATCAAATCTGCAAGAATCTGCCACGCTGCAGGAAAGGCATCTGTCGCTGCTGCCTTTTGGTGCATTTTCCTCCTTAAAGTACGTAAGAGATCCGAAAGAAGAGATCTTTTTAGCTCTGCTGCCCGTAAGCCAGACAAGTATATCCATATCGTGGCAGGATTTTTGAAGTATTATAGGGCTTGAAATATCGGAATTTCGCCAGTTTCCTCTTACAAAGGAATGGGCCATGTGGAAATTCCCCACATTTTCGGCGTGTTCTATGGTTACAACCTTTCCTATCTGCCCCGAGTCGATTATTTTCTTTATGGTGGCAAAGAAATTGGTATAACGGAGCACATGGCAAACCATCACTTTTCTGCCCTTTTCATTAGCCTTGTCTCTTATGTCTATGCACTCCTTAAGACTTGGAGAAATAGGCTTTTCAAGAAGTATGTCATAGCCAAGATCAAGGCATTCCATAGCCTGCCTGTAATGGTCTCTGTCCATAGAGGCTATGATAACCCCGTCCGCTATCTTTCCTTTCTTGATAAAATCCTCCAGGTTACTGAACAAAAACTCCTTTGGTATATTGAAATTTTTTCCTGCCAACTCAAGTTTTTCCTCGTTTATATCAACTGCCGCGACAATCTGTGCGCCGGCTTTTTCAAGGGCGTATTTTGCATAAATATTTCCTCTTTGCCCTGCTCCTATAAGTGCCAGTCTCATAATCCTGCTCCTTTGATCTTAGTATTTTTCTTTCCATATTCCGCTCATCACCGTATTAAATTCAAGTACGTCTCTTTCCCGTATATAAGGCTCTTTTTCTTCTATGAAAGGAACTTCTTCTTTAAGTACGATCATGGATGTGGTGGTAAAATCATTTCCTGACATTATCACCTTTGCAGCCTTTTTTTGAAGGCTTGTTTCCTTTGGTGCATTCGCTGCGTCGGCATTTTCGCTTCCCCAGACCTCACGCCTTAGCATAGCTCCGTTTCCGCCGATGCTGTATCTGTAAAATCTTCTTTGCACAGATACAATATTGGAGCTTTCAGGAAGAAGCAGTGAAAGTCTTGGGTCATAAAGCCAGCTTTCACTCCAAAAGCCTTTTATATCATACTCAGGAAAATAATTCTCATAAAAGCTTAAAGCAAGCTCCATTGAGCTTTTTAGCTTTGCAGGGGTGTAGCCTGCGCCGCCCGGTATATGAAGAGCAAGCAGTAGATCCCCAGGGGTTAGCGCTGCTCTTACCTCATTTTCAAGAAGGCTTACTTTATTTTCAGATATGATACCGCAGGTATTCATGTAATTACCTGTGATCACCCCGTCTTCCACCTTCTTATCAGTAACAAATGAAGGCTCTTTTAGAAGGGACTCTTCAGATATCACCTGACCGTCTTTTGATACCTTATAACCACCGTTGTAAACACCCGTTACTTCCCCGTTTTCCTTATTCCTGTAAAGCATAAAGGGGTCTTCAAACTTGTAGGGAATAAAATAAAACCTGTCAAGCCTGAAGATATGCCCTGAGTAAAAGTTTCTTTCCCACGGAAAATCAAGGACATTGCAGCTTCCTGTTTTCTTATAGCTTTCGATCTGAGGCTTTATCATAAGATCAGGGATATTTTCATAATACTCCTCCGGAACACCTCTTTTTTTAAGCTTTTCCTCCCTTGTGCCTATGCACGATAAAAGTAATATGAATTTAAGGCAGTCAGGGTAAGGAAAATCAAACACGAATTCAAAACATATATAAAACCAGCCGTCTTCCCCGTATCTTTCTTTGCAAAGATCCCATACAAGAAACTTAAACAGGCAGGATAGCGCCTCGTTTTCTTCTATACGGGAAAGCGCTGCAAAAAGTCTTTCTTTGTTTTTTCCGGCAAGGTCGTATCTTTTGCAGATGTCTTCTAAAAGCTCTTTGCCAAGAAGGTTTCCGCCCTTTTCCCCTTCTTTTTCATATATTTCCTTTGATCTTTCTATCTCATCAAAGCCTTTTTTAGCGCTAATATAGTCTTTTAAACTGATATCTTTAAGCCTCATTGTCTGCCTCCCGAATATGCCCGTACTATATCTGCCATCTTGTCCCATTTTCTTTCCATGTCTTTTACAAGGGCAAGCTGGCATCTGCATCTGTCAAGATTATGACCTTCCCTATGCACTCTGAAGTAGGTATCTCCCTGAAGATAGTCTGTAAGAAAACGCATACCGCACTCAAGCGTCATGGTCTTTGCTCCCAGCGGAAGTAGTTCTGTCTCAGCATCAGTTAACGCGCCGCCGCACCCTTTTAAGAAACCTTTTACGTAGGTTTCAAAAAGCTCAAGATCAAGGGAGACTTTGCCAAGGTCTGTCTCATCTTCTACTGCACTGTTTGCACCAAACCTTATGGAATCTCCAAAATCGAAAATGCTAAGCCCCGGCATAACGGTATCAAGATCGATAACACATATCCCGCGACCGCTTTCCTTATCTATCATAATGTTGTTTAATTTCGTATCATTGTGGGTAACCCGCAGCGGTATCTTATTTTCTTTCAGATACTTCATGCAAAGACCCATATCTTCCCTGCGGTTCTTTAGAAACTCTATTTCAGGCATTACTCCTGCTGCCCTTTTCAAAGGATCTTCACTTACCGCCTGCATAAAAACTTCAAACCGCTTTGGAGTATTGTGAAAATCCTTTATGGTCTCAGTAAGGAGTTTTGCATCAAAGCTTGCGAGTCTTCTTTGAAAATTACCAAAAGCCACGGCGCTTTCATAAAAAACCTTGCTGCAGTCAGGCTTATCAAGGCAAATGGCATCTTCTATATAATCATACATCCGCCAGTAGCTTCCGATAGAGTCCTTATAGAAGGCGCCACCTTCCTTTGTGGGTATAATGTTTAAGGTCTCTCTTTTTATGTCGCCTCCGTCGTTTAATATAGCTCTCTTAAGATGGTCTGTTACCTTTTTTATGTTTTCCATAAGGGCTGCCGGGTCTTTAAAGATCTCGTGATTTATCCTTTGAAGTATGTATTTTTTCTCTTTTCCTTCATGTTTTGTCACCACAAGGAAAGTATCGTTTATATGTCCGTTTCCAAAAGGAACGCAGCTTAGTTCTTCGCCTTCTATGGCAAAGCTGCGCAGCGCCTCATTTATCTTACTGCAATATTCTTCTCTGCCCACTTTACTCTTTCTCCTTATATCAGATATTATTAAGTCTTCCTTCAGGGTAGGCTCCTGCTTTTTTAAGGTCTTCTATGGCTTTTATTACCCTCGGTTTATCCTCTTTATATGTAACGCCAAACCACTCGTCAGGTGACTTTAATACCTTTACGCTCGCTTCCTTAGCCAAAAGCTTTCTTTGAACCTCAGAAGGCAGGAAAAACTCTGCTTTCTCAGGGTTTACTGTCACTTCCTCATTCATAAATCTTTCAAACCCTTCACTAAGGCCCTTAAAAACAGTGGGCGTAAAGCCCCAAAGATTCATGGACACGGTGATATCTGAAGGAAGCTCCACGAGGTTTCCATCGCTTTCCGTATACACAGCCCTGCCATCTTTCTTTTCTATCTTTGTACGTTCTGTTATCGTCTTTAGATATCCGTTATCTGTGACCTTGCAGACTCCTCTTGATACATATCCGTAATCCGTAAGGGTCTTCATAAGCTCATAGCCCACCATATAGTACTCATTTTCATCAGTATTTTTACAAAGAGCATCATAGATCATCTTAAAGGCACCCTGCCCGTAATAATCATCTGCATTTATAACGGCAAAGGGCTCATTTATTACATTTTCGCAGCAAAGGATAGCATGCCCTGTTCCCCAGGGTTTTGTTCTTTTTTCAGGGATCTTAGTCGCATCAGGTACATTATCGATTTCCTGATAAACATATCTGACATCTGCGATCTTTTCGATCCTTTCCCCTATCTTTTCCTTAAAATCCTTCTCGATCTCTTTTTTTATTACAAAAACTATCTTATGAAACCCTGCATTTATGGCATCATAAAGAGAAAAATCAATCAATATGTGGCCTTCTTTATCAACAGGGTCTATCTGCTTTAATCCGCCGTATCTGCTGCCCATACCGGCAGCCATGATAACAAGACTTGGTGTCATTTTCATCTGTCCCTTTCAAAAAAATAGCGGACAATCAGAGATTGCCCGCATGTTCACTTGTTTATCAGGTTCTTTCAAAGATGATAAGCGGATCCTCTCCAAGGCTTATCTCAAGTGTTTCTCCGTTACTTGAAATAATCTCATTGTTACGTTTCCACTGTCCCTTTGGAAGATAAACTTTTCTTTTCGTCTCCCCTTTAATATATATAGGGGCGACAAGATACTTTTCTCCCAGCATAAACTGGTCTATGATCTTTTCTACAGGCTCTCCCGGAAATTCATATGCCATATATCTGATGATCGGCTCTCCCTTGCTGCCTGCCTCATTTACCAGTTCTAAAATATAATCAAGATACTTTTCTCTTAGCTTTATGCACTCAAGAACTTTTTTGTAATTATCTTTGCCAAGAAGCCTGTAGGGTGCCGCAGAAAACTGCATTGCAGGCATTAAAGCCGCTATTGCGCAGTGTCTTACAAACAGCTCCTCATCAAACCGCTCTTTTAAAGCCTCGTGAAAATTCACATATTCTCCGCCGCCGATCATATCAGGACAGCTGAAAGGATGTCCCGTTATCCCCTGCAGGAGTGCGTCAGGAATAAGTCCTCCGATACCTTCGCTGTTCCAGGAATGCTGTTTGTCACAGAGCCTTTGTAAGACCGGAGCTCCGCCTGCCTTAAAGGTGACTCTGTATTCGTTATACCTGTACTGCTCGCCAAACTTTTCCCAAAGGATTGACTGCTCGTTAGGAGTAGTATTTCCGAAGGTTTTGTTATCCTCTCTATAAAAGAAACTGTCTCCCGCATCAAACTTAAATCCGTCAACCCCAAGCTCCATAAGGCTGTCAAACTGACCTTTAAGCCATTTTACGGCCTCAGGGTTTGACATATCAAGAACTGCTGAATATCCGTTCCACCAGCGAAGCATATATGGGCTTCCGGTCGCGTCCTTAATAAGGATATCTTTTGCCAGAGCCTCTCTGAATTTAAGAGTATCTGCGCTTATAAACGGGCATACCCAGAGCATTACCTTAAAACCCATGGCGTGGAGCTTTTTGATCATGCTTTCAGGGTCTTTAAACTTCCCTGTGTGAAAGCTCCAGTCTCCGTAATACTCTGCCCAGCCGTCATCTATCATAAGCACGCCTTCAGGCATCCCATTATCAAGAATCCCTTTAGCATACTTTAAGATATCATCCTGATTTTGAAAGAATGTCAGCTCTATCCACGTATTATAAATAGGCTTTTCAAACAGGAGCCCTGCAGGCGTTTCGTTATTAAAAGGGAAGAATTTCTGCATGGCAGCAAGGTAAGCCTCTTTAAGAGAGCCTAGTTCCTTACTGACTATGCAATCATCATCAACCTCGATTGCCCCGTTTGCAAAGTTTGCCAAAAATCCATCCTCTTTCCAGATATAGCGACCTTTGCTGGAAACGAAAAGTGGCATGGCCTGATTTGGCGTCGTATTTATTCTTGTGTCAACACTTATGTTGCTGTCTCCCGTAAATGGCATTTTTGTCCCGTCTTTTACAAGGCCGCCATACCAGAACTCGTTTCTCAGGCATTCAATCTTCATTAATTTCCTTTCTTTGATGCCAAGAACTCATCGTACTGTCTTTGTACCTCAGCAACATACTCGTCGATTCCTGCAGCTTTAAGTTTAGCAACCGCAGCATCATAGTTTTCATCAAAGCTTACAAAGCCGGATCTTATCGGAGCAAAGTCTGAAGCAGTAACTTCTGTGATAGCTGTCTCGATCTCTGCCACATTCTCATTGTTAAAGATAAAGCCCTGTGCTGATGAAACCTTTGCATTGTCATCCCAATGCTGATATGTTTCGATATATTCGTCAGAAACGCCCTGATCAAAAAGCTGGTAGTTATTATTAATAAACATCCACTCATAGCAGAAGTCTTC
>JAEEGF010160768.1_pt1 | contig 17485 bp, 9 predicted proteins | sample 9134171 | NCBI WGS metagenome assembly JAEEGF01 (sample SAMN16246542, study PRJNA631951) | gut metagenome | biome: gut microbiome; feature: rumen; material: AP-attached | host: Bos | place: Iran: Karaj | collected 2018-10 | reverse complement strand
GTTCCGTTATTGTTATAACTCTTTAATAGTTCTACCTGCTTATTTAAAACTGCTTCACGGCTGTTAGGATTCTTTCTGTAGAAGTCTGAAGAAAGGTCCTCACCAAGATCCTGGAAGGATGCTCCTGCGCCGTACTTATTAGCTGCCTTTACAAGATTATCAGCATACTTGTTTGCCAAATCTGTGTGTAAGAGGAAGTAGGTATTATCAGCATTTTCTCTTTCAGCATAAGTTACATGACTGTATTCATGAAGCTCTGCTCTCTGCTTACTGATGAGCTTTGCAGCATCTCTGTAGGAGAAAAATCCGTTTAACAGATTACTGTCATAAGCATATTGTGTAATACCATCGAGATATACAGTGTTACCGTTTGCTTCTGTAGCAGCTACCATATTCTGAAGGTCCTTACCGCTTCCGAGAGCTCCTATAGTCTTGGTTTTGGCAAGTACTTTCTGCTCAACTCCGCCATTACACCAGCCTGTCATCTTAACATGCATATTAGTAAGTCCGGAGGCCGTAAGCTCTGCCATCATTTCCTGAGCTTCCTTGTAGCTTGTGAGCTTCAGAGGTCTCTTAACAGGAACACCAACAATCTGCTTAACCTTATCAATAGCTCCAACTACTTCAATAGCAACCGGTGTGCTTGAATCACTTACAAGATCAAGATATCCTGCATATTCATTCTGGAGATACTTGCTGTAGGTCTTTGCCATATCAACGTAGCTTCCGGAATTGACAAAGGTATATCTCTGAGAGAGTACCTCATCCTGAGGAAGATTCACATCATATTCAAAAATATCACTGTTTGCGATATCTCCTACATCATATTGTTCTCTCTGACAAATGCTGTATTTTGTATTAACAAAGTTATAGGAGTGATTCTTTCCTGCAACGTCTGCCTGAATTGCAGCATAGGCTCTTCCGTTCTCAAGAATACAGATAAATGAATCATTTCCTTCAGATATACCATACACTCCGTAATACGCTCTTGTGTTATGTACAACGGCATCTCTTGTGACACACATATCCCAACCATATACGTTGGTGTAGTAACTGCTCTGTGCAGTCTTGCCATTGTTGAAGTTTATCAGAGCTCCGCCGCCTTCCGGAACAAGCATGAATCCTTCATCATTTGGTCCGCCTGCTCCAAAGTATGGAAGAGGAGTAAGTGTATAAATAGGAGTTTCCTTGTCAAACTGAAGATCCTTGAAAGGAACTTCAACCACCAGATCCTTACCTTCAAGCTTATAAACAACGCTCACATTAAATATAGGAGTATCGGATGAAGTGGAGGACATATCCAATTCCTTATCAGCAAGGTAATCATCATATGTGTATCCTGCTGCTTCAAATTTATCCTGAATTGTCTTCCTTACGTTTTCCTTAGTAGCAGTTCTCAGAACATATATTACTTCAGTCTCGATTATAGGATAGTTTGCAAGAAGTTCATCCTTATTGTCCTTGGGAGTAAGCTTGTTAATATCGTACTTTTTGTAGTACTGCTTAATAAGATCAGCTTCCTTTTTCTCCATCTTTGAAAGATAACCTTCAAAGCGATCTTTGGTTATAACCGGAGGAATTGTAAACTCTTTCTCAACACTACCAAGGGAATAATTAACCCTGATTTCGTTATCCCCCGGAACAATCTCATAAATTCCGTTCATAGCAGAGAAGCCATAGGAATTATAGGTTGTCTCAAGTCCCTGTGTAATTGAGTAGGACATAACCAGCGGAGACTGAAGGAAGAGCTTTTGATCTTCCAAAGCAGCTGTATCTTCTTCTGCTCCCTGGGGATTTGAATACCAAATCTTCCCGCTATCCTTTACTTCTACAGAAAACTCTGTAGTCTTGGGATCCATCGTAAGCTTTAGCTGTCCATTGTCAATCACCACATCATCTTCACTGCCTTCATAAGCATATGGTTCAATGATCTCTTTTTCTTCTGTAGGTGCTTTAGTATTTACAATAAATATAATACCAGCCAGTATCACCAGAAGAATAATCAGCGAAGGAATAAACTTAACAATTCCGCTCAATATATTCTTTTTAATTTCATCCATCTTTTTGTTCTTATCTGTTTTCAAGTCTGTCACCTCTTATCCTACATTCGGAACATCAATTCTTTTGCCAGAGAAATGAAGTACGCTATTCCCTGAGAGATCATGCTAAAGAAGATCATTAGAATAAAGATCATGACCAGCATAGAAAACAATGTCGCAACTGTAAAAAGTAGGTTCTTTCCTGCCGAATATTCATGGATCTGTCCCATGGCTGCTATTACAAGAAGTGCGCACCAAACAAGTGAAATAGCACTTACTACGCTGTAAAACTCAGCCTCATCAACAGTAACAAAATTACTAAAAATCATCAGTGGAAACTGAACCAGTGGATAAGGTGTAAGTGCATAGCAGGTAGCCATGTAAACCTGTCCAAGTTTTCCTTTTCCATCAAAAAGTGTCGTAAGTCCCCAGTTACCCAGTACCCACAGAGCCAGTGGGAACAGGATACTTGCAAGATACAGGAATATGTTAAGATCTTCCCAGTAGACCTGTATCATAATGAAACTTGTGTAACGCAGCTTTAAAATACGAATCAGAAGTGTAAGGAAAAGAATCGTATTGGCTGCCGCCATTGTGCCTCTTTTTTCATGGGTCAGATCCCAGAAACCATCCAGGGGATGGGTAATGCAATAGAGGGCAAACTTCAGAGAATCAATATATTTATCTTTTGGATTATCAATTGTTTTTGTATTTGCTATCATATTCATCACCCGTTTCTGCCTGCGACAAAGATATCGGCTGTATCTATCTCGTGGCGGATTGCCTTAACCTTTCCTATTCCAAGAGGTACAAGGAACAGTATCAGGATTACTGCAACAATCCATCCTATATGTTCTTCTACCCATATCTTTCTGTACTGCTTATATGCCTTGGAATAATTTTCGGCGTCATACTTAAGTTCAAAGTAATCCATCGCCTCTTTGTACTGCTCCTGTCTGAGAAGTGCACGGCCGATTCCGATATATGCCAGATCATAGTTACCGTTCTGGTTCATAACTTCCTGCCAGGCAGCACCGGATTCTTCATATTTACCCTTATCAAAATCCTCTACCGCATTGTAAACAAGATCACCGAATTCTGTCGGAACAAAGGCTGTAATTGAGCAGTCCAAACTGTCTAATACATACAGCTCGTGACCGATATGTTCAATAGCGGAAGGCTTTCTGAAATAACCGTCCATATTACCATTACCGCCAAAAGCAAATACCAGACGTCCCTGATCATCATAGCCGAATACTCGTCCTCTGTTTCTGTCGAGACAGGCGTAGATGTCATTGTCCATTACTGTCACATCTGTGAGAATTGAAGGTCCTTCATATCCTCCGCCTGATCCCCAGTAAAGATCACCCTGAACAGGCCAGTCACCGTTGTGAACAAGGATATCGTTACCCATAAGGTTCAGCTTTCTAACTGCATTTTCATCCTTTTTGGAATCATTATTGAGAGCTTTTGTAGCATAGATAAAGCCTTCATAGTCCATGTAGATGTTCTCATACTCTGTAGGTACAAAAGACTCCATCTTAGCTCTCTGTTCCTGAGAAGCAAGCTTTTTCCAAATATAATCTGACCAGTTAAAGGTAACCGGTGTAGCTCCTACAAATCCGGAGAAAACTGTGTCATCCTCGTACTTTATAAGACCTTTGTTGATACCGGTAGCTATACAGTAAACACGCTCTGCGGTATCTACAGCAAGTTTTGTTGGCTGGAATACCAGCTTTGGATCCAGTGTATTGTCAGTAGGCTTTACGAATTCACAAAGATAATTACAATCTTTGTCCATCTTCAATACTCTGGCATTTCCCTGATCAGCAACGAAGATATTACCATCCTCTGAAATTGCCACATCAGTAGGATTACTAAAATTCTCCGGTCCCGATCCACCCTTTACGGAATCAATAATTCTTACTACTTCCAACTTTTCGGGTGAAACTCTGTCGAGCTCGATGATTCTGTTATTTCCGCTGTCACAAAGATAAATGTGATTGCCATCAACAAACAGTCCCTGTGGGTTCTTTAGTTTTACATCAAGTCCTAAATCTGTGGAAGTAAATACTTTGCAGACCGTATAGAAATCTGCGCTGTCCTTATAGTCGCCCCAGTAATCGTAGTTATATGTATAACCGCCCTCATTACTGCTGGCAGATACCTGAAGTGGCTGAAGAAATGCTGTTGCTATCGCAAGTATTGCCATTCCAGTTTTCAAAAAGAAATTTCTCTTACGCATATTGCTTCAACCTTTCATTAATCTTTAAGTCCTGAACTAGCCATTGTTTCAAGAATCTGGCTCTCAGAGAATACAAAGATGATAATTGGTACTATCATTACTACTACAAGAACTGCAGCGCCCTGACCGGTTCTTGCAATTCCACCACTCTGAATCTGCTGAAGAGCAAATACAAGAGTTTTTCTTTCTTCTGAATATATATAAGTTGATGCCTTGTTATTCCATAAGCCCTGAACGGAGAAGATAATAAGTGTCATCCATGCTGGCTTTACGTTTGGCATTACAATTCCGGAGAATACCTTCCACTCGTTGGCACCATCGATCTTCGCAGCCTCGATAAGTGATGTGGGAAGTCCTTCCATAAACTGTTTCATAAGGAAAAGTCCCATAGGTGAAGCGAAAGCAGGAATGATGATTGACCAGTATGTATCGATCCATCCCAGTTTGTTCAGAATCAGGTAGTTAGGAATAGCTGTTACCCAACCGGTGAACATCATCGCTACTGTTACAATTTTGAAGAATGTCTTTCCACCCGGGAAATCATACTTAGCAAGCACAAAGGCTGCCATTGAAGCGATGATAAGATGTCCTGCCGTTCCACAGAATGTAATAAACACTGTATTGAACAGATATCTGGTAAAAGTTACCCAGGATTTTCCCATTGTTACGAACAGATCCGAGAAGTTATCCATTGTGGGATGCTGAGGAAAAATCTTAGGCGGGAACTTGAACAGCTCGTCCAATGGTTTAAGTGCACTACTTACTGCATATATAATTGGGAATGCCATTACAAATGCAACAAGTAACAGGAATAAATAAAGAGCAATATCACCACTTATTGATCTGTTTGGCTTTCTTTTTTTAATTATTTTTGCGCTCATATCACGTACCTACTCTCCTTAACAGACTCTGGATTGCCTTGTTACAAAGTATCATCATAAGGAACAGGATTGTAGCTATTGCACAGGCATAACCCATTTCAAATCTTGAATAACCATAGTCAAACAGGTGCGTTACGATGGTACGTGCTGCGTAATCGGTACTTGGATATCCGCAAAGAGCCATTGTTACATCTGCCACACCAAATGAAGAAGTAATTGTCATAACCGCACCGAACATAAGCATAGGCTTCATACTTGGAAGTGTTATGTACCACAGCTCCTGCCATCTGTTCTTGATACCATCCATATAACCGGCCTCGAACTGGGATCTGTCTACACCCTGAAGTCCGGCTACGAAGGAAAGGAGTCCGGATCCCATACTCATCCAAAGGATAACTATCATACAGATAGGAAGCATGTATGTAGGATCAATGAACCAAAGCTTCGGTGCATCGATAATTCCTATACTCATCAGGAAAGCGTTCACATATCCATATGCATCACCTCTGAAGAAAACAGAGAAGATAACATAACAGTTACCGGCAATTGATGGTGCATAGAACACGATGACAGCTATACTTCTTATCCACACGGGAAGCTCGTTTATGAGCCAGGCAAAAAGGAAGGATAAAATATATCCAAGGGGTCCCGTAATAAGTGCTATCATCAATGTGTTCTTTACACCTATCAGAAAGATATCATCCTGAAGTATCAGGGAGATATAATTCTGCAAACCAATGAACCTCGGGGGTTCCAGAATATTGTAGTATGTGAAGCTGTAATAGATTGAAGCTACTACAGGGAACACAAAAAACATCGTAAAGAGTATTGCGTATGGTGCCAGGAAGATATAGCACATTTTTCTGTTCTTTGCTTTCTTCCAGGCAACATTTATATTATGTTTTCGCAGTGTAAAGTATTTCTGCAGATATTCCTTCATTATTTTGTTCTCCTACCGCTTAGTCGACTGGCATACCAAATTCGATTCGTTTTTTCTTGATCTCTTCATCTATCAGGATTGAGTAATCAATGATGGTCTCTCGTGAATCAACCTTTTCATTTATAACCTTTCTGATAGCATTTGAGATATGACGTCCGGTGAAGTAACCGCCGGGAACTTCTCTGATACCAACAGTGGAATCCCACTGCTCATTGAGGACTGCTATGTCCTCTGTACTCCAGGACAGATTGGAGAATGCATCTCTGTTAGCTGTTGCATATCTGGCTGATGATCCAAGGAGAGCTTCAATCTCACGACCAAATCTTACCTGTGTATCAGCCTTAGCCCACCACTTCATGAATTCCCATGCATTCTGTCTGAGCTCGTCATCTTCTGTCTTAATCATCATGGTAGCGCTTCCTGTAATGAAGTCCGACCTGTTGAGATACTGCTTACCGGTTGCGTCTGTTCTGTATGTTCCCGGTATAAGAGTAAAGTCCCAAAGTCCTCTTATTTCAGGTGCTGATACCATAAGCGTGTTGTACGTTGAATATGGTGCAATTCCGATGGGCATTTCTCCTGAACGGAATCTGCTGACAAAATCGTAAACCGTAGGAATACCATAATCATTAAAGTATCTTACATAATCATCAAAGGCCTTAACGCCTGCCTCTGTATTTACTGTTGTCTTTGTACCGTCTTCATTGTACATATCTCCGCCGTACTGATAAAGAAGTGAGAAGTACATTGAAAGATCAGGTGCATTGGACATTACTGAAGTTGAAGCTGCTGTTGCGCCGCTGCTTCCTGCTGCTGTAGGAATACCGATTGAGAGGTTATTTCCCTGAATTGTAGGAAGAAGCTCAATCAGTTCTTTCCAGGTCTGAGGAATCTCAAGTTCCATCTCTTCAAGTACGTCTTTTCTGTAGAACATAACATTGAAGGTCTGTGTCTCAGGGATTCCGTAAATATGTCCGTCAAGTCTGTACTGTTCATAGGAGCTTTCTGAGTAGTGGCTCATTACCTCTTCCCAGCCTTCAAACTGTGTAATGTCCTCTGCTGCTCCTCTGAGTGCATAGTTTACAGGCTGATCGGCGCCAACTGAAAGAACAACATTTGGTCCGCGTCCTGCAAGTACCGCATTTAGAAGTGCTCCCGGATCAACGATTTCTACGTTGACCTTAACTCCGGATGAAGTAGTAAAGTCATCATCTACCATGGTCTTAAGGATTGTACCCTGATCACGACCTGTAAGTACCCAAACCTTTACTACCTTGTCGCTGGATTTCTCATCATATACATCTCCCACTGAGTTGTAATCAACAAAGAAAGATGCTACGAAGGATTTAATCTCATGCCATGCCTTTGTGAAGAAGTTGGCCTTGTCCTTCTTGGGCTGTACTGCTGTACCTGTTATTGTGAGGTAATCAATATCAAGTTTAGTCTCACTCATGTTAAGTGAAGCAGTACCAAGTGAAGTAATGTTATCCTTGAAGGTTGTAAACTCTGTTGTAATCTTCTGAGGCTTAGCACAGAATCTTTCAAGCTGCTGTGCTATAGTCTGAGCTGTTGCTATGTTGTCAGCCATCTGACCTGAATAAGCAACCATGTCGTCTACTATCTTGTAAAGTCTCTTGGATTCAAGATCCATGGCCTGCATAATCTCAGGATATGTGGTTTCGATATGATAATCTCTGTATACGTCAGGTGAAGCACCTGTATAAACAAGGATTCTTCTGTAAATCTGGTTAAGTCTGTATGTGGAATCTTCCATTTCCTGAAGAATCTCACCCATACCTCCGAGGGCTGCCTCAAGTCTTATGGTGTGAGTTCCCTTGGTGAGGTAGAAGTTGAATGGTGTACCGTTCTCATCTGCGAGATCAAGGCAATCCCAATCATTCTTATACTCAAAGGAAAGCTCTGAAAGTTCCTGGAAAGGTACCTCTCCGTCAATGAGAACTGCTCTGTTAGAAACAGAACCTCTTGCGTAGTTCTGACGGCCCTTGATCATAATATTGTAGAAACCGTCTTCTGGAACTTCGAAGTTCCATTCAATCCACTGTCCTGAACTTCTCCAGCTATCTCCGCCCACATAGTTGAGCACTGTGTTGGTTACGCTGTTTGGAACTGTTGTTGGTGAAGATCTGTCATACTTTGCATAAAGAGAAGACTCTGATCTTAATGTTGAATCTTCGCCCTGAACTGTAAGTGTATAGTTCTTGGCTGCATCTGACTCTGAAGTAGACGGAGCTGATGCAGTGTACTCTTCATATGTAGGTTTTTCCTTGACTCCCTTGATAACTACATTTGAAAGGAGCATTGGCTCATTGTCAGCAATAAAGGTAAGTGTGTTTTCACCTTTTTCAAAATAGAAAACATAGGGCTCAGGAACGAATCCCATGTCATCTTTGAAAAATGCCTTCTGCCATCCGAAGTACTCAACCTGTCTGGGTCTTATCTGGTTGCCTTGGTTATCAACCTTTACTTCGCCGCCGTCCATCCACATTCTAGCGAATGCAATGTTTCTGGCATCTTCGAAAGGAAGCTCTCCGTTGATGTTAACTGTACGCTCAGCAGCAACACCTCTTGACTCAGGAAGCATATACTCAATGTAAAGCTGATACAGACCTTCCTGCGGAACATTTACCTTCCAGGTAACGCTTGATCCTGTTTCAGTAAAAAGAGCATCCTTATTGTCATCAGTTACGCCCTTCTCAACATGAACATCACCTGTGGACTCATAGTTCATCACATCTACTGTAATGTCCTCAGAAGGCTTCTTGGCGTCCTGGTGGGCATTGAGATATCCGGTGTAAGCACCGACTCTCTCCATTCCTTCTACCTCAGTGGTAAGATCCACACCGGCATACTTTTCATGGAAATCTTTTTTCTCTCTTCTTGTCAGGACCAGGCATAAGCAAACGATAGCTGCCAAAACTCCCAATACGATTAAAATCTTTTTTAATGTTTTATTCATTTCTCAAGTCCTTATTTTCCTTTTACAGTTATTTATGTTTCTGTAAATACATAAAAAGCAGGCTTTGGTTTATAAAGATCATCAAACAACAATGGGCACTGCGCTTTTTCTTTAGTGCTGCCTCCGCCTACTGTCGAGCGATGCTGCAACCATGAATACTTGTCAATTGTTCCCCAGAAAGTGATGCCTGTGACATTGACTCCGGAGGCCTTTGCAGACTGAAGTGCATAATATTGAAGATTGTAGGTCTTACGCATCTTCTCATATTCAACTTCCTTGGACTCTGCACTCCCATCGTAGTCATCACTGGAACTCAAATCCCACTCGGTTATCTGAATAGCTCCGACCACTTCTCCGTAAGCTTTAGCGGAAGCCTCCACATCTGTATATGAAGGAGAATCTACACTGTAGTGTCCCTGCATGCCCATGGCTGAAATCCTTGTCCCGACTCCGGGCTCGCCTTCCTGTTCCTTAACCGCTTTCAAAAGAGCTACAATCCCGTTTCTCTTCTGTGCGCTGCATTCGTTGTAGTCGTTGTAGTAGAGTTCCAATTCCGCAGGTGCGTATTTGTTGGCATATTTAAAAGCATTTATAATGAAGTCTTCGCTTTGATATACATGCCACCAGCTTGAATTATTCCCGTGGGTGTCATTGGAAAGCGGCTCGTTCGGATTCTCATTGTCTGTTCTGTAGGTTCCGGTGCCATCCGAAACTGCTTCATTGACTACGTCCCATCCGTAAAAGAGATCCTTATATGGGCTGTCCTGCCCGGTGAAGTGAGTAAGAACTTCTCTTATGTACCACTCCTGTCTCTTGTCCATTTCTTCCTTTGAAACATATGGCTTCTCTTTGTCATAATCTTCATGGAAGAACCACTCGGGAGTCTGTGAATGCCATACCAGAACATGTCCTCTTATCTTAATCTCCCTGTCCGGGTTGACCTCATTCCATTTGACGAATTTATTAAGAATTTTCTCCGGATTGCTGAAGTTGAGTACCGGAACGGTAATTGTCTCTCCATTCAGTTCCGCTTCCTGTGTTCCCGGGCATTTGCCGTTGCTGTATCCGAACAACGAATCAGGTTTTAATTCATTTCCGAGAGTGACGGCATTAAAATGTGTTGTCACCAGGTTCCATAACGGAATATCCCAGGGTTCCTTCCCTGTAAGTGCACATCCAACCCGGCATCCCATTTTCTGCTCAACGCAGTCCCGAAGTATTGGGATCTCCTCTTCATCTTCCGATGCATCTGCACTTTCCTGTTTGTTTGATTCTGATTCTGTTTGAGATGAATCCTTTATAGACTCTTCAGACAATGCTTCCTGCACCGCCACATCGTCAACAGTAGTAGCAACATTTGCCGAATCGTTCAATTCCGGCCCTGCGTTTCCACAAGCTGTGAGCGACAATATCGCTGCGGCAGTCAGGGTAGCTATCATTGACTTTCCCCGTCTGTACACTATAAGTTTCCTCCCTCATAATGCATTTGGTACTTTGATATTTAGTACTCAAAATTTGCTATCTGAAATTTTAATTAACAATGAATAGCATATCGGCTTTACTCCCCACTCGCTTACCACATTTTGCACGCCTATGCTCAAATATTGCGTTTTTAGGTCTAAAAATGCATATCCCTTTTTGTGCATAATTACTAAACAAGGCGAAAAAGTGAGATGTCCATTCATCAAATATGAGCATTAATTGGTAAATAATAGCAATATTTGAGAAGAATGTTTATTCAGATAATGTTATTATGATAAGCACTTACGTGTATAATTATATACGATATATTAGAAATATGAAACAATATTTCGATAATATGTAACACAAGCAGGGAGGAGCAGCAAAATGCTAAGCAGATCCGATAACGTGAAATTGGATTATTACCAGCAGAATACTGATTTTAGTAACCGTATTCTTGAAGGTAATAATGAACAATCCATTTTCCCCAAGGACAGTTCTATCAGAATCTGGTACAACGTGGAGGTTGTGGATTACCCCTCGCATTGGCACAACGCATTGGAAATTGTTGTTCCTATAGATAACTATTATGATGTAGATGTTGATAATGAGTCTTATCATGTAATGGCAGGAGATATTCTTTTTATCCCTCCCCGTAAATCTCATTATCTTCATGCCCCCAAAACAGGGAGCAGATACATATGCCTCTTCGATATTGATTTCTTTTCATCTGTAAGAGGCTATTCCGGACTTATGAACATGTTAAAGGAATGTATACATATCACTCCGGATAGTCATGCTCCTATATATAATGAAGTATTTGATCTTTTTTCACAGATTTGGAATGAGTATTTTCAAAAAACTGAGTTCTACGAATTTTCCATATATTCGCACCTGTTCCAGATCATGACTGTACTTTCCAGATATCAGCTCAACAAGATCAATCTTTTTACCGAAAGTACCCCTGTCAAAAGGCGCGAATACTTTGAAAAGCTCAATACAGTAATTGATTATATTGATGAAAATTATGCTTACGATATTACTTTGGAAGACGCAGCCGCAAACAGCGGTTTCTCCAAATTCCATTTCTCCAGACTATTCAAGGAGTATATGGGCTGCACCTTCTATGATTACCTGATAAATCAGAGAATCAAGGCCACTGAGGTTCTTCTCACAAGGGATGATCTTTCAATAACAGATATAGCACTTCAGTCGGGATTCTCCAGCATTTCGACCTTTAACAGGACCTTCAAGCTTAAGAAGGGCTGCACTCCGGGTGAATACAGATCACTGTTCTCAGGCGGTCTGGGCAGAGAAAAAGGCGATGTCTCCGCCAAGGCAAATAAGTAAGTAATACCTTTTTAATATTAAAATTCCATGTTGGTTGACAAAACCAACATGGAATTTTTTATTTATTCCGCTTTCCAGGAATATACATCAAAGCCGTCACCGGCAAATACGAAGTATATCGTATGTTCGCCGGAAACCTCCGCTGTCAGCTCAGCAGTTACTGTAGAAAGTTCCTTGGAAACTTCTTCTATTAAAGCATAACCAACTGCTTCCGAAGATGGACTGTCAAGACAGATTTTTATTGCACCAACAGGCTCCTTACTGCTTCCGCTTGCACCTGCACAAACTTCAAAGCTTACGGACTTAGCTCCGTTCGTTCCAAAATCTACTCCTGATACACTAACCCAGCTTCCATCTGTGATTCCTGAAAGGATCATATCGCCCGAACCGTATTTCTTTGCTTCATCTCCATACTGTTTTGTAGTAATGCCTGCTCCATTGGAAATGGTAACGGCTTTATTCTCCTTGTACGGATCAAAGTTCTTAAGCTGGTCCACACCGGTTCTCGTACCGATGCTTGCTGCGGGCTCATTTTCTTCATTTAAAAGAAGCTTATCGACGTTAGTACTTCTGTATCCGCCATCCATTCCCATCTTTTCCTCAAGTATTCTTGAGTGATAGGTAATATAATACTCGCCGTTAAACTCAAACATACAGTGATGATTATTTCCGCCTCTTCCAAAAAATCTCTCCGGGTTCTTAAGAACAGCATTACTTCTTACAAACGGTCCCATGGGAGAATCGGACTTCATAGTAACAATCTCACCACTTTCAAATCCCAACTCTTTTACAGCTTCAGCTGTCACATTAAAGTTGGAACAGTATGAATAATAATATGTTCCGTCAATTTTGTTGATTCCGGAATCTTCAAAAAGATAGTCAACATTTTCAATGGGCTTGGGATCGCCATCAAGACTGATCATATCATCACCAAGCTTGGCAACCCTTGCAGTCCCGGGATTTGAAGCGGCCTCAGGAGAAGGCACTCCACCGCCGAAATAGATATAGCAGGATCCGTCGTCATCCATTAAAACCGCAGGATCGAACAGCCATGTCACTTCAGCGCATGTAGGAGTTTCTCTGGAAATAAGAGGACCTCCAATGGGATCTGTAAATGGTCCGTAAGGAGTATCCGAAGTCAGCACTCCTATACCGTTTCCGTTATTGGCAAAATACAGAAAGAACTTATCCTTACCATCTATGTTTTTGTAAGCCGCAGCCGGTGCCCAGGAATTAGGTCCCCAGGAAGCTGCTCCTGTCTTTCCTGCAGCATATACAGTGCCATGGTCTGTCCAGTTAACAAGATCATCCGAAGAAATAACATTTATGGTATTGATATTACCATAGGTATTCTCCTTCAATGTCTTGTCAGCATTATATGACGGCTTATCACCTGTCATGTATAGATACACCCTTCCATCATATACAAGTGCATGCGGGTCAGCTCCGAATCGCTGAACCATTACCGGATTATGATCCGTAACCGGCTTTGCACTGCTTTGCAGCTTCACTCCCTCAAACATTTCCTTGGGATCTACCGTCACCACTGTCTCCCTCTCCATTTCCAAATTCTCCTTCGTTTCTAAAACTTCTGCTCCCGCATCTGATTCTTTTCCCTCAAAAGAACCGCAAGCCTCTAACAGAAGGATACCGACAACCATGAGGGCCACACATATATGAGACTTTCTTCTTCGTTTAAAAGAACTTAATATTGTATGGTTCGTCATGGTCATCTCACTCCCCCTGTAATTGGATTACTTAAAAAACTATATGTATATTAAACAAATTCCACCACTAAAAAGTTGCTGAATTAATTTCAGTAATTGCTCAAACGCATAATTTAGCACTCATTTGAGTGTTTGTAGCAATATTTGATTGGATAGCATCAAATCAAAAAATATATATTACAAATACATTGATATAAGAAAAAATCGGGGTAAAAAACTATGCTTAGAGAAACAAAAACAGAGAACGGCAAGGTTCGCGGTCTTGCCGGGACAGATCCAAGAATTACAGTATTTCGCGGGATTCCTTTTGCAGCTCCTCCTGTTGGTAAGAATCGTTGGCGTGCGCCTCAACCCTGTGAAAATTGGGATGGTGTTCTTGAAGCCTACGATTTTGCTCCAATCTCAGTGCAGGACAGACCTGCCATGGGGACGGACATCTATTGCAGAGAGTGGCACGTGGACAAAGATATATCCATGAAAGAGGACAATCTTTATCTTAATATCTGGACTCCGGCAAAAGAAGCCGATGAAGAGCTTCCGGTACTGGTTTGGTTTTTCGGCGGCGGTTTCCAATGGGGATACACCGCAGAAATGGAGTTTAACGGCGAGCAACTGGCAAAGCGCGGAATCATTGTTGTAAGCGTTAACTACAGATTGAACTGCTTCGGATTTCTGGCGCATCCTGAGATTACCGCAGAGGCACCGGATGCCCCGGGCAATTTCGGACTCCTCGATCAGAAAGCCGGTCTAAACTGGGTTTACAGAAACATCGCAGCTTTCGGAGGCAATCCGGAGAGAATTTCTATTGCCGGACAGTCCGCAGGTGGCTCCAGCGTTATGCATCAGGTGGCCTGCAAGGATAACAGAGACTTAATCAAAGGCGCCGCAGTTTTCAGCGGCATCATCAAGCCTCAGAGCGTTGATGCAGACATTTTCAAGCCTCTTGACCTGGAAAAAGCCGAGGAATTGGGAAAGAAGTTCTTTGATAGTCTTGGTGTCTCAAGTCTCGAAGAAGCAAGAAACCTTACCCAGGAAGAAATATTCAGTGGTTACAACAAATTTGTTTCGTGTAATCCAAGAATGTTCCCTATCCGGGACGGAGCCTTCTGCACCGATGATCCGGTAAAGCTGTTCACAGAAAGAAACTGCGCTGATATACCGGTGATTGCAGGAAACACCACCGATGAATTTTCCGATGCAGGTATTAATATGGTAGAAAGATCTGTAAAATATGCATTTACAGAGGCCGGAAAAAATGATTCCTCCCAGAATTTCTACTATTACAGATTTGATCCGGATATTCCCGGAGACGGACACGAAGGCGACAGTTATCCAGGAACCTTCCATTCGGTAGATTTATGGTTTTTCTTCAACAATCTTCCCAAATGCCATCGCCCTTATGAGGGAAGACATTACGATCTGGCAATACAGATGTGTGACTACCTGGCTAATTTTGTTAAAACAGGAAATCCAAACGGAATGGGTTCTGACAAGCTTCCCCTTCCCCTCTGGCAGCCTTACAAAAATGAATCAAAATACGAAATGGAGTTCCTTGGAAGAGGTGCCACTCCCAAATTCGAAGGTGGCATCAGACAGGGCAGCAAAAAACAGGCGGTAAATCCATATCTTCCCTCTTGGGAATATATTCCGGACGGCGAGCCGTATGTATTTAATGGCCGTGTTTATGTCTACGGCTCTCACGACCTATACCAGGGTGAAACCTTCTGCCTAGGTGATTATATCTGCTACTCAGCTCCCATAAATGACCTTGGCAATTGGCACTACGAGGGAGTCATTTATCCTAAGACAGCTGATCCTCTTAATAAGAAAGGAAACATGTGCCTCTATGCCCCCGATGTCACTGTGGGTCCGGACGGTCGATACTACCTATACTATGTTCTTGATAAAGTCAATGTAGTTTCGGTAGCTGTAAGCAATACCCCTGCAGGTCCCTTTGAGTTCTATGGTTATGTTCACTATGAAGACGGCACAAAACTCGGTGAAAAAGCCGGCGATGAGCCTCAGTTTGATCCAGGCGTCCTCACAGAAGGCGACACCACCTATCTCTTTACCGGCTTCTGCGGCCAGGGTGATAAATCAAGGCATGGGGCAATGCTCACTATACTGGACAAGGATATGTTGACTGTCAAAAAAGCTCCGGCATTTGTTGCGCCGGGCAACTGCTACAGTCAGGGCACAGACTTTGAAGGACACGCTTTCTTTGAAGCTCCGTCCATTCGAAAGCATGATGATACTTATTATTTCATCTACTCTTCCGAAGTTATGCACGAGCTTTGCTATGCAACCTCCAAATCGCCCGAGGGGCCTTACACCTATGGCGGAGTAATTGTAAGTAACTGTGATCTTCACATCGACAGCTACAAAAAAGCCGAGGAAGCCACCTGCTATGGTGCCAATAACCACGGAAGCATTGTACAGATCGGCGAGGATTGGTATATCTTTTACCACAGACACACCAGTGGAACCTGGTTCAGCCGTCAGGGCTGCGCCGAAAAGATAAAGTTTGAAGAAGACGGCTCCATCAAGCAGGTTGAAATCACATCCTGCGGCCTTAATAACGGTCCGCTTTCAGACATCGGCGAATACCCTTCCTACATCGCCTGCAATATTTTCACGGATGAGCACAAAATTTATGTAGAGCCCAATGCTCCAAGGATTGTCCAGGAGGGCGGTGATGGCGACCAGAATCCGGGTTATATTAAAGGCATTACAGACGGCACGACAATAGGGTTTAAGTATTTTGATTTTAATGAAGCAACCGGCCTTCGAATAAAGACCAGAGCATACTTTGACGGAAGCTTCGAAGTAAGAACAAGTCTTGACGGCGAGGTTATCGGCAGTATCAAGGGCGTTGGCTCAAATATCTGGGAGCCTTGGGAGTGCGAATTCAGAAATAAAGTTTCTGGTAGACATGCGCTGTATCTAAGGTATAATGGAACAGGTAATTGTTCACTGGCTTCCATTGAGATATTACACTGAACTTAAGTGATAGATATGACGATGTAAGTCATAACATTAATACGCATTTTCGCACATGTTATGAAAGGATTTGAGAACTATGATAAAAAAAAGATTACTTGCGTTGCCTGTAGCAATTGCGCTCTTAGCTGGGTCTATAACCGGATGTGGTAATTCAACTCCGGCAAATAGCACAAGCGAAACAGCTGATTATTCTAACACAGAAAATAATAATCAGGAAAATGGCGAAACCAGTAGTAATGACTCCAAGAATGACGATAATAGCTCAGCTGCTGAAGCTATATCAACTGAAACAACGGACGTCAACAGCGCCAATGAAGCTACTTCTTCTGAAGGTGAGGCAGAGGAAACAACTGTAGTTAAGGGAATCACCCCAAGAAGTGATGAGATGAGAGATATTTCAGCAATAGATCTTGTTGCTGAGATGGAGGCCGGCTTTAATATGGGAAATGCACTGGATGCCCATAGCGAGCATGACACTACTCTTGCTTCAGAGACAAGCTGGGGCAACCCTTACATCACCAAGGAGATGGTGGACACTGTATGCGAGAAAGGTTTTGATTCCATCCGTTTCCCGGTAACCTGGTACAACCACGTAGGTCCTGCTCCGGATTACACAGTAGATCCGGAATGGATGGACAGAGTCGAGGAAGTTGTAAACTACGCTTTAGATGATGGCATGTATGTACTCATTGATATGCATCACGAGGAATCCTGGAGAATTCCTGATGCAGAGCATATTGATGCTGCAGATGCAGAGAACATTGCTATTTGGAAACAGATAGCAGAGCGCTTCAAGAATTACGGCGACCATCTGATTTTTGAAGGCTTGAACGAGCCCAGAACCAAAGGCAGCAAAGAAGAA
>JAEEGF011295758.1_pt1 | contig 17489 bp, 14 predicted proteins | sample 9134171 | NCBI WGS metagenome assembly JAEEGF01 (sample SAMN16246542, study PRJNA631951) | gut metagenome | biome: gut microbiome; feature: rumen; material: AP-attached | host: Bos | place: Iran: Karaj | collected 2018-10 | reverse complement strand
GCAAAGATGAGTGCAATCGTCCAGTCCCGCATTGCGCAATCAGGCCATCCGCTGAAACTCCAAGATGTCGTGAAGAGCCCGTACGTCTATGAATTCATCGGGCTCAAGAACAAGGACGTTGTCGAAGAATCCGACCTGGAAGATGCACTGATGAACCACCTTGAAGAATTCTTGCTGGAACTCGGCAACGGGTTTTGTTTCGAAACCCGGCAAAAGCGAATCCTTGTCGATGACGACTACTTCTTCTGCGATTTGGTCTTTTACCACAGGATTCTCAAGTGCCACGTGTTGATTGACCTCAAGGCAAACAAAATCAAGTACGACGACATTGCACAGATGAACCTGTACCTTGCATACTACAGGAAAAACGTGATGGAAAAGGGCGACAACCCTCCCGTTGGTATTTTGATGTGCACCAAGGCAGGCAAGGAACTGGTGGAATATACAACCACGGGAATCGAAGAATCGCTTTTCGTGCAGAAATACAAACTGAACTTGCCTGCCGAAGACGAATTGACCAAGTGGCTCAAGAACGAAATCAGCGGGAAGAAGGGGTAAAAGAATTAACAAAAAATCCCCGCCTGCGCGGGGATGAAAAATTGCCGGTCGAGCCTGGCATGACAACGAGGGACTAGATCCTGCTCCTACGAACCTAACTCAACTAAGGCTACAAGTAGCCAAGTTTCGTATATCGACTTCGAGGCTACACCTCTCCTCCACAAAGAGGATAACTCAACTTTAGAACTAAAGTTCTTAGTTTCGTATAGCTCAGGATGACACTTCCTTCTATTTAAGAGCTTCCTGAACCAGGGTGGATGCGCGCTTGGCGTCGAAGCGGCCCTTGACCTTCGGGGAGAGTTCCTTCATGATCTTGCCCATGTCCTTCGGGCTTGCAGCGCCGGTCGCCGCCTTGATTTCGGCGATGAGGGCCTTGACTTCGTCCTCGGTCATTTCGGCGGGCATGTACTTGCGGTAGAGCGCGATGCAGGATTCCTCGGCCGGAATCTTGTCCATGAAACCGCCCTTCTTGAGGATGTCGATGGCTTCCTGCTTCTGCTTCACGCTACGGGCGAGCACGTCGACGCACATCGCGTCGGTGATTGTCTCCTCGATCTGGGCCGGAGTGGCACCAGCCTTCATGGCCTCGTTCTTGATGTCGGAATGGAGGGTGCGGAGCGTTCCGAGAGTCTCGGCGTCGTGCGCCTTCATGGCTGTCTTGATATCGTCTTTGATTTTTGCAAGAAGTTCGCTTGCCATAGTGAATCCTTTGCGGTCTCACCGCTTTTGTTATAAAACACGCAACGAGCCACCGATCATGGATCGGCGACTCACCTTTACGCAATATACTAATTGTTATTAGTAGAGACGCTTGCGGTTCTGGTCAGCAATCTCTTTGAGACGCTTGCGACGGGCCGCAGTTTCGATGCGCTTCTTTTCTTCGGAGGGCTTTTCGAAGCGCTGGCGCTTCTTGACATCGGAAATGATGCCGTTCTTTTCGCAAGACTTGGTGAAACGCTTGAGAGCGCGTTCGAAAGGTTCGTTGGACTTAACAATAACGCCGATCACGATTATCCTTTGGTTAAAAATTCAGTTTGAGAGCCCAAATATATTTAACTCTGCCGATTTCGTCAAGGGTGGGGGCACATCAGGCGTTTTTTGGACAAAAAATGGGCATTTTTTTAATTATAACTTGCGGAACATCAAAGACTTATATATATTTTTAGTGTTGCCTAACAGGCATGCCATTCATTTTCCGGAGTATTTAATGAAAAAGACATGGTCGTCTAGCTTATGCGTCGTATCCCTCGCAGGCGCCCTCCTTTGCGGATGTGGCGAAAAAGAGGAAATAGTCCCCGACATGCAGAAAAAGGAACCGGCACCCGCGGTCACCAAGACCGAAGCGGCTCCGGCACCCGCCGATGAACCGGAACTCGTGCCCATCCAGTCCCTTTCCCAGGGCAACGCCCAGAAGGACGAGAAGGCCGAACCCGCCAAGGAAGCCCCGGCAGTCACCGGCAACATCCAGCCCCAAGAAGATGGCCAGTTTGTTATCCAGGTGAGCATCCAGCCCTCTAAGAAGGGTGCCGACGCCATCGTGAAGAAACTTGCAGAACAGAAAATCGAGGCCTACGTCGCCGAGGTGGAAAACCCGGGCGAACTCGAGGGTACCTACTACCGCGTGCGTATCGGCTACTTCGCGACCTACGCGAATGCCCAGGAATACGGCAAGCAGGTGCTTAGCGCACTGAACTTCCAGTGGTGGGTTGACAACAGCAGAAACGACGAGGTCGGCAACCCGGCCGGAGATTCCGACAACAGCGGCGAATCCAGTTCGTACTACGCTCCTCCGCAGGACAACCAGCCCGAACCGGCCCCTGAACCCGAACCGGCACCCGCGCCTGCTCCTGCTCCGGAACCTGAACCCGCGCCTGCACCGGAACCGGCCCCTGCTCCTGCACCCGAGCCTGAACCGGCACCCGCTCCCGCACCGGAACCTGCGCCTGCTCCCGCACCCGAACCGGCACCTGCTCCGGCGCCCGCTCCTGCACCTGCGGCACCCCCTGCCCCGCCTGCAGAAGACTTCGTGGACGACTGGGAATAAGCGGTTCACGCAATCTTTACGAAAAGAACTCCGAAGGGAGTTCTTTTTTTCATTTAAACAAGATAAACATCCTTATTCCAAATTTCACAGTCTTAGATTTGAAATAAACGATACAGTTTAATATATGGAAGGCGTCGGCCAAGGATGGGGAGGGTGCAGGGAGGGGCCCGTGCGGCCTTCGCAACTCCGAGCTGGGGCCCCTCCCGCATGAATTTCATACCCTAAAAAATCATTGCAAAGCAAATTCTATTTTCTAAATTTGCAGACATGCCTACAAAGAAACCCAAAGTATTTGTTGTCCATTTAGGATGCGCCAAGAACCAGGTCGACGCGGAGAACCTCGTCGGCGAAATGCTGCACGCAGGGTTCGCGACTTGTGATTCCGCAGCCAAGGCGGACTACATCCTGGTGAACACCTGCGGGTTCATCGAGGCCGCGAAAGAAGAATCCATCAACGCGATTCTCGCACAAATTAACGGCAAGAAACCCAAGCAGAAACTGATTGTATCGGGTTGCCTCTCGGGCCGCTACGGCGAGGAGCTCGTGAAGGAACTGCCCGAGGTGGACTACTGGGTAGGCACGTACAAGCCGGGCGAACTCCTGAAGAAGATGGGAATCGTCGCCCCGCAAAGCTGCGATGCAGAGAACCTCCCGCGCATGAACCTCGGCGGGTTCAAGCACCACGCCTACCTGAAAATTGCGGAAGGATGCAACCGGCGATGCGCCTACTGCGCGATTCCGCTGATACGTGGCAAGCAGGTGTCGCGCAGCATCGAAGACATTGTCGAAGAAGCCAAGGAACTTGAAAAACAGGGCGTGCAGGAGATTACCCTCATCGCGCAAGACACGACATACTTCGGGCGCGAGAAGGGCAAGAAGGGCGGCACCTTGGCCGGCCTGCTCCGCGCGATTCTCGACAACACGAACATCCCGTGGATACGCACGCTCTACTGGTACCCGATGTTCGTGGACGACGAACTTTTAAACCTGATGGCGAACGAACCGCGCCTCGTGAAGTACGTGGACATGCCTATCCAGCACGCCAGCGACAACGTACTCAAGAACATGAAGAGGAACTACCGCAAGAAGGAGCTCGTCGATATTTTGCACAAGATTCGCGAGCGCATTCCGGGAGTGACTCTCCGTACGACCGTGCTTGTCGGGTTCCCCGGCGAGACGCACGAGGACTTCGAGGAACTGATGGAACTGCTAGAAGACATCCAGTTCGACCACCTGGGCGGATTCGTGTTCAGCCCCGAAGAGGGGACGCCCGTAATGGAGATGAACCTGCCCGCGGTAGACGAGAGCGAGGCGCGCGCAAGGCTCGATGCCGTGACCGACCTGCAAGAAGAAATCGACGCGGAACACGCCGAATCGATGATTGGGAAAAAGGTCCGCATCATCATCGACCAGGTGGCGGAAGAAAGCGAATACCATTTTTACGGGCGCACCGAAGGCAACTCGATGGAGAACGACGACATCGTGAAGGTGCTCGAGGGCGATGCCGACGTGGGCGAATTCCACGACGCGCTGGTGGTAGACGCAGAACCGCACGAGCTGATTGTCAAATTGCTATAATGCAGAAACAAGCGCCGGAATAAAATGCATGGATCCCCGCCCACGCAGGGCGTGGTCGAGGATGACGGCGGGTCATTTTTTACTATATTTCGCAGACCAAAATCGGATGGATTCCGCCACGCGCGGGATTACATTGGCCGGGCCCGTGTATCACAATGGATAGTGTCCCTCCCTCCGAAGGAGGTTATTCCGGTTCGATTCCGGACATGGGTATTAGAGCGCTCCGCACGGGGCGCTTTTTTTATTTGCAATTCGTTTGTCGTTTATAGTTTATAGCAGCAGCATGATGCCATCGACGCCCAGCACCGTAACGCAGGCGACAACGGCTACACCCACGAGGCCGCGCCCGAGGAGCGACGCGATGACTGCGGCAACGAGCGCGCACGCTCCCGAAAGCACGCTATTCGTGGAATAGAAGATGGCAGGCACCGTCATCGCAGCGAGAACCGTGTAGGGAACGTACGCGAGGAAGGAACGCCAGAAGCGGCTCTTGATCTTGCCCTTCAAAAGGACGAAAGGCACCGCACGCAGCAGGTAGGTGACACCCGCCATCACGAGCAGGAAGAAGCAGTAATCCCTCAGGTTCATGCGCCCTCCTTACTTTGTCTGCATTTCCCCGCGAGTTGCGCGCCGGAAGGATGCGCGCCAGCAGGTTGCGCGCCGGCAGGTTGTGCACTGGCAGGTTGCGCGCCAGCAGATTGCATGCCGGCAGATTGCACGCTGGCTGGTTGCGCGCCGGCCTGGCCATCGGGCGTATCGTCTTCATCGTCCTTTACCGGGAAGAGCGCTGCACCGAGGAGCGAGGCGACCAGCGCACAGATGATAATCGCAAACCCGACAGTCACGCCACTGAGCGCAGGCACGTACCTGAACGCGCAACTGCAGGCAATTGCAATCAGGACGGCGATAAGCGTGGGGCGATGCGCCTTCATCTGCGGGACTACGATGGCGACAAACATGCCGTACAGCGCCACCCCGAGGGCGTTCGTCACTACCGCAGGGAGGATTTCACCGCAAACCGCCCCGCAGAGCGTACCCGAGGACCACCCGATGTAAGGGAGCACCATGAGACCTGCAAAATAGCGCGCCGTGACAGGTTCCGCCTGGCTTACCGCAAGCGCGTAGATTTCGTCCGTAATGCCCGTTGCAAGCAGCAGGCGCTTGAACGTCCCGAAATTCGGCGCCACCTTCTGCGAGAGGGAAATCGCCATCAGGCTGTAACGCAGGTTTATAAAGAAAGTCGCAATCGCCATCTCGATAAACGTGCCCGCGGCATCAGCCATAATCTGGAGACCCGCGAACTGACCCGCCGAGGTGAGGTTCGTCATCGAGATGAACGTGACCAGCGGCCAGGAAAGCAGCTTGGAGCCCGCGATGCCGAACGAGAACGACACCGCGAAGTACCCGAGGCCTATCGGAAGGCCGTCCTGGACGCCTTTAGAAAACTTCATGGCGACAAATATAGAAAAATTCTATAGGAAATCTATGCAAATATGCAAATTTACGCATTTTATAAGAACGAATCAAGGGAAGGCTTTGCCTTCCCTACTACGCGGATTATTCGCGCGGTCACCTATCGGTGCAAAAAATTCCTTGTTTACTTCACCACAATGCGGCGGACCAGCGTGTTGGAGCCCGTGCGGAGGCGAACCACCACGTTACCTTGGTGCAGGCTTTCGAGATTCACGGAGCCCTTCACATGAGCGATTGCCATGAGCGGGCGGCCCTGCATGTCGAACACTTCTACCGACATGTCGTTTGTGCCCGAGACATGGAGCGTACGGCCCGCGACAACCATCGAAAGCGGGCTTGATACGCGCGACATCGCGAGCGTCGGAGACTCGCTGGAAGAGGACTCCACAGCACTGCTACTGGACACACTTGTCGAGCTGGAACTCGGCGGCGGTGTGACGACGCTGGAGGAAGAAGGCGCGGAGCTTGAACTGCTCGCCTCGGAGGAACTGCTTTCAGGAGCGGTCACGACAAACGTAATCTCATACTTCTGCCCGTTAACCGTCACGGTTTCTACAGCCGTACCTACCGGGAAGCCCTCGTGCACGGAACCTTCAACGGTCACCACGTCACCAGACTTCTTGAAATCAAAGAACCAAATATTCCATGTATCGCGATTGAATGTCTGCACGTTACTGAACGTGATGGTTTCAAACGTGCCGCCAGCGGCAACCGTCTGGTTCAAACTACCCGTCACAACAACCTGGTTTGCATCGTTCGAGGAGGATTCGGCAGAACTAGAAGACGATTCTTCCGAACTGCTGGACGCAAGTTCCTCGCTGGAAGAACTCGGCGGCGGTGTGACGACGCTGGAGGATGAAGGCTCCGAGCTTGAACTGCTTGCTTCGGAAGAAGAGCTACTCTCTTCAGAAGAACTGCTTTCGATGCTAGACGACGACGTTTCGCTCGAGGACGATTCAACAGAACTCGAGGATTCCTCGCTGCTGCTCGATTCAAGCGACGAACTGGAACTTTCCTCGCTACTACTAGATTCCTCACTAGAAGATGATTCTTCGCTGCTAGAAGATGCGACAGAGCTGGAAGACCGCTCTACCACGGTAATCTTTCCTTCTGCATAAGCACTGCCGTCGGCACCAGTCACTGCAATCCTATAATCGTACACATAGGCGGTCAACGAATCTGCGACCGTACCCCAGATCGTGTAGGTCGTATTGCTCTTGCTGATCACGCCTGTCAACCCGGCGGGAAGGCCGGAAGCCTTCACCTCCGTCACATTTTGGATTTTAAATACAATCGGTTCGATATCGCTACCCGCAGTAACCTTCTGGTTAGCGTTCCCGCTCGTGAGCTCAAGTACAGGCAAGGCGGGCTTGTGCTTCACGGTAATCTTGCCCGTCGCAGTCGAATCGTTATCGGCACCCGTCATGGAAATCGTATACGTGTATTCATGGTCGGTCAGGGAATCGGCGACAATACCGGAAATCGTGTACGTTTTCTCATTTCCGTTCAACTCGCCTTTTAATCCTTTTGGAATCCCAGACAACTTAAAATTCCGCACATTCTTGTACGAATAAACTATGGGTTCAATTTCTTCACCCGCAGTTACAGTCCGGTCCGCATTTCCGCCAACAACCTCGTAGGTAATCATGGCGGGCTTGTGTTTCACCATAATCTTCGCTGTAGCAGTCGCACTGTTGTCCAGGCCGGTCACATCCACCTTGACAGAGAGTTCCTGGTCGCTCAGATTGTCATCAAGCAAACCGCGAACCGTTATCTCGTGAGTATTCCCGTCAACAGCATAGGTAAACCCGCTTGGCTTAGTTACACTATAGCTCTTTATATTCGCGTACTTGAACACAATCGGCTTGATGGAATCACCCGCGGTCACCGTCTGCGTAGCGTTGCTCGTAACCTCGACGGTCGTAACCACCGGCTTGTGTTTCACGTTGATTACTGGTTTTACAACGAAGTTCGTATCCGGTCCGGTCACGGTCAGCTGCATCACGAACGAACTATCCGGAGCGTTCTCCGGAATGCGTCCCGAAATCGTGTAGGTCTTCTTGTCCGAATTCTTCGTTCCACTCAGGCCCGACAAGACAGCCGCGCTGACTTTAGTCAGATTTTCATAGCGGTAGACAATCGGAGATATCTCGTCACCCGCAGTCACGGTCTGAGGCACGTTCCCGCTCGTGAGTTCAAACACCGTCCTCACCTTGGAACTGGAACTGCTCATGGAACTCGAAGACATTGAGGAACTTGACTGCGTAGAACTGGAAGAACTCTGAACCGTTATTGAAATATTGTAGCGCTTCGCAAACTTATAGAGCGTGTCAGCCGGTTCCGGAATGGTAAGCCCAATGACCCCGTCCTGTACGCGGGCGCTCAAATTATTGATATTCAGCCATTCAATGTAATCGCCATTGCTTGCGCCACCCACACCGTAACCGTCGTCTGCAATAATCGGCTTCCCACCCATCGCGGACCAGGCGCCCGCCCAAGTGAGGTTATTATTGTTGTCCGCTCGGATGCGTGCATTGTCGCCCTGGGTACGCCCGCCCGATGTAAACAGGTAGTCCACCTTGCTCTTGTCGAACTTGCCGTACCACACGCGAATGAAGTCATTAAGCCACGGGGAAATGTCCACCGCAATCTTCGCGTTCGGCAGCGCTGTCTTGATTGTAGAAACGATGCTGTTGAAGTAATAGCCCGCAAGGGAATCATCGGGAATACCGCCGCCCACCTGGCTAAAACGTGTATCAATGGAATCGCCCGTCCTGGAATACTGAATAAAGTCGGGTTCAATCAGCCAGACCGTCGGATTCGAAGTCCCGTAATCCTTCGCGATGCCTTCCGCGTAACTCTTGTAACGGGCAATAATATTCCCCCAGCCCTTGCGAATGGTTTCTGCGCCGTTGGTGCAATGGTTCGGATTACCCATGTCGCAATCCGCATTCCCCTTGTCCTTGTCGTATTCGGCAATCACGTAGGCATATATTACCGGCGTCAGGTTCGCCTCCTTGCATACGCCCATCATGGCTCCTTCCCAATACTCGTTGTACTTTTCGTTATCGCCTAGCCAGATTGCGATATGCGAAAGCCCCTTGTTCGAAACATCACTTGCAGTGAGGCTGCCCGCCCACTGTCGTCCGTAATTGAAATGACCGTTATCGAAGGCGGCAAAAGAGAGCGCCGAAAGCAACAGGGGGAGCATCAAGAAGAACAACTTTTTCATATACCGTAAATCTATATTTTTCGGGACAATATTTCACGTGACAAAAACCGCGGAAAAGGCTTTGCCGGTTACATGGGTAAACGTTTCCGATTTTTTCCGAAAAAAAACGGTCCGAAAGAGCCTGAATTGTATATAATTAGTATATGCGCAAGGCGTTGCTTTCCATAATGGCCTCCCTATTCTGCTGGGCATGCTCCAACAGCGGCTCCGACAGGGAAATTTCCTCGCCGTGGGATGAGGAAACAACTGCACAGGATTCTACAGCAAGCGACACCGCCGCCAACGCCATTGACGACACCCTCGACAAATCCATTGATTCTCTCTCGATCCTGATGGCGTACGAAAGGCTTTCCCCGACCAAGAACGACAGGACTTACTACCCCGATGCAGGAATCCCGAGGATGCTTATCGCAACACACTCGCCGGAGAGGCCCGATGACGACACAACCGACGTCCCTGCCTACGCCGTAATTACCGAGGGGGGCGCCGCCATTACAGACACCATGCCGCTCATGATCCGCATAAGGGGCAACACCTCGCTTGCCATGCCCAAGCGCAGTTTCAAGGTCACGTTCACAAACAAAGTAACACTCCTGAACATGCCCGAAAACAGGGACTGGGCTCTCCTCGCGAACTACGGCGACAAGACCCTCGTCAAGAACTATACCGCATTCAAGCTTTCGGAGTGGCTGGGGATGGCCTACAGCCCGCGTTCCCGTTTCGTGGAACTTTTCTTGAACGGCAACTACCGCGGCGTGTACCAGCTATGCGAAACCATCAAGGTGGGCAAGAACCGCGTGAACATACCCGACAACCAGGATTCGTACCTGGTCGAAGTGGACCGCAAGTACCGAGACGACGAATCCGTAGTCATCAACGAGCGCGAAATGGCGTTCCGGATACACGCCCCGAAGGACCCGACCGAAGAAACGATGGACCGGCTCAGGCTCCACCTCGACAGCCTGGAAGGCTACCTCGAGTATATCCACCAGGACTACTCGCTCGCGCTCGACAGCACGCCCGACAACTGGTTCGATGTCGACGCCTTCATCAAGCACTACTGGGTACAGGAATTCACGAAGAACCCCGACGCCATCCCGCTCACAAGCGTGTTTTTCACATGGGTCGCGGGGAGCGTCATCCGCATGGGGCCGGTATGGGATTTCGACGCGGCGTTCGGCGCCACCGCCAAACTGCAAGGCACCGACGGCTGGTACATACGCGACTACTCCTGGTACAGGCGCATGCTCAAAATGCCCAACGTGAAGGAAGCATCAGAGCTCTTCTGGAAAAGGAATAGGGCCATATTCGAAGCCCTCCCCGATTCCATCGACGCCTTCGCGCAAGCCATCGCGAAGGCGGCAGAGAACAACTACCGCGGATGGCCCGACGTGCTCGGCAACGTGAACGAGTTCACCCACACCAAGGCCTACGGCTCATACGCCGAAGCGGTCGAAGACCTGAAGTCGTGGGTACGCGAACGCACCCGCTGGATAGACGATAATCTATAAGAGACTAGGGAGGGAAAAAAAATACCCCGCTCTAGGCGGGGCGTAAAACGGTTCGAAACGCGGCAACGATTAGTTTTCGTTGTTGTGCATTTCCATGGTTTCGCGGTCCATCGTGTGCTGCAGGTATTCCTTGAAGTCACGGTCGATGTTCACACCGTCAAAGTCCATGTCGTCGTTTTCCAACACGAACACGGCGCTCGGGTTATCGAGCCAGCCCACCACGTCCACGCCATCGAGTTTCATGGACTTGTCGCCGGCGAGAGCTGCAACGTATTCGACCTTGGACTTGGGCACCCAGCCCTGGCCGCAGCTACCCTTGACCAGAACATCGGTATCGCCGTCCTTGACGATGGTAAGTTCGTCATTGAACCCGGCAGTGCAGACTACGTTTCCACCACCCTTTTCCTTGGTGAGTTCAATATCACCGAGCTTGGATTTGACCTTATTAGGAGCAGCGAAGGCTGCAGCGACCATCAAACCAAGTGCCATTACGAAAAGCTTTTTCATATCGTTCCTCAAAAGCAAGGTAAAATATTCAACAATGCATAAGGAATATACCTTTTATTTTTGCAATTGGTCACAATTTCTTTTAAATTTTTACATCATGAAGAAGATTTTTGCCATTTTTTGCGTTTTTTTAGCCCTCGCCTGTGCCTTTTTCGCCTTCCAGATGAAAAATCGGCTGGCCGAGACCTCCAAAAACGGCGAAACCGTGCTCATAAACATACCCAAGGGGAGTTCCGCCGGGCACGTTTTCGGCATCCTCCGCGAGAAGGGAATCTGGGACGACGAACTGGCCTACAAGGTCTGGTGCAAGCTTAACCCGCCCTCCCCGAAGGCCGGCTGGTTCGAGATACCCCCGCACCAGACCCTCGACGAGATTGCAGGCATCATCGGGAGCGGCAAGACCGCGGTACGCCGGGTGACCATCCCCGAAGGTCGGGCCTCGTGGGAGATGCCCGCCTACATAAAGAAGGTATTCCCCGAACTTGACGAGAAGCGCTGGAACGACCTGGTCCAGGACCCGAAGTTCGCCCGCAGCCTGGGAGTAAACGCGAACACGCTGGAAGGCTACCTGCTGCCCGACACCTACCCCTTCCCCATCGACGCGGACGAGGAGACGATACTCAAGCAGATGGTGGCAGCGAACCTGAAGGTGCGCGACCAGTTTATGCCCGACTCGGCAAGTTCCATGTGGAAGACGCTCGGCAGCTGGCACAAGGTGCTTACACTGGCAAGCGTAGTCGAGGAGGAGACGGGCATTCCCGATGAACGCCCGCTTATCGCCGGAGTATTCCACAACCGACTGAGGATTGGCATGCCGCTCGGGGCAGACCCGACGGTGCGGTTCATCTTCAGGAACCTGACCGGGCCCATCTACAAGAGCCAGCTCAACAGCGACAGCCCGTACAACACCCGCAAGTTCAAGGGGCTCATGCCCGGGCCCATCTCGAACCCCGGGCGCAAGGCGATACAGGCGACGCTGCACCCCGACAAGACCGAGGCCCTTTACTTTGTTGCAAAGGATGACGGGAGCATGACCCACTTCTTCAGCAAGACGCTCTCCGAACACAACAAATACAAGGACGTGGCGGCAAGGAACCGCGGAGAATAATGCAAGTGGACACACTTGTCGCTACGCGACTGCGGTGTGACGAAGGTAAGTCATGCCGCAGGCGAGCCAAAGGCGAGACAAGGGCATCCATAGACAGATGCTAGAACAGGTTGTAATTCCCGACGCGGAAGAAGAGGTCGTAGTCGCCGAACTTCTTCAGGTCGCCGAAGGTATCGCTGTCCACGATGCGCGACATACCCGCATAGATATTGATTGACTTGTACGAGAACCGCAACGCAGGTTCCAGTACAAAGCGGTCCTTGCCGAGGCTCGCCGTCGGATTTTCCTCGAAGTCACGCACGTAGGCCGCATACACCCAGGCACCGAGACCCTTGTAATGGAACCCCGCATTCAGGCGCACAAGCCCGTAGTGGTGCGAAGCCAAGTCCGGGTTCAGCCATTCCGTGCTCCACGGGCTCGCAGCGATACGCGGGCGGATGCAGTTGTCGAGTGCAGAAATTTCGAACGATTCCGGATACACGTAGCCGTAGCCATCCTTGTGGTACTTGTTCATCGCGAACGCGGCGAAGGCACCGAGGGTCACAAACGGGCGGGGCGACGCAGAGTAGGCCGCATCGGCATAGAAGGTGTAGAACGAGGGAACATGCTCGTCGAAACCGAAATCGTACCCAACAGAGGTGAGCCCGAGTTCGGCATGCGCGGCAAGGCCGCCTAGCGGGAACCAGGATGCAGTATCGCCCATCTCGAACGAATAGCGGATTTTCTGCGATGCCGGGTAGTAGTTGTACGGTTCGTCGCCGTATATTTTGCTTTCGAGTTCCACCTCCCTATCGGCAAACAGGAAGTTCGCAGAAACGGACTGGCGCGGTTCAAACCTGTAGTAGAGCGATGCAGATATGTCGCTTTTGTCTTCGGCATAGACGCGCTTGTATGCCAGCTGATTTTCGACAAACGACTCGAATGGGCGCATGCGGTTCCAGTCGTAGCGGACACTCAGCCCCCAGTCCTTGCTCCAGAGGCGTTCCACCCTGATGCTCGGCGAAAAGCCGTAGGAACGCCCGCCGTAAAATCCCGAAAGCGAAAGTTCTATCTGCATCTGGTCCACATAGTAGAACGAAAGTTCCGCGTATGCATTCGGGCCAATCGCATTAGACCCGAAGCCGCCCACCGCCACGTCGAACGTGGGCTGAACCTTCGAACCAACAAGCACGTCGCCATCGGAAAGCATATCGAACGAGACTGAATCGAACGAGGGGAAACGCGAAACTCCATAGGCAAAATTGCGGGGAGCGACAAGGCCCGTATCGGAAGCATTCCAGTACGACTTTACCGGACCATGCGTTTCGGGAGGAAGGCTATCATAGACCGGCTTGAACTTAAACCACGGAACCGAGGCGATGCGTTTTGCCGCATAGTCCGCCTTGCGGCTCCCGAGGGCAGACATCTGCGTGAGCCTTGATTCCAGCGCAGAAAAACCTGCCTGAATCCAGCCGTTGCGCGAAGAATCCTGCAGGGAATGCGCACGCACGATTACACCCGGCTGGGAACCGAGATTCCTGAGGGCCGCATCCCGGATGACACGATGCCACGCAGGGCCACCCGATGTACCGCGAATCGGGTCGGCGACAGCGATAATCGCGACCTCGTTCGGGGAATCTTCCAGAGGGAGCGCCAGGTACGGGCAATATTCCCCAGACTTGTCGTTGCCCCTTACGGGAAGGCTCGCAAATATGCTTTCATAGGAATCGCCCGTAACGCCGTCGCACCCGAGGGTAGCGAACGGTATGCGGTAGCCTTCCCGGTGACGGAGTACGGATTCCTGCAGGCGGAGGCGGGCCAGCACGGATTCAATTGCGGAGGAATCCGGCGAGAGCGGCTTCAGCTGCCGGTGAAGGCGGCCCGAAGAATCCAGCTGGATGGAGAAACGCTCGCGAAGGCTCGGCACGCCCGTCTCGGAAACAGGAATGTTCGGGCGCGACGCTTTCTGGCGCAAGCCCTCCTGATACAGGCCATTCTCAGGCGCATCGAAAATCGTGGCCATGTCGGGGTCGAGAAGTATCCGCTGGATGTTATCGGGAGATACACCCTTCGCCCAGAGCGCTCCCACCAACGCGCCCCACGATGTACCCACGACGGAATCGACCGGCACGGAGTACGCCTCTATCGCATAGAGCACGCCCAGGTGGAACCACGGGGAATTCTCGCCACCGCCCAGGTACAAAACCGACTTCGCATTTGCCGGGAGCGCAACCGAGGCAACCGCGGAATCGAGCGCGGAAGGAGTGAGCGGGAGTTCGGCGGAAACGGAATTTGCAGCCGTCGCGGAATCAGGAGATGCCGCGGGTGTTGCAGCAGATGCGGAAGGCTCCACGGAATCGGGTGCGGCAGGTGCGGGCGTCGCGACGGGAACTTCCGCCGCAAGCGCGTCAATCTGCTGCGCGGGCAACAGCGAAAACGCCGCCAGGGTGGCAGCGCAGGCAAACGCAAGAGCGTGCCTAGCCGAGCCTTGCCGGGTTAGAAACATACCTCTCCGCGTCTTCACGTGCTACATAGCCAGACTTCACAAGTTCCGCAAGGCAGTCGTCCATAAGGAGCATTCCCTCTGCAGGCGATGCCGCGATGATGGAAGGCAACTTGAAGAATTCGCCACTGCGGATAAGCGTCGCCACGTTCTGCGTATTGAGCATGACTTCCCACGAGGGGACGGCACCACTACCTTCGGCAGCACCCGGCAACAAGCGCTGCACCACCACGGCCTTCAGCTGGTCAGCAAGCATGGCACGGCACAGGTCACGTTCGGCATTCGGTACCGACGCAAGCAACGTATCGAGCACACCCGCAGAATTACCCGCAGTCACGCAGCACACCACAAGGGCCCCGGCCTCTGCGGCACGAAGCATCGCAATCACATTCTCGCCCGCAAAATCGCCCAGCCAGAACAGGTCACAACCGCTACGGAGAGCCTGCAAAATACGTTCGTTCACGGAACCCACGGAATCCTTGAGCACGAGGCTCTCGCCCGTCTTCACCGGGATTTCTTCGGATTCGTTCAGCAGGCTTACGCGAAGAACTTTAGAACAACATAACGTACTGATAAACGAGGTCGCAGTGGTCGTCTTGCCGGAGCACGCGGGGCCAGCAAAGACAATCAGGCCGGAACTGCGGCCAGCCAGCCCGAGTACGGATTCCGGCGCCCCGAGCGAAGCAAAGTCCGGACATTCATCCATAAGCGGGCGGAAAACGGCGGCATTCCCGAGAGCCTCGCGGAAAAAGCGCACGCGCCACTTGACACCGGCCCACGGGCCGCATATCATGGAGCCTTCGTCACCTTCCATGGAACCAAGGAATTCACGCAGGGTTCCAAACTCGATTGCGGGTGCATCGGGAACGGCACAAACACGACCGGCGAGGCGCACCGCGGAAGGAGCGCCCTCGGTAACGATGAGTTCGCTACCGCCGACATTCACCACATATTCCAAGAGGGATTCAATTTCTGTAGCCATACGAAACCTCCTTATGCCGGCCTGTACGCCGCAAAGCGGCGGCTATCGTAAGCGCGCTTCCAGGCTTCCGCACCGTCGATATAACCGGATTCCACGCACTTCTGCAGGGAATCGTCCAAAGTAATGCCCTGGTCCTTCTGGCTGCTGATTGCGGCAACCAACTGCGACAGTTCGCAGCGGCGAATCATGTTCGCGACCGTAGAAGTAACGCGCATCGCCTCGCAGGCAAGCACCAGGCCCTGGTTCTGCACCACCGGGATAAGGTGCTGCACAATCACCCCCTTCAGCTGGTCGGCAAGCGTGCACGCAAACGCGGCGCGGCTCGATTCCGGAACCTCGACCAGCAACTTCGAGAGCAGGGCGTGAATGTTGTTACCGCCGGTAACGGCAAACACAAGCGCGCCCGCGTTCGAAGCCTGCAGCAGCAGGTTCAGTTCTTCCATAGACTGCAAATGGTCAAAGCATATCACGTCGGCGCCGTCACGCATAGCAAGCTCGATGCCCGCGATGCCGCTCTTCACATGGAGCCCGACCTCTTTCTGGGCAAGAGCCCCGTTCGGGTTCTTGAGCAGGCGTTCGATGGGCCGTTCTATCGTGTGGATATAGCACGGGCGATTTGCGGCTACGGTTTCGATAAACGTGGTCATCGTGGTAGAGCGCCCGCTCGCCGAAGGGCCTGCAATCAGCACGAGCCCGCTCTGCAGTTCGGCAAACGACTGGCAGAACGGCGGCAAGAAGAGGTTCTCGAAAGAGATGGACTCGCTCTGGATGACGCGAATGGAAATACTCGGGTTCACGTCGTTCCAGATGACGGAAATGCGTGCACGCCCGACACCCGGGAGCCCGAATGTCTTGCTGAAGTTCTTGCCCGCGACAACCTTGTAGCCGTCGGCGAAACCCTCGGATGCCTCGGCCAGCAAGTCTGCCACGCGGGTGCGGTCAAGCGTCTGCTCGGTCACCGGGAATATTGACCCGGACTGGCGCATCATCACCTCGCGGCCGGCAAACAGGTAGATATCCGTCGCGCCGAACTTGCGGGCATACGCAATCATCTTCTTCAGGCTCATCGTCACCAGCAGGTTCTCGGGAGCCATGACCTCGGACCCTTCGCCCGAAACCACCGCGAATCGCGAAGGCAGTTCGCCATCCGCGGATTCATCTTCAGACACGTCTTCGGTAGAGATGCCGATGCTCGAGATGCTCGTGGATTCCAGGCCAGAAACCTTCTCCACCACCATGTTGGAAGAAGACGCCTCGCCATAGATGCTGTTGCCCTCAATCTGCAACGCAGGTTCTTCCGGAGCCACAGGCGCCGATGCCTGGGGCTTTACTGCAGGGGCGGGCTTCGGGGCCGGAGCGGGGGCCGCGCTTTCTGCCCGAGCAGCCGGAGCTGCCGCCGGAGCGGGGGCAGGCTTTGCGGGAGCGGCCGCAGCATTCTTCGCTTCCAGGTTCTTCACGAAGGCAAGCACCTTCTCGTAAACCGCCTGCTGCAAGAGCCCGGCCTTCACCAAGACCTGGCCGATATCGACCTGGTCATTCGCCTCTGCCCAATGGGCATCCACCTGGTCCTGCGTCACCATCTTGTTGTGGACGAGGACCTTCGCCATATACTGGTTTCTCATAGGAAATCCCTCCGGCTAAACCACCAGCTTGCAATCGCGAGGAATACTCCCACGTAACCGAGTGCATAGACGGTGTTCCAGAACAAATACATATCCGGGAGCGCAAGCCCGTGCACAACGTAACTCGTCACGTTGTAGCGGTAGAGCCCCGGGAAAATCGCGTGTATCACCACCGCGGCCTTCTCGAACAGTGCCGTAGAGGCATCGCCCATCTCGCCCATGCGGCTTGCAAACCTCACCTGTTCCAACAGCTCGTTGCTCAGGTGGCCCGCAAAGTAAACGCCCAGCGTAAAGAGCGCCGAAAGAATCGTGCTGCTGAAACTGCTGAACAGGAGCGCCACCGCAATCACCACCGCCATCTCGCAGAAGATGAGGTATATGGCAAGGAGCAG
>JAEEGF012281893.1_pt1 | contig 17503 bp, 18 predicted proteins | sample 9134171 | NCBI WGS metagenome assembly JAEEGF01 (sample SAMN16246542, study PRJNA631951) | gut metagenome | biome: gut microbiome; feature: rumen; material: AP-attached | host: Bos | place: Iran: Karaj | collected 2018-10 | reverse complement strand
AGCCATCAGTTTACAAGGGGCTTTTCGGTGTTCCGCTACAGGAGCATCTCGGGCTCCATCTATAAGTTCAAGTATATGGGGCGCAGGGAATATGCCACCTTCTACGGAAGGGAGGCTGCAAGGCTCCTTGGACGGAAGCTGGGACAGCTTGGAATTGAGGCTTTGATCCCGGTTCCAATGTACAGGGACAAGGAGAGAAAGAGGGGATACAATCAGGCGGAAGTTTTTGCCACGGCCCTTTCGCGGGAGCTGGGGATACCGGTTTACAACAAGGTGATAAAACGCGTGCGAAACACAGTTCCCATGAAGGAATTGGATGTCTCCAGACGCCGCAATAATTTGAAAAAGGCTTTTAAAGTGGCAGAAAATGATGTAAAATTTAAGTGCGTACTTATTATCGATGACATCTATACAACTGGAAGTACTATTGACGAGATCGCCCATGAGTTTCGGATGGTCGGGACGGAGGAAATCTATTTTCTGACTCTCGCCATCGGGCAAACTACTTAAATATATGGAGGTCAGCTTATGAACTTACGGAATTGTTCAAGATGCGGCAAGATGTTTAACTACGTAGCAGGTCCACCAATCTGTGACCCCTGCAAGAAGGCCATCGAAGAGGATTTTCAGAAAGTTAAGCAGTACATCGAAGATAATCCACGTGCCAGCTTGAGACAGATCTCAGAAGATAACGAGGTACCTACCAAGCAGATCCAGCAGTGGATCCGCGAGGAGAGGCTTATGTTCTCCAAGGATTCGCCTCTTCAGCTTCTCTGCGAGAATTGCGGAGAGCCAATACAGACGGGAAGATTCTGCGCTAAGTGCAAGACTTCTATGGCAAACAATCTCAACAATACCTTTGCCAAGCCTAAGCCTCAGCTGCAGCAGCCGGTTAAGAAGGAGACCAAGGCCGGAATGCGCTTCCTGGATACCTAAGGAGCGACAATGTTAAATGAAGAAAAAGTCATTCTTATGACAAGGATGGCTGCGTTCATGGATCACGAGGGCAAGAAGAACGACGCTATTAACGCCTATTTCAGGAGTGATTATGTGGGACTCAATATAGTAAAGTCCGTCATAAGCGCCACAATTGTTTTTGCGATTTTCCTGGTGACCTATGTTCTGTGCAATTTTGAAATGGTTTTATCCAATCTGTATAATACGGAAAATCTATTGGCTATCGGCAGGAGGTTTTTGATATATTACCTCCTGCTTGTTGGCGTGTATTGTCTTGCATCATATGTCATTTATTCCTATCGGTATAGTAAGATGCGTAAGAGTATGAAGGCATATAGTGGGGATCTTAAAAAATTATACAAACTATACGAAAAGGAACAGTGACATGACTGCTTTGTTGGAATTTAAACAGTATGTAAAGAGATTTTATATTAAGTATGAGACCTATATTACTTACGTATGGAAGTTTTTATTGGCCCTCATCACGATCCTGCTGATCAACGGCAAGCTTGGATATATGGAACCTCTTACCAATATAGCTATCGTAATGATGGCTTCACTTTTGTGTGCAATTCTGCCGCCTAACTTTATTGTGTTTATGGCAGCAGTCTTTATTGTGGGACATTTGTATTCCCTTAATCTTCTGTGCGCAGGCATTGCATGCATAATCTTCCTTTTGATGTTCCTTCTCTACTTTAGATTTTCACCTAAGGATACATTGGCGGTTCTTCTGACTCCGCTTCTTTTCTTCATGCATATACCCTATGTGATGCCTCTGGCCATGGGACTTCTTGGAAATCCCACCTCTGTTGTGGCAGTGACCTTCGGCCTGGTGATCGCATTCATGATCAACTACTTCAATGCCAATGCTGCCAGCTACGGAAGCGGCGATGTTGAGGAGATTGCAGAGGAGTTTCAGAACACCATTCGCAGCATTCTGGGCAACAAGACCATGATAGTTATGATCGTGGCTTTTGCGGTGACACTGGTTGTGGTTTATCTCATCAGAAGAGCATCTGTTGATCACAGCTGGAAAATAGCTATTGCAGCCGGAGCTGTTGTTCTGGTAGTTGCCACACTGGTTGGTGATCTTTCAGTCAATGCGGAGATATCCATCGGGGGAGTTATTGTAGGAACCATCGTTTCAGCGATCCTGATGCTGGCGGTTGAGTTCTTTGCATTCAATCTTGATTACAGCAGAACAGAGAAGGTACAGTTCGAGGATGACGAGTATTACTACTACGTCAAGGCGGTTCCCAAGGTTACACTTGCAGAACCTGAGAGAAAGGTTAAGAAGATAAACCGCACCAACAACAAGCGGTAAAACATAAAGGAAGAAATGGAACAGTTAGATTTTGTTTTTGATTTAAACAGAACAAGTCTGCACATGCCCACGGTGAGGTTCCCGGACGTGCTTGAGATCTTTATCATAGCATTCCTGGTATACCACATCCTGGTATGGGCCAAGAACACAAGACTATGGTCCCTGCTGAAAGGTGTCATAGTTATTCTTGTGTTTATACTTGTCTGCGCCCTTTTTAACATGACCACGATCCTGTGGATAGTTGAGAGGGTATTTAGTATCGCGATCATAGCCATGGTTGTAATCCTGCAGCCTGAACTTAGGAAGGCTCTTGAAGAGCTTGGCCGTAAGAATTTCTTTTCCAATTTCCTCTCTCTTGGCGATGCCAGAGAGCAGGGCAGGTTCTCGGATAAGACACTTAACGAGATCACAAGAGCCTGCGTGGAGATGGCCAAGGTCAGGACGGGAGCCCTGATAGTTATCGAGCAGAGCCATCCTCTTACAGAGTTTGAGCGCACCGGTATTGATGTGGACGCTATTGTAACAAGCCAGCTCCTCATCAACATTTTCGAGCACAACACACCGCTTCACGATGGTGCAGTCATCATAAGAGGTGACAGGATTACTTCAGCAACCTGCTATCTTCCGCTTTCCGACAACATGGGAATCGGTAAGGAGCTTGGTACCAGACACAGAGCCGGCATCGGCGTTTCAGAGGCGACAGATTCACTTACCATCATCGTCTCCGAGGAGACAGGTAAGATCAGCGTGGCTTACGGCGGTGAGCTGGAGAGAGCAATTGACAGCGACAGACTCAGAGAGAGACTGAGAGTAATACAGAACAAGCATGTGGAGGAGGCACCCATTAAGTACCTCGCCAGAAAGGCCAAGGTGAGAAAATGAAGAGACTGACGGCCAACTGGGGACTTAAGCTTGCTTCACTTATCTTCGCGGTAATAGTGTGGTTTCTTGTTACCAACATAGATGACCCTATTACCTCCGTTAGATACACCAACATACCGGTTACACTTAAGAATACCAACCTTATTACTGACCAGGGTCAGGTTTATACCATTCTTGACGGCAGTGACACCATCAGTTCCGTGACACTGTATGCGCCCAGATCCATAATCGACTCCCTGAGCCAGAATAACGTGGTGGCAACTGCGGACATTCAGGATTTATCAAGCCTTAACACTGTCAGCATCAAGGTTTCCACCAACAAGTACAGCGACAAGATTGAGAATATCGTCACCAGCACTGATGTGGTCAAGCTGAGCGTTGAGAGGAAGGCATCCAAGTCACTGGTGCTTTCGGCAACAACCTCCGGTTCCATTGCCGACGGCTACAAGATCGGGGATGTGAGCACCGACCAGAACATGGTCAGGGTCAGCGGACCTGAGTCAGTCATAAGCAGTATTGCTTCTGCCAATGTGGATGTTGATGTGACCGGATTTACTTCAAATATCGGCACTGATGCGGACATTGAGCTCTATGATGCTGAGGGCGATTCTATAGACACTTCTCACATCGATATGAATATTCAGTCGGTGAGAGTAAACGTTGTGATCTACGCAACCAAGTATGTCCCTTTGAACTATGTAATAGGCGGAGAGCCGGCTGACGGATATGCATTTACCGGCCAGGTTGACAGCACTCCGTCAGAGATACTTATAGCCGGCAGAAATTCTGCATTGTCCTCTATCAACGAGATCAAGATTGAGGATCCGAATCTGGATGTGACGGGAGCAACAGGTAATATTTCAACCACCTGTGATCTTGGACAGTTCCTGCCCAATAACATAATCTTCGGAGATGAGGATTTCAGCGGTCAGGCTACAGTAGTAGTTCACGTAGATCCGGTTGAGACAGAAGTATTTGATGTGGATATTTCAAATATTTCCGTCAAGGACGATGTTGAAGGATTTAATGTGACCATCGATGACAGTGAATATACAACGGTTTCACTGACTCTGAGAGGCCTTCATGATTCTATGCGAGGTTTATCCGCCGATGACATCTCCGGCAGCGTCAGCATTGAGAAGCTGATGGCCAAGAATGAGCTGGAAGAGCTTAAGGAAGGCACTTACAGCGCAGACGTCGACTGGTCGCTTCCCGATGGGGTCAAGGTGCGCGGAACAGTCAGTGTCTATGTAAGAGTTGAAAAGAAAGACTAAGAGGTTATGTTTTAATCATGGTATCAAAGAAAGTAGTTATCAATAATCCTACGGGATTACATCTGCGCCCTGCAGGTAATCTCTGCAAGGTAGCCATGAACTTCAAGTCTCATATATCCTTCACCTATGGGGAGAACACAGCCAATGCCAAGAGTGTTCTCAGTGTTCTCGGAGCCTGCATAAAATGCGGCGATGAAATTGAACTTGAATGTGAAGGGCCCGATGAAGAAGAGGCCCTTGAAGCCCTTGTTGAAGCTATTGAGACGGGACTTGGCGAGTAAGTTTTCTTGTGTTAAAATCACTTGAGTAAAAAAATGGAGAGGAAGTAATGGTATTATGAGAAAGTTTAGAACTGCTACGGCTGCACTCCTTGCCGCAACAATTCTCTTTGGTTGCGGTGATGCCAGCGACGAGGCCGTGGTTGGTATTAGTGTTGAGAAACTTGAGGACATTCAGGATGTAGTTGAGACTCCCACCGAGGAAGTTACAGAAGAGGTTGTGGACGAGGATGCTCCTCCCGCTGAGGGAATGGTCAGAAGCTATTTCACCAACGAGTGGGTTGATGAGAAGATCAACACCAACAGACCTATCGCAGTTATGTATCCCATAAATAAAGAGGCTCAGCCTCAGTACGGACTCAGCAATGTGGCTGTTTTCTATGAGATCATGGAAGAGGGCAACATGAGTCGTCAGATGGGAATCCTTGAGGACTGGGAAGGCCTTGAGAGAATCGGTAATATCCGTAGTATTCGTGACTACTTTGTATATGCAGCACTTGAGTATGATCCTATCATAGTTCACTATGGCGGACCTGAGCTGTACGTTAAGACAATTCTTACACGTGACGACGTGGACAATCTTAACGGTGTAGGCGGTGTAATGGGTTCAGATTACGGTGCATTCTTCAGAGTTCCTGAGGGAAGTACATCAGAGCACACAGCTTTCACAGACGGTGCACATGTAACCTCTGCAATTGAGAAGGCAGGCTTTTCTGTTGAGCACAGAGACAAGTTTGAAGGTCAGTCACATTTCACCTTCACAGGTTACACCAATCCCAACACACTTGAGGATTATCCCGATGCTGTAGAGGCTACTGAGATCGACATGTCAGGATGCTATCCTGTTACCAAGTCAGCACTTACTTATGATCCTGAGAAAGAGGTATATCTCAAGACTCTCTACGGATCAGCTCAGAAGGACGCTCTTACAGGAGAGCAGCTGGCTTTCAGCAATGTCATCATTCAGAGAGCATATCGTGAGGTAAGGGATGCCAACGGCTACCTGGCTTATCAGATGCATGATACAACTCGTGACGGATACTTCATCACAAAGGGCAAGATGATTCATATCACCTGGGAGAAGACAGATGATTACGCTCCTACAACCTACTATGATGATAACGGCAACGAGATCACATTCAACACCGGTAAGACCATGATATTTGTTGTTCAGGAGAAGGGTGATTCATTCTCCAAGTTCACTGTAAACGGTGTAGAATACGCAGACTGATCATTATTATATGAATGCTAGAGCGGACGGCAGCGATGCCGTCCGTTAATGTTCTTATTTTACTTTTTCAAGTACGAAGGGATAAGCTAATGGAGAGAATAATTGTTACAGGTTGCAACGGACAGTTGGGACGCGCCATCAACAAAGAGCTTTCACTGACAGACAGATACGAGATCATCAACACAGATGTTTTTGAACAGGATGGGATCATTCCTCTGGACATCACAGATGTTGATGCGGTTGTTAATTTTGCAAGGGATAAAAAGCCCTCTGTTATCGTTAACTGTGCGGCTTATACAGCAGTTGACAAGCAGGAGAGCGATGTGGATCTTTCCTACAGGATCAATGCCATCGGCCCCAGAAACCTGGCGATAGCAGCTTCCGAGACCGGAGCCAAGCTTGTGCATGTCTCCACCGACTACGTGTTTGACGGAAACGGAACCAGACCTTATCTGGAATTTGACGCTCCGGGCCCTGTAAGCGTATATGGCAAGACCAAGCTTGCGGGAGAAGAGTTTGTCAAGCAGTTTGCCCGCGAGTTCTTTATCGTCAGAACAGCCTGGCTTTACGGCGATGGCAAGAACTTTGTTAAGACCATGTTATCTCTTTCAGAGAAATATGACGAGGTAAGCGTTGTCAGAGATCAGTTCGGAACACCCACAAGTGCCAAGGAGCTGGCTAAGGCGATCCACTTCCTTATGGGAACACAGAACTATGGTGTATTCCACGGAACCTGTGAAGGCGACACAAACTGGGCTGATTTCACAGAAGAGATCTTCAGACTGGCCGGCAAGAGCACAAGAGTAAATCATGTGACAACACAGGAGTATACTGCCAAGAATCCTCAGGCAGCTCCTCGTCCCGCTTACAGCATACTTGAGAATTATATGCTGAAGCTTACTTCTGACTATAGATTCGCAGACTGGCATGATGCCATTGAGGATTACATCAGGGAGCTTAATTTATAATGAATTTTTTTACCGCACTACTTAGCAACCAAATATTGCTGGCAGCTTGTTGGGCATGGCTTGTGGCTCAGGTACTTAAGACCATCATTTACGTGATAGTCAACAAGAACTTCAACCCCGAGAGACTTCTGGGGGACGGAGGTATGCCCAGCTCACACTCTGCAACAGTTATGGCGCTGGTGACATCAACCGGGCTGAACTATGGAGCAGAGACCTTTGAGTTTGCCGTGGCTGCTATTCTGGCGCTTATCGTTATGCACGATGCCATGGGAGTTCGCAGGGAGACCGGCAAGCAGGCCAAGGTCATCAACAATATGATGGACTGGTTTGTGGTCAACAGCGATATTACTCCTGAGGAGAAGCTCAAGGAATTTGTGGGACACTCACCCACACAGGTATTCTTTGGTGCACTTCTTGGAATCATTGTAGGCTTTGTGGTCTGCAGTATCTGAGGACGATTAAACAGGGGGGCTATTAGGCAGAATGCTGACAGTAATTCTAATCTGGCTGTATGTGATAATCACCACATATTTGATGGGCTACGGCTTTTTGACATGCATCACAAACTGGCCGGGTATGTTCAGAAGGAAGAACAGCAGAGGCTACAGAAACTATACTGTGCGTTTTAAAGAGAGCTACATTATGGCGGGAGTGGCCGCAGTTACTGTCTATGCCGAGATCTGCAGCCTTTTTGGCGGTGTCGGTCTCGTAGCCAACCTGATCCTTATGGTTGTTTGTTTATTTATTGCACTTTGCCTTAAAGAGGAACTTATCTCCGATTTCTGGGAGACAGTCCGTCTCATGCTGCAGAGGAGCAACGGATTTATATATCTTGCAGTATTTCTTTTGATGGCCTATGGCACATCTCACGGAATCATGCATTATGATTCCGATCTTTACCATGCACAGGCAATCCATTGGATTGAAGATTATGGAATAATCAAGGGCCTTGGCAATCTCCATGTGAGACTTGCCTATAACAGTGCGGCTTTCCCGCTGTCAGCCCTCTATAGCATGCATTTTCTGGGAGGACAGTCCTACCATGTGATGGCAGGCTTTTTTGCGCTCCTGCTGGCTTGGCAGTGTGTTGATATCAAGAATGCAGTGCGCAGAGGATACCCTGTCATCTCCGACTTTGCCAGAATTGCCGCAATATACTATCTCTTTACCATATTTGATGAAATGGTATCACCGGCTTCGGACTATTTCCTGTCAACGCTGGTCTTCTATATAATGATTCACTGGCTTGATATGTATGTTAAGCATGAACGCTCATATTTTCCCTATATTATGCTGGCGCTCATGGGCGTATTTGCAATCACCATCAAGCTATCGGCGGCACCTATGGTGCTTCTTATTGTTGTACCCGTATATATGCTCTTTAAGGACAGGACCAAAGAGAAGACGGCAGCCTTTTGGGTTTCGGTATGCATCGGGCTTTTGATCGTCCTGCCTTTTCTTATCAGAAATGTGATCATCTCAGGCTGGCTTTTGTATCCTGTTACCTTCCTGGATATTTTCAGCTTTGGCTTCAAGATTCCCAAAGGGGCAGCTGAATTTGACGCTCTTCAGATCAAGGTCTTTGGAAGGGGCTACAACGATGTGGCGGCTTTTGCAAACGTACCCTTTAGAGAGTGGGTTCCTCATTGGTTTGAAGGGATTGGCGGCATCAACAAGATGATGCTGATTTTGGACATTGTCTCCATTGGCGTGTATTTCCTGTACCTGGCATATTTTGTGATCCTTGCGGCCGGAAGAAAGGTAGAGCGGTTCAAGAAGATCGGTCAGAGCAAGATATTTAGCTTAAGTAGCCGGAGTATGCTGAGCATGGCAGATTTTCTCACCATGGGAGCTACATTGATAGGCTGTCTGCTGTTCTGGTTTTTCAGTGCGCCTCTTATAAGATACGGCGTAGTTTATGTGTGGCTCACACCTGCCATAATGCTGGGACGCATTGTGATTAATTTTATTCACAGACTAAGTGAGAATAACAGACTGGTGGCTACCAAGGTTTTAGCAGCACTTTTCCTGTTGTGGATATGCTATAAGGGCTTTAATCTTGTGCTGGAGGATGTTCCGAGATATAACACCGGCTACCTTGTAGATCAGCAGGATTATGGAACCTATGCCACCAATACATTTAAGATCAACGGAACGACCTTCTATTATCCTACGGAAGGAGACCAGGTCGGATATTATCCTTTTCCTGCGGCTACTTATGATGTGACGGGAGAGGTGGAAATGATGGGAGGAAATCTCAAGGACGGCTTCATTTCAATAGATAAATAATAAAATCTATTAACTTATTATAAATTTTGTGAGAGAATATAAATAGAATCTGAATTGTCTGATAAATAACTGATTTTAGCGTATTTTTAGGCCGAAATAAAGTATCATGAGAGCAGAAAACACTGGATTTTAAATTCCGGTTTCCTGGAGGTGCTTTATGAAAAGAGCTTTGATCGCAATACTTACAGTTATAATAATGGCAATTTCCATAAATCCGATCCGGGTCCGGGCAGCCAGTGAAGATGACCTTCTTGCGTACATAAATTCCGCGAGAACTCAAGCAGGACTTGGAGCGCTTTCTTTAGATGAGGAACTCACAGGTGTAGCTCTCACAAGAGCCAGCGAGAGTTCAGTCAATTTCTCCCACGTAAGACCAAACGGAACTGAATGGTACACGGTCTCAAGCCTTACTAACGGTGAGAACCTTGCCCATGCCAGAAATGATAATCAAAAGAAACCTGAAAACGTTATGCTTGCATTTCTGTTGAGCCCCACTCACAAAGCCAACGTAATGAGAAGCAGCTTCACTGTAGTGGGCATTGCTTATTATGTGGGGGCCAACGGCGATACGTATATTGCCTGCGAGTTCAGGTGATCAAGAATTAAAAGGGTTTGTTTCTGGTATTGAAGCTTTCTATTGAAGCAGCCTTCAGAAAGCTGTCGAAGGCACCCTGATTATTGACGTGAACAACATAGTTTCGCGGACCATTCAGGGTGATTATCATCTTGTTCTCGTTAATGAGGTCTACCGTAAAGATCCATTGTTCATCGTGGCAGTCAAAATTAAAGGTAACGGTATCCTTAACCTTATTTCCGGCTAAAGAGAGATTACCATGAGTTTTCTCGACTACAGAGTACAGTGCGGACCAGTTTGCCGAGTTTACTCTGACTCTTCCGTCAGGACCATCAGCAACACAAATATCTGACTCGGTACACAGTACAAAGAGGTCCGTCTTAAAGTGGCGAAGCCTGTTGGATTCAAGGGCAACCGCCACAAGAAGTCCCACACTTACAACAATAAAAGCAATGATAGCATAGACCCATATCCATTTTCTTATGTTCTTCATATGTCTTAATTCTCCTGTATGCATTGGCAAAAAGGTCTATACCGTTTCCGCCATTTTTTAGTTCATCCTCAATTCTACTACATTTTCCCGGAAAAGGTTTTAAATAATTTCGCTATGGGGTAAGATATATACAGTAAGCCTTAGTTCACCTATCAAGGAGGTAGATCATGCAGAGAGTTGAGAAGTTTCTTAAAGATGCCAATACCTACTATTTGGCAACAGTGGACGGCGATCAGCCCAGAGTAAGACCGTTTGGTACAGCACACATTTTCGAGGGCAAGCTCTATATTCAGACAGGCAAGTCCAAGGATGTTTCAAAACAGATACACGCCAATCCCAAGGTTGAGATATGCGCCTTTATTAACGGCGACTGGCTGAGGCTCGCCGGAGAATTGGTAGAAGATGAGAGAATAGAGGCCAAAGAGTCAATGCTTAATGCCTACCCTTCACTTCAGGGCATGTACAAGGCAGATGACGGAAACACTGAGGTGTTCTATTTCAAGAATGCCACAGCCACCTTCAGTTCCTTTACCAAGGAGCCCGAGGTAATTACCTTCTGATATTATAAATAGCCAAAAAAAACCGGCGCATCGGATTTAAAACGATGCGCCGGATTTTTATACCGCTCCGAGCTGCATGCGGTAATATTTCTCATAAATGCCGTCCTGCTTAATAAGCTCCTTGTGAGTTCCACGCTCCTTGATACCTTCTTCATCAAGGACGATGATCTCGTCCGCACCGAGGATGGTGGAAAGTCGATGAGCAATGGTGATCGTGGTCCTGCCAACAGCAAGCTTATCAAGACTCTCCTGAATGAAGCGCTCACTTTCGTTATCAAGAGCACTGGTGGCCTCATCCAGAATGAGGATGGGCGGATTCTTAAGGAATACTCTGGCAATTGCAATTCGCTGCTTCTGGCCGCCTGAAAGTCTGGCACCTCTCTCACCTACCTGAGTATTAAAACCATCAGGCAGTGCCTCAATGAAATCAAGAAGATCAGCATTTCTTGCTGCCTCAACAATCTCGTCCATGGTGGCATCCAGCTTACCGTAGGCGATATTCTCCTTAACCGTTCCGTTAAAAAGATAAACATCCTGCTGCACGATACCGATGAATGATCTCAAGGACTTCTGAGTTACTGTCCTGATATCGGTGCCGTCCACCAGAACCTGACCGCCTGTAACATCATAGAATCGAGGGATAAGAGAGCACAGTGTGGTCTTTCCTCCGCCGGAAGGTCCAACGATGGCCACTGACTTACCGGCATCAACGTGAAGATTTATATTGCTGAGAACTGTCTCTTCATTTTCATAAGAGAAGGAAACATTCTTAAAATCAATAATACCCTTTACATCCTTGAGCTCGCCTGCATTGGGGTCATCTACGATCTCAGGCATGGTGTCCATGACCTCGCTGAATCTCTCAAAGCCTGCAAGGCCCTTTTGGAGCTGCTCGGTGAATTCTACAAGAACATTCACGGGATTGATGAAAATACTGATGTACAGAGCGTAGATGGCAAGATCCTCACCGGTAAGCTGGCCTATAGCAATGAAATAGCCGCCTGCCACGAGCACTGTAATGTACATAAGGCCCTCAAAGAAATTGTTGCCTGAGAAAAACAGAGCCATCTGCCTGTAGTTGGCCTGCTTGGAACCAAGGAAAGCAAGATTTGATCTGTCGAATTTCTCCTGCTCAATGTCTTCACCGGTAAAGGATTTAACAACCCTTATACCTCCGAGAGTATCCTGAAGTGATGAGTTGATACCCGCAATCTTCTTTCGGTTGTCTGAGAAGGTGGAGCGCATGCGCTTATTCTGGCTTACGGAGAAGATGGCCATTAACACAACAACCGTCACCAGACACAGGGTCATGGGAACATTGATGTTAATAAGCAAGATGAAGGAGCCCACAATCTTAACTACGGAGATGAAGATGTTCTCGGGGCCGTGATGTGCCAGCTCCGAAATATCAAAGAGATCGGAGATAAGCTTACTCATCATCTCGCCTGTGTTGTGAGTGTCGTAATATGAGAAGGAGAAAGCCTCAAATCGCTCAAACAATTCCCTTCTCATCTCGGACTCCATCCTGGCGCCCATCATATGTCCCTGATAAGTGACGTAATATCTGCAGAGGAATCTGATTATATACATTCCCAGCATAATAGCTGCCACCCATCCAAGGCCCTTTATGATCGCCTCAGGAGTTTCCAGAAAAAGAGTTGCCCTCAGAACCCTTAGAAACTGTGGAAACGCAAGGTCGATCACCGACAAAATTGTGGCGCACAGAAGGTCCATCAGGAAGATGCCAATATAAGGTTTGTAGTATGGGATAAATTTTCTTATTAGTTTCATAGAACCTATCATATACTATTGAATAAGGCACTACAAGCTACTTATAATTATATGTAACAATTGTTCAGCTTTTGATCACATTTTGATTTACCATCATCAAACAGGGGGGAGAATATGGAAACTGGGATCGATAAGCGCACAAAATGGAGCTATTGCGTGGGGGCAACGGGGAGAGATGCCAACTACGTGCTGGTCAGCATGTTTGTCCTCACCTATATTCAATACACCTTTAAACTGACGGTGCCTCAGTTTTCAGTTATTTCCATAGCCATGGTGGCATGCATGGTGTGGGATGCTGTCAACGATCTTATGATGAGCACCATCATCGAAAACTGCCATTTAAAGGGCGGCAAGTTCAAGCCCTTTATCATACTGGGAGCGATCTTAAATGCCATAGTTCTGGTGACCATGTTTACGGTTCGCCCACAGGGCTGGGGCTTTGTAATTTTCTTTTGCCTGATCTATCTGCTCTGGGGCATGACCTACACTATAAACGATATAGCCTATTGGGGCATGTTGCCGAGCCTTTCAAGTGATCCTCGGGAGAGAGACGCCCTTGTTACACTTATGGGAATCTTTGTCTGCATAGGACAGTTCTCGGTGGCAGGAGTTGTGCCCATAGTCATTGCGGGAAATGCAGTTACAGCCTTTCGCATCACAGCTCTTGTGGTGGGCCTGGCCTTTATCCTCTTCCAGACCCTTACCTTTTGGGGAGTTACCGAGAGCCCGAGAGTTGACGGAGAGAAGGTAAACTTTAAGGCCATGGCCCGGATACTTGCCAGAAATGACCAGCTCATCTCTGTGGGCATCGCCTATGTTCTGTTCTCCGTGGGGCAGCAGCTTCTTTTGCTCCTTGGAGTTAATTTCTTCTATTTTGAATTCGGTTATTCGGACAGCGGAAACCTCATAACCATCTTCACGGTAATGTACGGACTGGGAACGCTTATCGCTCAGTTTGTGTATCCGGTATTGTCCAAGAGATTCCCCAGACTTAAGATCATCACCGGCTGCATCATCTGCCTGGTGCTGTGCTATCTTCTGTTCCTGGGATTCGGGTATATTATCCCCAAGAATGTGATTCTCCTGAATATTATCGGCTTCGTTATTTTCTTTTCCCAGGCACTTTATAACCTGGCTATGATAGTAATGGTGAATAATACAATAGAGTACGATGACTATAGGTTCGGAGAGAGGCATGACAGCATCATTTCAGCCATTCGCTCTTTTGCGACCAAGCTGGCAGGCGCACTTAACCAGGGCGCGGCATCGCTGATACTGATCCTCAGCGGGATATACGCCGTGAGCCAGAATATCAGTGCCCTTGAGGTTGAAATAGGAAACGGCACGCTGGACAGCGCCACTGCTCTGACCATGGCGGATGGCTTTATAGCCTCGGTACTTCCGCGTCAGACCTTTATGCTGAGAATGGGCATGGTGTTTGTGCCTCTGGCTGTGATGATCGCAGCCTATGCCATAGTCAGATCCAAATATAAGATAGACGAGCAGGAATATCAGCGGCTCGTAAACGAAATAGCCGGGAGGAAAAAGAAATGAGAATGGAAAAAACAGTTATCGACAACAGGCAGAGGACCATTGTAAGGGCCAGCATCATAGGTATCCTTGCAAACGTGTTTCTGGCGGGTTTCAAGGCAGTGGTAGGACTTTTTTCCCACTCCATAGCCATCGTGCTGGACGCGGTCAACAATCTGTCTGATGCTCTCAGCTCCCTGGTTACTATCATCGGTGCCAGGCTTTCCGGCAAGGAAGCGGACAGAAAGCACCCCTTCGGTTACGGAAGAATAGAGTATCTGAGTGCGCTGGTAATCTCGATAATCGTTCTCTACGCCGGTGTTACATCCCTTGTGGAGTCCGTCAAGAAAATAGTAGTGCCCCAGACTCCGGAGTACTCGACAGTTTCTCTGGTGATAGTGGGAGTTGCGGTGTTTGTAAAGATTGCGCTTGGCCTCTTTGTTAAGACCACAGGACAGAGGGTAAACTCTGATTCCCTTGTTAACTCAGGCAAGGACGCGCTTCTTGATTCGGTTATATCCACTTCAACACTGGTTGCGGCACTGGTTTTCACATTCTTTGGAGTTTCGCTGGAGGCGTGGCTTGGTGCGATAATCTCCATTATCATCATAAAGGCCGGCGGAGATATGCTCTCTGATACCATTTCCAAGATCCTGGGAGAACCCGGAGATGTTAAGCTCGTCCAGGAAATAAAGCGTACCGTCAGCTCTTTTCCCGAGGTTAAGGGCGCCTATGATCTGGTGCTCCACAATTACGGCCCCGATGTGTACAACGGCTCTATTCACGTGGAAGTGGAGGATGACTGCGAGATAACAAGACTTGATGAACTCAACCGCCAGATCGTTGATAAGGTCTATGAGGAACACAGCGTAATGCTGACGGCGGTAGGCGTTTATTCGGTAAATACCAAGGATTCAGAGGTCATAGAGCTCAGGAACAAGATAAGAGAGCTGGTTCTGGCCCATAAGTATGCCAAGCAGGTACACGGCTTCTATTACAGCCCCAAGGAAGCTTACGTGAGATTTGACGTGGTGGTGAGCTTTGATGCTCCCAGCAGGAAGGACGTGTACAACGAGATCGTGGAGGATCTGAAAAAGACCTATCCTCAGCTGAGATTCATGGTTTCAATGGACATGGATTACGGCGAGATCATTTAAGGAGCAGCTATGGTTGACGTATTCGGAACACTGGGCCCCGCCTGCAGCAGGCAGAGCGTACTGTTTGACATGTTTAAAGAAGGCATGACGGGCATCAGGATAAACCTGTCCCACGTTAAACTGTCGGACTGCGCAGATAAGGTTGAGACCATCCGCAGAGCCGCAGATCAAGCGGGAATCACGCCCAAGATCCTTGTGGACATGCAGGGGCCGGAGCTTCGCATAGGTGACTTTGAGGGGGCAAAAGAGCTGACGTCCGGCGACAGTCTCAGGCTCGGCCGGGATGGCATCCCCCTGGAGCCCGTGATAATAGAGCACCTTGAGAAGGATATGGAAGTACTTCTTGATGACGGGAAACTCCTTGCTGTTGTAGAGAGCTGTGACGATGAGAGAGCTGTTCTTTCTATAATAAGAGGCGGCATTCTCAAACCTCGAAAGAGCATCACTCTTATGGGAGCCGAGGTGGACATGCCTGCCATAAGCGACTCGGACAGAGAGAACATCAAGACCATGGCCGGACTTGGGATCACCGGGGTCATGCAACCCTTTGTAAGAAGTGCAGGGGATCTGATTAATCTGAGAAATACACTGGATGAGTTTGGGTGCGGCGATATTCGCATCTATGCCAAAATAGAGAATCAGACGGGACTATCGCAGCTGGAGAGCCTTATGGAGCACTGTGATGAGATTGTGATTGCCAGAGGAGATCTGGGAAACAGCATGCCTCTGTGGGAACTTCCGTCGGTACAAAAGAGGATTGCGGCAGCCTGCAGGAAGGCAGGAAAGCCTTTCATGGTCGTGACCGAGATGCTGGCGTCAATGGAACACAGCCCTGTTCCCACAAGAGCGGAGGTAAGCGACATCTACAATGCAGTACTTGACGGAGCGTCTTCTGTAATGGTCACCGGTGAGACTGCGGTGGGAGACTATCCCGCAGAGGTTATAAAGTATCTTTCACGTACCGCAAACACGGGGGAAATCATAACCTGAAAAAGCCCGTTTTTGGATAAATAAAAAAAGAATAAACCCAGTATTTAAGCGCCTTGCAGCCGTTGCAGGGCGCCTTTTTATTGTTTGTTTTGCATTCCTTTATGGAATGGACAAGGTTCCTTTATTTTTTGTTTAGGAAGTTCATCAGAATTTAAGGTAAAACCCGCAAAAAATGAGGCTTTTATGATTTTTGATATGATTGCCGTTTCGGTAACATTGATTCTAAGAAAGGATATTATTGCCATGGGAAGACATAATTCTGAGACAAATTATCCTAGAGATGGGAAAAAGAAGGGAACCTTCATAGTGAGGGTTGATGACAACCAGAATGGAACCTGGCACGGAAGGGTTGTCTGGGCAGATGAGGAAAGCACCCAGTACTTCCGAAGTACCCTGGAACTTCTAAAGCTCATTGACGGAGCTCTGGCGGCAGGCAGGATACAGGACCAGAACATGGATGAGTCAGTATCCTGAAGCCCAACGAATTGCTGAAGAATCAGTCACAAGCAACCAATGTTCAACACACGAAAACCTTATGAGGGAGGTAATCAGCTATGTTAAGAAGATGGAACAAGTACTTAGCAGTTCTTCTCGCGATAACTCTTATGGCAACTACTTTTAACAGTAGTCGCACCAGCATTAAAGTTTTCGCGGAGGACGAGGATGCAGCACCTGCAGTAGAAGAGACTGTAGCAGCTGCCCCCGCAGAAGACTATCAGGAGCCTGCAGATGAACCTGCCGGCGAACCGGAGTCAGAGCCTGAAGAAGGCGCACCTGAGGAAGAATACCATGAGGAAGGCGGAGATGATGTTGAGCTTCCGGCTTCCGCAGAGGGCGAGAACTATGATGAGCCCGGTGGAGATGAGCCTCAGGAAGACATCGTAGAGGACGACGAGGAGGAAGAAGATTCCGAAGACGAAGAACTCGAAGATGAAGAACTCGAGGAAGAATCCGAGGAAGAACCCGAGGAAGAACCCGAGGATGAAGAGCTCGAAGAAGAGATAATTGAAAAGGAAGCTAAACTGGTAACAGTTACTTATAAAGCTGACCTTGGAGGATTTGTCTCCAATAATAGTGAGACAGTTGACGTAAATGATGAGAACGCTAAGTTCGAAGGATCAACTGCAACTGCAGCCAATATGTATTATCAGTTTACTGCATGGGTTGACGGTGATGGAAATCCTGTATCATCAAGTGCTACCCTC
>JAEEGF011233378.1_pt1 | contig 17505 bp, 19 predicted proteins | sample 9134171 | NCBI WGS metagenome assembly JAEEGF01 (sample SAMN16246542, study PRJNA631951) | gut metagenome | biome: gut microbiome; feature: rumen; material: AP-attached | host: Bos | place: Iran: Karaj | collected 2018-10 | reverse complement strand
GACCCGATGTTTCTGAAGAGCCCACCATCATTGAAAAGAACGACAGGACCATGTCCATTACGATGACAATTCCAAAAAGTGCACCGGCAAACAATAAAACCGCGGGGTTCTTTATCAGGAAAGTGACCAGTTTCTTTACTGCCTGCGCTGCTGTGCTTATGGCAGATCTTGCAGTTTTTACTGTACTTTTAGCCGCCTTTTCTGCCTTACTATGCCGTTGCTTATATAACTTGCGCGAAAATCTTTTCTGGGTGACTCTCTTCTGGAACTGCTTATATGCTTCATGGGAATCTGCCGGGCCTGATTTTCTGAGCACCTTGGACACGTTAAAGTTCTTGTCCACGCTCTTAAATCTGTCTTCAAACTTCCTGAAGTCTCCATTTGCGAGCGCCTTTGTATATTCCTTATCCAGCGTCTTCTGAGCAAACTTCTGAGCTTTTGCATCAGTTGCCTGCTGCATCTTTTTAATGTGCGCTTTTTGCTTTCTTACGCCTTTCTCTACAGTGGAAGCAGCATTTATAACTTTTGATGCATTGTCATCGCCAAAGCTATCCTCCGCAGCTTTTTTTATCGTGAACTTCGTTCCTGCTTCTGCAGCCCTGTGGGTGCTCTTGATCGCTGCTTTTGTGCTTCCGGTAGCCTTATCTGCCATAAACTTTCCGGCGCTCTTTGCCATGTCACCTGCATGCTGCATCTTTGTGCCTTTTTGTACTATCTTGAAAGCCCGCTTGGCTTCCTCAGTTCGCATCGTAGGTGTGAAATACTCGGAGCCATAAGCAAGGCCCTTGGCATTCTGCTTAAAATAGGTCTTCTTATCAAGACCCATATAATCGCTATGAAATTCTGCCATTTGCTGCTCCTACTTCCTCAAGCTTCGTGGTAAGGAGGTCGTAGATCTTGCCCTTTGGAAAATCATCCTTGAAAGGCACGATCTTGTTTCCAAAAAACATCAGCCCTTCACCTGAATCCGAATGTGTTACATAATTGATCTCTTCATCAGAAATACCAAGTCTTTCAGCCAGGATGTCCCTGTCTCTCTTTGACTGTGGCAACATATAGATGAAATCTGAATTTGAAAATATCTGCTCTATCTGTGGAGAATTCAAAAGGTCAGTAACATTCTGAGTGAGTCCTGTCGGTACACCTCCCCACTTTCTGAATCTCTTCCAGAATTCAATAAAGTAATTGGCAGTCTGCGGATCCCTTAACATCAAGTGGAACTCATCAATATCAAGAAGTGTCCTGTGTGCCATATTCCTGTTGAATGAAACCTTGTTCCATATGAAATCCGTTAGGATAACAAGCGCCACTTCTCTAAGGTTCGATGAAAGATTCTTTATGTTGAAACATACGACCCTGTTATCCAGGTCCACATCTGTTATATGGTTGAAAACATTGAGTGTACCGGTCGTGTAGATCTTGAAACAGTCAGCGATCCTCTGTGCCTTTTCGTTCGGATAGTTCCTAAGTGCATCATAGAAGTCAGAAAACGTAGGCATTTCATCAATGTTTGGATTCCTACCCATTCCTATCCAGTACTTCTGTCTGAGGTCCTCATATATCTTCTTTGCCACATCATCAACAATAGAGATCTCATCACCTTCGAGTCCTACCCTCATCCCGTTCACCTTGGGAGATGCGACCTGTTCAGCAATCGAAAGCATGAATGCGACCTTATTCTTTACCGGATCCTCATCTGCATAACCGACATCAAAATTTATATCCATCGGATTAATATGCTGAAGTGAGGAAGCAGAAACATCTACGATCTGCCCGCCGATCTTATTTACCGTCGCCGTATATTCTCCTTCCGGATCTATGATGACGATATCTCCGGTATCGTTCATAAGGAAATACATGAGCTTTTCTCTTTTACCGGCAAATGATTTGCCACCGCCCGGAACTCCAAGATACAGACCGTTAGGATTCTTAAGTACAGTCCTGTCTGCCATGATAAGCTCCCCTGTAAGAGGATTTACCCCATAGTAAGGAGATTTTGGCATGAACACTTTGACAGCCGTGAAAGGATTGAGCATTGCAAGCTGGCTTGTCATGATGGTCCTTTGTATCTCTACCCTGTTGATACCAAGAGGAAGTGAAGACACAAGGCCCTGCTCCTGCTGATCACGCAGAAGAATGAGCTGACATGACTGCTTATTTGCTATCTTTTCTACACTTTCCCATGTCGCATGGAGCTCCTTGGGGCTTTTTGCAAAGCATGTGATCAGGATCGTCATGTTAAAGAGAGATTCGTTACTTGAATTGATCTCCTTGAGCATCTTCGCGGTATCATCACCGTTTGCAGTAAGCTCCGGAGGAAGGATGTCGATATCATAGCCTTCCCTGGAAGCATGAGTCTGTTCCTTTATCTTTGAAGAGTTGAGCTGCATGTTCCTCTTCTGGATGTATTTTTTAGCCTTGACCCTGTCTATCGGATCTATATGGATGTTCACGATGATAGGTGTCTCGATCGATAGAAGATCGGTTATTATCCTGTCATCTACCTGAGGACAGTCCAGTGATAAAAGCGATACGCTTCCGAACACATCCCCCATCCTGAAATACTTACCGTTTACAGGGAACCTGAAGGACATCGGTACAATGAAGTCCTTGGTATTGAGTCCTTCTTTTGAAAGGATGCTCCAGTTGAACTTAAACTTTGAATCACCTTCAGGATGCATTGCTGAATGAAGGACCTTGAGCCTCTCTGTTCCATTAAGCGGGGAGCTTGCTGATTTAAGTCCGGCTTTCTTGAAATTCTTCTGTACAGCCTCATCGATGTCTTTCATCTTCTTTGCTGCAAAGATAGGGTCCTTTTCCTCAATGGTGTATGTCAGGAATTTTTCCTTGATTATTCCTTTGTTTCCCTTTCTTTCCTTGTCTATAAGGATCTCTGTCAGCTCTTCCCTAAGGTCATCATGTCCATCCCCCTGTTCGTTTATAGTAAGGCTCTTTGCTACTTCTTCAGGACTGATCCTGGTGTTCATGAACGTCATCTGGACGTGCATATCTTCTGTAAAGTAGTTATATAGATCCGAAAGCTTTGAAAAAGCTTTTTCCTTATCATCATTGTCTTTAAGCTGATAATTGATGTCTTCAAAGGCTATGGTCTTTGAAAAACTGTAGCCTTCAAGCTGACACATCCCATTTTTGTACATTGCCCTGTAAGGAATAGTATCTTGCGCAGTTGTAGGAAATTTTCCGCTCTTCTGCGCTTTCCTTATGGCTCTTTCCATCTTTTTGGCATCTGCTTTGGAGAGCTTTTCATCAGGGCTTTTTATGATTATTCTTTTTGTCTTTTCCTTTTTTGCCATCTTGTTACCCTCAAGCAGTTACGCGCTTCTTATCTACACGTTTCCTGAATGTAAAAACTTTTCCTTTGTGGTCTTTCTTTTTCGCCTTCCTGGCTCGCCTTCTTTTCTCCTTCATGACAAAGCCTTCATACTTTTCTTCAAGCATCCTCTGCTTTTTTATAGCTTCGTATCTGTTGTCAGTTGCAAAAGGCCTGTTTGCCTGTGTCAGAAATAGAAGCCTCAGTTTATCCATCAGGATCTTCTCTAGATATCTCCCATGTACGTCCTCATACGTGCCAGCAAAGAAGATAGGCACACTGATAAGACATATGAGAAGACATGCCAGAGTATTGTCCAATTTAGCAGAGATACACATCGCATATACCGGTATGTCCACTACTGCAACTGCCACAAAGCTAAGGACCTGCCTTATAGAAAACCCTGCTATGGGCTTGTCTTTTATCTTGTTAAGATCGCAATGGTTATCTGTATAAGCCATTTAGCTCATCTCCTTTCTTAATGCGCTCCAAGCGTGACATCTGCAACCTTCTTTGTCGAAAACAGTCCCAAACAAAGCGCAACGCAGTACATGAGTGTGTTGGTGGTAAGCTCTGCTATGCTTCCTCCGTCATATGAGGCAAGCTCTGCAACCAGCACTTCGAATATCGCAACGATCATCAGTGTGAAGAACCCCTGAAGTCCAAGCGCAGCCAGATTTTTAAGGTAATTCTGTCCTGTAGAGTTCTGACCTGAATCCATGAGCGTTGCCATTGGGATCGCTGCAGCTGATGAATAGATGAGTATGCTTATGATCCTGAAGTACATGCACACCTTACATAAAAGTGCCACAATACCAAGAAGAAACTTACTCAGCGTAAGCTGCATTGCCAGTGAAAGGACCGTTCCTATATCAGTAGGGTCCACAGCATCCACAAGCCCATTGAGCTTTGCCTGAAGGTCCAGGTCTGCAGGAACATGAGCTATCACAACTCCTGCCTTATCAAGGATCCATCCAACGACATCGAATATCGCAAGGACTATTGTGTAAGTCTTGGTTATAAGAACTATCCCTATGGTTGTGTAAAGGATCCATTTGAATACTGGCATGAAGGTAAGATCTTTATAGGTATTCCTGTCTTCGATAATCTTTATGAAATTTATGGTCATGAGATAACAGAGAATAAGACACGCCACCGGAACTATCGCCACTTCCGATATGCCCTGGATCATTGCGAATATAGTAGGACTGTAGGTTCCGGGATTAACATTGGCGAGGCTTGAAACATCACTCGTAAGACCATTTAGTGCTTCAAAAAATCCTTGCGCTGCTCCCCTTAAAAATTCGAGGACCAGCGACTGAAAATATCCACTAAGCCAATCCATGTTTGCCTCTTTTCATCATGGAGAAGAAGGCTCCTGCCCTCTTCTCCCATCGCATCAAGTAAGTGTGATCATACTTGAAAGCTTTGGAACCAGTACCTGTCCTACTGCGATGATGATCGCACCGCCGATGAACATTGCAATACCTGTAGCTCTGATCGCAGGGTTGTTCTCAGCCTGGGACTTACCTACTTCTATAAGTCCTCCAATGATCGTTGCTGCTCCAAGTAATGTTACGACGGTCTGTAAAAGAGTTACTCCTGTTGTAAAGAATTCCATTTTGTCTGTTGGATCCCCAGCCTTTTATATGCTTTTCCCCTAAAGATATGCACATCAGGCAGGATCCGTCTCCTTTCCCTTATTAAAAATTATGATTTTTAGTAACAAAAAAGAGAGCTTTCAGGCAATCTGCATGTTAAAATATGCATACGAATACCGCAGAGTATTCCTAAAGTGCATCCAGTGCTCATAGTTTGCCGACCATCTGCGCTGGGTGTCACTTTGCCCTTATTTCTCTTTTCTTATTGAAATTTAAGATACAAGTCCTTGGATCATTGGGTGAACGTATCCTCTTCTGCATCTCTATCCCTCCTTTATATGCTTGGATATTTAAGTATGTTGCCTGTTATCCTGCCTTCACCGCCTCTTCATCTGTCAGATCGATCACATAAGAGTCGTACTGCTTATCCTGTACAAGGAATCCATTCCTGTACATGCGCATGTATTTATCAAGATCAAACTTATTCTTATCATCCGCTTCAGAAGTGTACTTATACAGTGGATGAGATGCGGTATCATACTTATCCGAATAAAATGGTGGTACTCCACGCAGCTTTATGAGCAGCTTATTACCGGGCATATTGCCTATTTCCTCTATGGTCTTTAGCTTTCTTCCGGCTTTTTTGTAGCTCATGCCGCTGCTCCTTGACTGCCCGTATGTATCTGACTGATCAAGGACATCTATGGTCTCCTGCCCCAGGAGCTCAGACCAATCCTTCCATGACGTGAACTCATTTCCTCCTAGGAATCCCTTAACATCGCAGGACGCTTCGATATTTTCAGCTTTCTTGTCTCCGTAAAGGTCAATCAGCTGGTTCTTTGCCTGGAAGAACATCCACATGGATATTCCTCTGGACCTTAGCTGTGAGATAAGATGTTCAAGCTTTGGTACCTGCCCGGTATTGTATGTCTCATCCCAGAGAACCCTTACATGGTACTTAAGATGTCCTCCCTGAAGATCTGCCTTTGTCTTTAACGTATTGAACAGCTGCGATAATGCTATCGATACAAGGAAGTTAAAGGTTGTATCCGAATCATCAATGATAAAGAACAGTACTGTCTTTTCATCCCCGATCATATCAAGGCCAAGCTCATCAAATTCCATGACCTTTCTCACATCATCTATATCAAATGGTGAAAGCCTTGATCCAACCGATGCCAGGATGCTCCTTTTGGTCTTTCCTGCAGCAATAAGGAACTTTTTGTACTGCCTTATGGCATATGTCTCACATCCGCAGGCTTTTTCATGCTCTTCAAACTTCAGATCAACTTCATTCTTTTCGTCCTGACTCTGGGTAACGACCGATTCATTTCCATTTTCATCTTTCTGCTTTGTTTTGACCTGTGACGGTTCAGATACCTTTATCTTTGAGATAAGGTCCAGCAGTGTTAACATGTTCTGATGATCTTTAACCTCATGTTCACATATATAGCCGATCAGTGCGTTGTATAGAAGTTTCTCTGCCTTTGGCCAGAAAGGATCCTGTCCTCTTTCATCCGGCTCTTTCGTATTTTCCATCAGAGTATTAACAAACTTCTGTATATCAGTCTCTTTCTTGATATAAGCAAAGGGATTGAATCCCATGGATTTACCAAAATCAATAGTATTAAAGACCTTTATCTTGTATCCCATCCGGACTATGAGGCTTCCACAGGTATCAAGGAGCGTTCCTTTTGGATCTACGACAACGTAACTCGAATGGAACTGCATGAGATTTGGCATCAGCATACTGAAAGTCTTACCGGCTCCGGAGCCTCCATAGAATACTGCATTCTTGTTTCTTCCCATGTACCAGGGTTTTACCCTTTCTTCCATGGTCAGGAACTCTGTCTTTGATAAGATACAGTTCTGACGGAATTTGGGGTTTATAAATGGTTGTATATCCTTCTTGTTACCCAAACGTGCATCACCATACTCTTCTCCGGGACGCAGCTTCTTTCTTGTTGAATCCTTATACCAGATATACAGAAACAAACATCCGCATCCGATCAGCCCCCAGAGCAGATCCATCAGGTTGAAGGAAATGATAGGCAGTCCGAATAGATTACCTATATTCATCTTTGTGATCTTGTCAGAAGCATTTGCTCCTTCTGCGGTCCTGTACAGATATGAAACCTTATCAGCCAGGTAAAAGACTGCAACATATGGGATTCCCTTAAAAAGCATGCTAGTGTCTATCATCTTTCCATCTCCGGTAATTCCATATCTTCCATGGCCTCCTCAAGAAGGCTTTCTGCCTTTTCGGTCATTGCCTGTGTTTCTTTCTCAACCGATTCATTCAGATCTTCAGCAGTTCTCTCCATGTCTGCTATGTTTTTTTGATCCTGTGCTCTTTTGGATTTAGGATTTACTTCCTTTTCCCCCTGGTCCTTAGGATCCAGCTCTAATTCTTCTTGCTCGCGCTCACGTTCCTCCTGATCCGGAAGCATTTCGTTCTTGAGGTCCTGCTGATATTTGTTCTTTGCATACTCTTCAAATAAGTGCGACATGACTTCTGCATTCTTACCGGCGAAGAAGAAATGCATTACGTTTTCATCCACTGAATCTTTGACGATTGCAAAATCAACACCGTTCTCTTTGCAAGTGTGGGCAAATTCTTTGAAGTCAGTTGCATTGACATCGATCTGTCCAATAGGAGCTCTACTGTTCTTATCAAATTTTATAAATTCCTTGAGTGCGTGTTTCCCTTGAAAAACTCTTGTACGATTACTGTACATGTCTAACCCATGCCCAATCATTTTCGCCATTGTTTTTTTTACATCTGCAGATTTATCTGCCGCCTTTTTGCCAAACTTTACCGAAACATGTATTAAACTCTTAGCTGCCATTTGCGTGGTTTTTTTTGCATCTTCTTCTGTCATAGTAGTCAGCTCCTTTCTCCACTATCTTTTTAAGATACTTCTTCAGGTCATTTCTTACCTTTTCAGAATTTATCTGATTATCAATAGCTTCGACGATCTCTTTTAGTGGTATTTCTTCGCAATAAGCAATGAACACCTCGTTCTTTATTTCAAAAAGATCTTTGTTCCCTCCCGATTCCTGCTCCTTGACACATTTAAGTTTTTCTTTAAATCTTCTAAATGGATCCTTAGAAATATTCAGCATATTACCCCCGATTACGATTTTCTTAAAATATTAGTACAGCTAATCTTCTTTCAAGTATTAAATTATTTTCACTAAGTCATCGATTGAGATTTTTAGTGTCTTGCATAAAATTATGCATTCAGAAACCCTGAATTCTCGTTCGCCATTCAGTTTCTTATACAGCCCACTTCTACTTAATCCGCACCGCTTCGCCAATTCAGATATTGGAGTGTCAATTTTTCTTAATGTTTCATGGAGTTTATCGTAATCAAACACAACTTTTATATTATTTGTGTTACTAAGTTCTTTACTCATAAAATATCAATCTCCCTAATATTTTCTGTTTTTAATATATTCGTCTTGTACTCACATGTCAACACTTTTTATCAATTTAACTAAATGTTTTAAGTTTTTCTTAATATGTGTACTTGTACTTGTTTGACTTAAAATAACAACAACTTCATTGTGCAAGCTAGGATTTATGCGCATTTGCACCCTACTTTATGAATTTTTTAGCTTCCAAAATCCTCTTGTATGTTATAATGATGTATGAAGTTTTATTAGGGAAACTGATTATTTGGAATAAATTATTCGTGCCCAGAAAGATAGAGGTTTTTATGGTCGATAAAAAGGCACTATATGACAACATCAGAAAATTCAGAAAAGAAAAGAAGCTTAGCCAGGGAGATCTTGCTAAAATGACCGGCTATGCTAGTAATTCAATGATTGCACAGATTGAAAACGGCATCATTGATCTGCAATACACGAAGATCATTCAATTTGCTGAGGCTCTTGATGTACCGGTTCCAGTTTTATTAGGATATGTAGATAAAGATTCTGCTTTCGCCGAATTAGAAAGTCTACCAAAACATTGGCAGGATTACATGTATCGCCAGTTGATGTTTGCACGACAAAACGCCAAAGAAGAAAAAGAGAATGGCGGTCAGTTGTTTTTAAAGTATGACATTAATGAAAAAAATACATCGCAGCAATAATTGTTGCGATGTATTTTTATATTTCAGCCACAAATTTTAATAAATCTCCAAATGCATCATGTACTGATTCTAGCACTTGCATAAGTATTGCTGGTATCACAACCAGAAGCGCTCCCATAATCAACTGAGGAAGATCCCCTTTTATATTTCCTGTCGATACCATGTCAATTAGCGTCACAAGGATCACGATAAAGCTAAGAAATCCCCCAACAACTAAAATCACACTCCCCACTGCCCCCATAATCATCACCAGCAGTGTCACTATCAGATAAAGTGGATACATAATAAGTGTGGTTAATATTTTAAAAATCATTTTTAGTGCTATCCCCATGTTGTCCTCCTGCGCTGCATGAACCATCACACCTACACTTCAAAAATCCTCTTTCTGTAACCTCTCGTTGACTTGATTTTGAAATATTACTCATACTAATTTATTTGATTATAACGTACATGTTTTTCTCTGTAAACAAAAAGAAGCCCCGGAGGTTATGCTTCTTTTTGTATTACATTAATACATTTTATTTTGTATTACATTATATTAAAATCAATCAGTTCTCTAATAGCTTGTTCTCTAGTTCTGTGAAATCTATTTTGGTTTGCTCATAGTTAGCAAAACTATTAGTTCTTGATTTCGCATTTCTTTGTTTTGGCTTTTCATAACCTTTTTGTATGGCATCTATCAGCCAACCTGTTGGGTTCGCAATTTGTCCAGGACTGTTCTGCATAAGATCATATGCAAATGCCACCTTATCAACATCATACTTTGCAGTCTGAGCAATTGCGATCACATCTTTTGCGCTGAAATCCTTACCGAGAATATCCTTCATTTCGAAGATGATCTCATATTTCTCATCTTCTGATAGCTCTTTCTCACTAACCTCAGCCACATCAGGTTCCGGGTTTTCAACCTTTTTGTGTATAAAGAATCTGATTCCTGTGGTCTTTCCACCTCTTCCACTCTTAAGCTGATCATAGTCAAAAAATATCGAGGTCTTCTCTGAGAGCTCCTTTTTTGCTACTTCAATAGTGCTTTTGCGGAAGTTATCAAATCTCTTATACTTCACATGCTCTTTTTTTAATTCCGGAGGAAGCTCTTCAGTAAGTCTTTCAATTTCTCGGTAATCTGGATTACTCTTCTTGAGTGCTTGTGTTATATCAGGGCTTATGGACGCATCTATGATACCAAACCTTAGCTTCAGGTCCGTCAGTTCAATATCCATTACATAAACAGCATTTGGATGCCATTCGCCATTTTTTTTAGCAAGATAGTCCTGTCTATCATACTCTGCTTTAAGAATCTCATATAGCTTAAACGAATACAAACTCTTAAGCGGTATAGTCTCTGCCAATGAAAACACTGTATAGTTAGCCTTTAATTCTCGGATCTGTTTATTAACCTTGTCGTTATATCTGATCTGGAATATCCCATCCTCAAATTTGCAATCCATGATCACATTGATTGCTTCAACTGTCTTGCTTTGATCATCAGTAAACACTACTCTCCAATCAAGCAAAGATGGTTTTCCTTTTATTGGTTCTACAAGTGCTTTTATGTCATCATAAAAGGATCCTCTGTTAGTACCGAAGATCTTCTTTAAATCCGTTCCGCGCAAAGTAGTTGTCAGAATACCTGTCTTCTCATCCTCTTCTGCCTGCTGAATGCCTATAGCAAAGAGTTTCTGCGCTAATAAATTTGCTTTTCCTTTGGAATTTACAAGAGCATTAGACTTTGAATAATGCTTTCCTGAAAGGACACTTAAGTCATATCCAGTATCTGATTTCTTTTTACCCATACAATACCCCTTTACGATATTGATTATATCGTTTACGATTAAACGGTGTCAACCTTTTTTCATGTTTTCTTATCCCTATTTTATAGTAAACACATCCCTTTTTACAAGGTATCTTTATATACATCACTCGTTTTTAGGGTCTTTGTATTTAAGTTAACTACAATTTCGGAACGCAAATTTATAGTTCACTTAAATTTGGAACATCTTTTCCAGCCAATTCCGCGATATTGATCTGTTCTCTTTAAGTTCACTATAATTTCGGGTCATATTTATAGATACTTAACTGAAAATTGGAGCTCAAATCTAACTTCACTACTTTTTCGGGATGATTCGCCATTTAAATTGCCCTTATATTTTGTATTACAAAAAATCCAACCACCAAATATAGTGATAATCCCAGTATTCATCCCGTTTTCATAGGTATGTTCGACTTATTTATCCGTTTTTTTAGTCGTCTTATCCCAAATCTCAGGGTAGTTATTCCGAAATATAAGTGAACTCAACCCCAGATTCCACCTGCATTTCAGCCCGTTTTTGTAGTGAAATTTATCCTGCTTTTTAGTTATGTTGTTCCGATTTTTTAGGGATTTTAATCCGATTTTTAAGTGAAGCTTGATAAGAAAATGCCCTATTTATGCGGCTTTCTATGGCTCTAATTAATAAAAGAATTATGTTGTTTTAAAATAATAAATAAACAACAACAAATGATCTGATGATGTTTAGAAGAGGGATAAATAGCGCTTTAAACTATTGACCATATTGGTTTGACCAAGTAGATAATACATTCCGTTTTTTTAGTGAAGTAAAACTGGACCAGCATAAATACTGGCCCAGAGCATATTTCATTTTTTCATATCTTCTTCTATCAGATGATTAACATATTCAGTCATGCTGTTGAACTTCATTCTTCCAACATTGTATGCATAATCATAGTTTTCTTTTGTCATTCTGATTGATGCAACGATTGTATCATCTTCATACTTTTTAGGTCTTCCAATTTTTCCAGATTTTTTTGGCTGGAGTTGACCTGACTCGATAAGTGATTTGATAATGTCATTTACTTTTTCTGTCACAGGATCAGCTTCTTCTACTTGTGTTTTCTCTTCAGGAATCGTTTTCTCTTCTGTTTTTACTGGAGCTGTCTTTTTAGGCTTATCTTCTTTAGGAGTTGTTTTCTTTTCTACAGGCTTTTCTTCAGGGACTGCTTTTACTTCTGGTTTCTCTTCAGGTTCAGCAAGATTCTGGTTGTTTATGTTTAAGAAGTTCCTGGTCTGTACTGCTATCTTACTTTCATATTGTCTTTTTGCCATTTCAGATCACCTCCAATAACTCGTCAATGAATGAATCGTAGTCTCTAGTTGTTGTAGCATGTGGTGCATATTCATGAAGTGGTACACAGTATTCTGTCAATGCTTCAGCACAGGCAGAACTCTCTCTGATCTTTGTCTCAAATGTCTTTGTTTCAAGGGCAGCTCCAAGTGAATCTGCAAGTTCCTGCATTCTGCCGGACTTCTTTGTATTAGGTTTTGTCTTAACTATAAGTATTCCAGCCACCTTAAGTTTTTCATTATTATCTCTTGCCATGTCTATTGCTTTGGCAAAATCCATGAGACCTGCCATGGACCAACCTGATTCCTCTACAGGGATTACTATGTAATCAACATAGGCAAGGACGTTCTTAAGCGCAACGCCGATTGCTGGTGGTGTATCTATTACTATGTAATCATATTCTCCTTCAAGTTCTTTGCAGGATCTCTTTAAGTGGCTGAATCTTCTTTCATCAACCTTTACCATTGTCTCTGCATCCTTAAGTTGAGGATCTGATGCTATGATGTCACCTTTGATGTGTGCTGCACGCAGTTGCGTCCTGGTTCGTCACCACAGAAAATATCTAGAAGTGTTTCCTGGTCTTCTACTTTTGCTTCATAGAATGATGTTGAATTACACTGGGCATCACTGTCTATAAGAAGTACTCTGTATTCTCTTCTTCTGAGTTCCTGTGCCAAGCATATTGCCGTTGTTGTCTTTCCTACTCCACCCTTCTGGTTTGCTACTGCTATCTTTATTGCCATGTCGATCTCCTTTTGTAATACAAAATATTTTGTAGTATTAAATATTTAAAACTACAAAATTGGTTTATATCAATGTAGTTTAAAAATACAAAACATTTAAAATATTTAAAATATAATGTAGTTATAAATATATTGTAATATAAAATATAAAAAAATACAAAATATTTAAAATAAAAAAACTACAAAATATTATAAATATATAATACTACAAAATATATAAAACTACAAAATATAATGTAGTATAAAATATTATGAACTACAAAATATTTAAAATGTAATGTAGTCAAAAATATTTAAAATATATTGTAATAAAAAATATTTAAAACTACAAAATATTTTGAAATACATAATATTTTGTAGTATATAATATAGGGGACTTTTGAATATTTTAAATTACAAAATATAGATATCTTAGGAAAGACAAAGGAGAAAAGTAGTGATAGAGGGAGAATTTTACAGACTAACAGACGAAGAATATGCGTTCATAGAGGATAAGTGTAGTGTTGTGGTGATTGAAAATATCATCTACTGCATCTTTGATAGGAAGTTTAAAGACCACCAGGAATACCTAACACAGTATGGCATAAATGAAATGCCAACAGATGAATTTCTGGACTTTTGTTTTAAGAATGATATAAAGATATTTCCTGTTCCTATGAACCTTCCTAAGGACCATACAAAAGAGGATGCTGACAGGGCAAAGGAAAAAGAAATGGCAAAGTTCCATAAGCTGGGACTTCTTGCTGATTATGATCTGGCAAGGGTGATGCTTGAGTACTGTAAGTACTGTTTATTTTCTTATAAGGAAAGTGAAGAAGATACTGAAATGTGACACTATAGATATACAAATGATAATCAAATGTATATCATTTGTATATCTTAAGATGGGTAGAGAGTATGGATCAGCAGAAACTATTTTATAACATTTGCAATGACCTATGGACGTTTGCGAAGACGCTTGAAAAAGATGCGAATGATATGACAGACGAGGATTGGGAAAAGGCCATTAGTCTTATGGACAAGACAGCTGCAAAATACAAAACACTGGGACCTGATGAGTATGATCTTGCCTTTTCATCAATGATGGGAATTATCGACTTTATAGAAAAAAGGAAAAATGCAGTGAAAAGTGGTGGTAATACGCCAGACAATAAGAACATTTGGTGATTATTTCGTGCCAAGGGCACCGGTGCTGAGCATTGCTCAGCACCCTTGTTTTTTTATTGCGAACCACCGGTTCGTAGTTCAGCCCCACTTGGTAGATTATTCACGCTTGTTTCGGCAATCATGTTCCTGGACATTTTTGCCGCTCGAAGCTCTAGGATGAGCTTCACATCAATCTTTCTGGCCATCACTTTTGGCCTCCCTTCATTAGATTTGGGATCCTGTCCCATAAATCTTTATGTTACTCTCAGAAGAAGGACTATAAATATAATTTTCAAAAGAAGAAGGAAAGTTAAAAAATTCGCAAAAAGATTATGCGGATTATGACAAATTAGTTGTTGACTTGGAATTGAATGGTATCTATACTTGAAACTAATATTTTTTTCAGAAAGCAGAACAAAGATGAAACACAATGGACTCATCATTAATTCTATAGCCGCGAACGCGAGACCCGTGTATGCTCAGGGGTCTGTTTTTGTTGTTAATGATGAGGAAATATGGAGTAGTACGGTCTAATTCTAGGACTCCATAACAGATATGTATGTTAAGCCTCATCAGACACGATGTTTGATGGGGCTATTTTTTTACCCAGGAGGAGAAATGTATGAAGTCGTCAAAATCACAGAACAATGAGGGAATCTTATTATTCGGACACCTAACGTCAAAAATGGGAGATCTCATCTTTGACTATGCCAACAAGATTGTACTAGTGTCAGCATTTACAGCAATGCCGTGGGTTCTAGCCTTATACCAAAGCATGGAATCCATTGTTGGTATTATTTTTAACATAATTGGTGGTCTTATTGCAGATTTTGGCAATAAAAAGAAAATCATTATAATTTCAGATTTACTCAGCGCAACGGTATGTTTCATAACCAGCTTTTTTATTTCATCCAATTACATGGCAGCTGCACTTATCATAGCTAATGGATTTTTGGCACTGATTTTTTCCTTTCAATCACCATGTTTCAGAGCTGTTATAAGCCAGATGATAGAAAAGGACAGAATAGTCAAATACAATTCTATAAACAACGCTGGTATGGAGATTATAAACATTACTGGGCCCATTATTGGGTTGGCACTTATGGGATATGTTGGAGCAAGAGGAGCTTTGTTGATCAACGCAGGTTCATTCTTTATTTCTGCTGTTTCTGAAGTCTTTCTCCAACCGCTAAAGCCAGAAGTTGCAAAATCCAAGAAACCTTCATTAAAGGAGCTTCCATCTGGAATCATATACGTATACAAAAATAAAACTATACTGATCCAGGTTATTTCCTGTGCTTTTGTAAATTTCTTTATTGCGGCTTACAACTTATTGGCACCATATACGGAAATCATCTATAAGGAAAAATATAATGGATATTATAGTAAGCTTCTTGTTGCAGATGCTATAGGTGGAATATTAGGTTCAATTGTCAATACGAAGCTAGCAGATAAGTACATTAAGAATGGAGCTTCTTTGCTAAAACTATCAATATCAGAGGGAATCTCACTGATGTTAATACCAATTGCAGCATTATCAGGCAATCTCTTTATAGGATTGATACCATATCTTTTGTTTAGTATGACGTTGGCTATGTACAACATAAACTTTATGTCTTACGTTCAGACAAATGTTGACGAGGCCTTTCAAGGGCGTGTTTTTAGTGTGATTTTTGCATTTATTATGATATTTATGCCTATTGGATCATTCTTTTTCTCAGCAATAAAAATTACTGAAGATATACGCAACTTCTATATCCCAGGAGTTGGTATAATCATAGTTGCTATTGCTTGCCTTATTGTAAATAAATACATGAATGAGGGTGGTGCTGAAGCGTGAATTAAAATTTTTGAAAATAAGGTGGTGCTATTACGTGAAGGGGGGTGCTCAATTGCGAATCGATTGGGCTCACCACCCGAAATATTCATTTAGTGACTAATTGTAAAAAATTTGTATTTGTCATAGCAGCAGGGATGCTTTTTTCGGTAGTTATTGAACTTGCTCAATATTTTCTATGTACTGGAAGCGCAGATATAGATGATATAATACTGCATGTAGTAGGATGTATGATTGGACATATAATTACAAATATTTGTTATGCGAAAGCCCCTTTTTAAACGTGAGATAAAGATCCATTAGAAGAAGGAAATATAAGGATTGATAACGGAAGAATTATGGGGAAGAAAAGTACAATAAATTATGGAATTGGCTTAAGGAGCGTTCAGAATCTTGTGAAGACACAAAATGGTGAAATGAATATTCCAGTTTTATCAGCTTAGGATATATTACAGCAAATTTGGTTTTTGTTCCTTAACCAATAAAAAAAGTGAGTTAAGGAACAACAATTACAGTTTTAACGAACGAAGAATCAAAGCAAAGTGTGGAGGTTGTCTATGAAGGAGAAACCGAAGGTGGTATACCACGGCAGCCAGTATTTATTTGACATCCTGATGCCGCGACAGGCGAACGGACAATGTGAGGCTGAAGCCCAAGTGGGGATTTACGCGGCAACAACGATGGAGGAAGTAATTCCTTTTGCACTGCCGTTTCGCTTCTACCCGGACTGTCCTGAGGGAAAATTATCATTTGATTCTGACGGGATCAAAAGCTACCTGCGCTACGGGGCCATTAATCCAAACGGAAAAGGCTATGTATATGTTCTGCCGTCGGATTCCTTTGAACTTGTCGATGAATGGGAATGGCTTTCCAGAACAACGGTAAAGCCAATTAAGGTGATTGAGATTGCTGTCAAGGATTATTGGCATACGATTTCATTTTCCGAGGAGGCAGCAAGAATTCAGCGGGAGTTGTACGGCGATATCTCCGGATAAAAACCTTTGAATTTCAGCATAACTGACGAATACGAAGTTCTTTTTGATTATAATTGTTGTTGATTCTCAGCCTATAACATGATATGGATGCAATTACAGGCTGAAAATCAACAATGTGAGGAATTATATAGTGAAAGACAGGCATAAATTGATTACAAGACTATTTATAATACTCTTTTCTGTATCTGTTTCTGTAACGGTTATTCCATGTGGAACAATAAATACACATGGTTTATTTGGAGAAACCATTTCGAGCGTTATAACCGATTACGAAGAAGAAACCGCCATTCAGGAGAGCCATGTTTATGAAAAACGAAAACAGATATCTGGTATAAACATTTATAATAAGTGGCTGGAAATTTGGATACTAAAACAATTAGGAAGCAAGATAAACAATTGTGCTGGTGCTAACACATAAAATCTGAAGATAACCGTTGCTAAGATGATTTTGAAATAATCATATTTTGCACCCATATGTCGATAGTTGTTTATGAGGCGACAGGACTGATTCTTGTCGCTTTTCAAATTTTTTTCAAAATTTTTCCAACACTTTTTTCATCCATTACGTCTTAACTAATAGAAGGACAAAAGACCTTTCGGCCGAAGGGTATTTCACATGAAGGAGGAACC
>JAEEGF011061594.1_pt1 | contig 17510 bp, 9 predicted proteins | sample 9134171 | NCBI WGS metagenome assembly JAEEGF01 (sample SAMN16246542, study PRJNA631951) | gut metagenome | biome: gut microbiome; feature: rumen; material: AP-attached | host: Bos | place: Iran: Karaj | collected 2018-10 | reverse complement strand
TCATCCTGGGCTCATTGCCTACGGGTAACAATTTCGTCACGGCCGGTCCCGACTTGATTGACATGGTGCTGCGCGACCCACCAGGAACAGGTTCCAGCGCTGAGTGGACGAGGGGAACGGTAATCTCGAAGAGTAAGTCGACCGGCGGTACATGGAGCAGCGACACCCATGTCATGACGACAACCAAGCTCGGTACCACACAGACAATCGGCGTCGGACTAGGCGCGTTCGTGCTGGAGTCAATCGAAGCCAAGGCCGACCTTGAGGTGGGGGTCCATGCCATCTGTGAGGGTGAGGATGCTAACACCTGGAAGCGTGAGGTAACCACTACAAGGGCCATCAGCACGTCGGACGCTCCAGAATATGTCGGTGCAATGGGCGACGTGTTTATCGGCTCGTCCACCAACATTATCTTCGGACTGGCACGCAATGTCGACCTGCGAAGAGTGGGAACAGGACAGACCGCAGAGGTGTCGCTGAAAGATGCCGTCACGTCGGGACTGAAATTCGGTACGGAGTTCGTGTATACACAAAACTATATTGAGAACGTGCTGATACCGAACTTCGTAAAAATGCGTAACGACAAGCTGAAGCAGGTATCATCGATATCTGGATATACCAATACGGGTAAGGAGCCGGTCTATGTCACCACGCTCAGCCCAACGGACGATAAGTTCGGCTCGAGCAACCACGACAAGAAGGTGTGGGGCAACAAGGCCACGCTCTTGCCGTCAGACAGCGGACCGTCGTACACAAAGGTGATGCCAGCAGGCTACAAAGACTGCTCCGAGGACAGCGTGGAGTGGTGTAACAGCCAAATCAGAATATGGCAGAAGCACCTATACAACAATGAAAAGGCGAAGGTGGAAGCATGGGAGCTGCGCAAGCGCCTTGGCGACGCCTACGGCAAGAACTACTCGTTTGACTCAGGTACGAAGCAGACTATTAGTGAGCAGACTGACACCGTCACAGGTACCACCTATGACTGCTCGGTCAGTGCAATTGTGCATGCAGGAATCACCTTCGGCGTCGGAATCAACGGTTTCGGAGTTGTCTGTGATATAGGTACGGAGACGGGCGGCGGCGAGCACTGGCAGGAACAGAATGATACCACAAGAACCGTGACCATGTCATACACCCTGGCAGAGGATGGTGATGACGACGCCATCAGCGTGGATGTGTACAACCTCGACGCCTACGGCCCCATCTTCCGCACACGCGGCGGACAAACCTGCAACCCCTACGAGGGTAAGGTAGTGACGAAGTACTACGAGCCTGGGACCACCATTATGGAGGCCACGATGCAGATCGAAGTGCCGCAGATCGATGTCGACGTACCCGTCGTCTCAGATGTTCCTACTGGCACTGCCGCAAACTATACACTTAGGCTGAAGAACGCCTCGGAGATCGATGAGGATGTGTACTACAAGTTGCTTGTGGTTGACGAGTCTAATCCGAATGGTGCTCAAATACTGATTGACGGCATGACACTCACTGAAAACCGCATCATTAAGATTCCGGCCGGAGAGACTGTCACAAAGGCCCTGCAGCTGAAGCAGACGAACACAAGTATACTTAGATACGATAGCATCGCAGTGGTGCTTGCATCACAGACACAGTACGACCCTACTAGCACATGGGATGTTATTGCCGACACGGTATACATCTCGGCATTCTTCGTGCCATCATCGTCGCCTGTCGACCTAGCATTGTCGAATACGACGATCAACACAGAGACGGGTACAGACTTGGACCTCACCTTCAGCAACTTCGATCGCAACTACTACAACCTGAAGGCCTTCCGCCTGCAGTACAAGAGGCCAGGAGACGTCGATTGGACAATGTTGCACGAGTGGGTGCTAAACAAGAAAGACAAAACAAACAGCAATGACACTCTCCCTGCCACGGGTTCGAGCATCACATATAAGATGCGAATGGTTGATCCCGACGGCGACTACCTGTTCCGCTGCGTATCGGCAAGCACCTATGGTAACGAAGAGGTCTACCGTTATAGCGACGAGATAGCCCTGGTGAAGGACATGCAGCGTCCCACACCACTTGGTATACCTGAACCCAGCGACGGCATACTCGATGCCGGTGACGAGATTAGCGTTACCTTCAACGAGTCAATCCTCAAGAGTGAGTTGAAGAAAAATTCAAACTTCATTGTGACAGGTGTGCTGAACGGCTCGACGGTTGCCCATGAGACAGCCCTGAGCATGCAGAACACTGAGACCACCGCTGCCACCGAGGCAGGCATTAACCTCGCAGGAAAGGACTTCTCGGCCGATATGTGGGTGAACATCAAGGGAGGAGGAACCATTCTCACACACGGATCGGGAGCCTCGAAGATTGCCTTCGCCACCGATGCTAGCGGCAAGCTTGTCGTCACCATCGGTGACAAGACCTATACATCGCAAAATGCCATTCCCACCAACGAATGGGTATTCCTCAGCCTGAGCTACGGCAACACCGGCAACGGCGGCAGACTGAACGCCACAGTGGCTTCCGACGCATCTGAGATCTCACTATTTATTGACGAGAACGTTGCGAAATACGAGGGTAACGGACCGCTGTCGGTAGGTAAGAACCTCAGTGGCGCTATCCATGAGCTGCTGCTTTGGGACGAGGCTCACGACATGTCCACCGCCCTGATGAACCGTGGCATCACGAAGAATCCGTCGACACGCCACCTCATCGGATACTGGAAGATGGACGAAGGCGAGGGTACGAGTATTCGCGATTACGCCCGCAACCGTCACATGAAGATGCCAGCCGAGACGTGGTACATGAATAACAAGAACAAGGCCGTCACCCTTGACGGTAGTCACTACATGGTGATCAACACTTCCCAGCTCAACACCTTCGAGGATGACGACTATGCACTGGAGTTCTGGATGCGCGGCAACATGCAGGGAGCCGAAGCACAGCTGGTGCAAGTAGGCGATGTGGCTCTCTGGACCAACGCACAGGGTGTGCTGCAACTCACTGGCAAGGGTGCCTACAAGCCAGCCGAGCAAATGACTACCTATGCCACGACAAGCGGTAATATCCTTGACAACGCATGGCACCATATCGCTGTGAACATTCTGCGCCAAGGCGCCGCCGCCGTTTATGTCGATGGCAAACGTGTGCTGACGACGAATGCCGCCAATGTGGGCACCATCGCCTCGGATAAGCTGCTGCTCGGCGTGCGCCGTACCACCTTCTCGGCAGAATCCGCAGAGTACACATACGGCTGTCCGTTCAAGGGCGAGGTGGACGAGATCCGAATTTGGGGCGCCACCATGAATGCCGACATGATTGCCAAGAACCGAAAGGTGAGACTTACAGGTACCGAGGCTGGACTCATGGCCTACTATCCCTTCGAGAAGAATACCCTCGATAAGTACAACCAGCCAGTAACCATTAACAACGACGAAGACCTCACAGGCAGTGGCTTTATTGCAGAGCTCTCAACTCTCAACTCTCAACTCTCAACTCTCAATTACACCGACGAGGCTCCCGCCCTGCGCACTAAGCCCACGGAGAAGAACGTCAGCTTCACTTACGTTGCCTCTGATACGAAAGTAGTGATAAACATTGACGAGGATCCCGCCACCATCGAGGGCTGCACGCTGAACTTCACCGTCCGTGACGTGCGTGATGAAAACGGTAACTACTCCGTGCCGGCAATATGGAGCGCCTTCGTCAACTGCAACACGCTCATCTGGAAGGACGACGCACTAGCTGTAGACCAACCGGCAAACACCTCTACCAACGTCACCGCTACCATTGTCAACAAGGGCGGCACGATGCAGATGTGGACGCTGAGCGGCATGCCGTCATGGATGCAGGCCAGCACCGAGAGCGGCACAACCAATCCGCTGGCCGAGACGAAGGTGACCTTCACCGTTACTGAGTCGACGCCTATCGGCAAGTATGAGGAGACAATCTACCTGACCAGCACCGATGGCATCGACGTGCCGCTGACCATCTCTGTTACCGTACGCGGTGAGGAACCCAAATGGGCAGTAAATGCAAGCGAATTCGAAAGCTCGATGAATCTGATTGGTACATTGGATATTCTCGGCATCCCGAGCGAGGACAGCGACGACATCGTGGCTGCATTCGTAGACGGCGAGTGTCGCGGCATAGCACATCCCAAGTATGATGCCGACTACGACTCTCACATCGTAATCATGACCATCTACGGTAATGACGATGAAAGCAGTAAAGATGTGACCTTCAAGGCCTACGATGCCTCGACGGGTGAGACCTACGCCATAGTGGAAACCGCACAGAATATCAGTTACATACCACATAGTCTGGCTGGTGCCTTTGAGAATCCGATACTACTATCGGCTATCGACATGCAGGAACAGATGCTGAAGCTGGGCAAGGGTTGGTCGTGGATTTCGCTCTACGTGGAACCCGATGACATGTCGGTACCTATCATCTTCGGACCAGTGAAGGACGTGGTCGGCATGGTGAAGAGTCAGAGAAACTTCATGGCTTACTCAGACAACGCATGGACAGGAAGAAACTTCTCGCTGAACAACCAGTCGATGTATCAGGTGAAGATGAGCGAATCGCGGACCATCAATCTTACAGGTAAGAAGGTCAACCCGCAGGAGAAGCCCATCACACTGGCTACAGGATGGAACTGGGTGGCCTATAATGGCTCGCAGACAATGAGCATCACCGACGCTCTTGCCGACATGGAACCACAGAATGGCGACTACGTGAAAAGCCAAACCAGCTTTGCCACGTATAATAACGGCAAATGGAAGGGCCTGCTCGAAGCACTTGTCCCCGGTCAAGGTTACATGATACAGAGTGCCACCAACCGTACCTTCCACTATCCGAAGTCCACGGCAACAGCCAACGCCAGAATGGCAAAGGCCTATGAGGAGCAACCCACGTTCTTCACCCCCGTCGACTATAGCAACTATGCCGACAACATGACAGTCATCGCACGTGTGCAGCTTTACGGCTTGCCTACGGCTGGCATGGAAGTGGGTGTCTTTGCCGGCGACGAATGTCGTGCGGCTGGCATAAGCGACGATGAAGGTATGGTATTCCTGACCATACCTGGCGATGTAGCAACAGAACTGACCTTCCTCATTGCCGATGGCAGCAGCTACATTGACTGCGATGAAACGCTCAACTATAGCAGCAATGCCATTATTGGCACCATCGACGAGCCTTTCATCCTCAACGCCATTGTGACAGGCATCAGCAACTTGAACACGAACACGGCTAGCAGTGAGATATACGACCTCCAGGGCCGCCGAGTCTACCGTCAGGCTGAGGGTGTGCAGCGCTCAACGCTGAAGAAGGGCGTCTACATCGAAAACGGACAGAAGCGAGTAAAGAAATAACCAAAACCAATCAATATGAAGAAGATAGTATTATTTAGCATGACGCTGCTGGCAGGCCTGCTCCTTTGGCCTGTCGCAGCCAGTGCCCAGGATTACCACCCGGATGACGTGGCGCATGAACAGGCGGTGGATCCCAACCACATCTTTGACTTTGTCGACGCAGGGCTCTACAGCAACAACATGAGCATCACGGCCGTGGTGGAGAAGGACGGCGCAAGAGTGAGCAATGCCATAGTGGCAGCATATGCCGCAGACGGTATCAGGGGAAAGGACATCCCCGACCCTACAGCCGGCAACTTGGTGTATCTTATGGTTTATGGTGAAAACACCGTACCACTCGTCTTTCAGGTCTATTTCAATGGGAAAATCTACGTGGCAGACACAGACGAGGAGCTCAACTATGTATCGAACGGAATCGTTGGAACAAAAAATGCTCCCTTTGTCCTCACCCTGAAGAACCCAGTATCACCTGGTGATGTTAATGCTGACGGAACGGTAGACATAGCCGATGCTGTCGCTGTCGCAGACTATATCATCGGCCAGCAACCCGCAAGTTTCGTCAAGCCTGCAGCCGACGTCAACAAAGATGGAAACATCACCATCTCAGACGCTACGAGAATTGTTGATATGATTCTTCCTTAACAGCGTGCGGCCTCGATGAGAGGCCTGATATGGGACTTTGCAATAGTCAGCATGGGACTTTGCAATAGAAAGTAGCTGTCCCGCAAAAGTAAAACAAGTTGTTTTGGTCAGCTTAGAGGCCTACTTTGGTTACCAAAAACGGCCTCTTTGACGAGTAAAACAACTTGTTTTACTTTGACGAGTGACTGACTTTGGTTTACCCCCGGTGGCAGGAAGCATTCCCAAGATGAAAGAAAAAGATGATTTTTCTTTGCATTTCGCTCGATTTGCACTACCTTTGCACCCAGAAAACAAAAACAAGGAGCAATGAGCAAGAGGATTCTAGTGACAGGAGCGAGCGGTTTCATCGGCTCGTTCATCGTGGAAGAAGCGTTGCGGCAGGGCATGGAGACATGGGCAGCAGTACGTGGCAGCAGCTCGCGCCAATACCTGCAGGACGAGCGTATCCATTTCATCGAGCTGAACCTTTCGAGCCAAAAAGAGCTGGAAGTGCAGCTTAAGGGCCATCAGTTCGACTATGTGGTGCATGCCGCAGGCGTGACGAAATGCCTGAAGAAAGAGGACTTCCGGCGAGTGAACACTGAAGGCACGAAGAACCTCGTGCGTGCGCTGATGGCCTTAGAGATGCCTTTGGAGCGCTTCGTCTACATCAGCTCACTCAGCGTCTTTGGTGCCATTCGCGAGCAACAGCCCTATCAGGATATCCGTGAAGATGACACGCCAAAGCCTAATACTGCCTACGGACGAAGCAAGCTCGAGGCAGAACAATGGCTCGATGCCTTGAACAGCAGCGACGAGAGCCGCAACTACCGCGAGAAGGTGGGCGAGCTGCCCTATGTGGTGCTGCGCCCTACGGGAGTCTACGGCCCACGCGAACGCGACTATTTCCTCATGGCAAAGAGCATCAAGCAGCACTCTGACTTTGCCGTTGGCTTCAAGCGTCAGGACATCACGTTCGTCTACGTGCTCGATGTGGTGCAGGCCGTGTTCCTGGCCTGCGAGTGGGGCCAGACAGGCCGCAAGTACTTCCTCAGCGACGGTGAAGTCTATCAGTCAACAACGTTCAGCGATCTCATTCGCGAAGAGCTGGGCCATCCTTGGTGGATCCGCATCAAGGCTCCTGTATGGGTGCTGCGCGTGGTCACCTTCTTCGGCGACAAAATAGGTCATCTGACGGGCAAGGTGACAGCCCTTAACAACGACAAGTACCATATTCTGAAGCAGCGCAACTGGCGCTGCGACATTGAGCCAGCCCGTAAGGAACTGGGCTACGAGCCCCTTTATCCGCTGGAGCAGGGCGTACGAATGACCATCCGCTGGTACAAGGACAACGGATGGCTGTGAGAGAGGAGAGGAAAGAGGAAAGAGGAAAGATGAGAAATGAACTAAAAGGCCTTTGTCTATTCGAGTGGGCGGTATTAGGATATGCAGTACTGACCCTGTTGCTGATGGCAATATGGTGGGGACAGCTGGTGAACCCTGTACCTATGTTGACAGGCAGACTGGCCATCATTGTCGGGACATTAGCCCTTTGGCAGCTGTACCGCTGGAAGCCCAGCCGCTGGACGATGGTGCTGCGCGTCATGGGACAGCTGATGTTGCTGGGATGGTGGTATCCCGATACCTACGAGTTCAACCGTCTGCTGCCTAACCTCGACCATGCCTTCGCCTCCTGCGAGCAGTGGCTCTTCGGTTGTCAGCCGGCACTGCTATTCTCTCAACAGGTGACTTCACCCTGGATAACCGAACCGCTGAGTCTGGGCTATGTCAGCTACTATCCGATGATAGGAGCCGTAGCAGCCTATTATCTGTTCAGGCACTACGAGCGTTTCACCTATGCCACGTTCGTCATTCTGGCCTCATTCTTCCTTTTTTACATCGTATTCATCTTCCTGCCCGTAGCCGGACCGCAGTTCTACTATGAGGCAGTGGGACTCGACCAAGTGGCAAAGGGAGTGTTTCCCGATATTGGCCATTATTTCATGACTCATCAGGAGTCAATGCCCATACCCGGAGCCGACGGTGTGTTCCACGACCTGGTGCAGCAGGCCCACAATGCAGGTGAGCGACCCACGGCAGCCTTTCCCTCAAGTCATGTGGGAATCTCGGTGGTGCTGCTTTGGCTGGCATGGGAAGCACGCTCGCGCTGGCTGTTCCTATGCCTGCTGGTGCTGGCCGTCCTTATGTTCTTCGCTACATTCTACATCCAGGCACATTATGCCATCGATGCCATTGCCGGCATCCCAGCTGGCACACTGTTCTACTTCCTCTGCCGATGGGGATATGACAGGCTGAGCCGTAGTGGCAGACACCTGTGAGACAATTAATAAACATCATGCAACAAAAGTCCAACTGCGTTTGGGCTTTTTGTCGTACCTTTGCACCCGAAAATCATAATTCTACTCAAAATGAGAAAAACATTCCACTTTCTGCTTACCCTTCTGCTTCTGACAGCAGCACAAAATTTGACGGCCCAGCAGCGCCGTCCCATTGACTCGCAGCATCCCCTGTGGTTCATCCATGTCGATGTATGGTACAAGGCCGACCCACAGAAAATCATTGATCTCATACCCGACGAGGTGAAACCCTACGTGTGTATGAACCTGAGCCTCTCCTGTGGCTTCGACAAGGAGAAGAACGTCTACAAAATGCCGCAGAGTGCTTTCCAGACCTACAAGTCGTGGGGCACGGTATGCCAGCAAAACGGCATGTGGTTCACCTGCCAGCCTGCCAGCGGCGGACACACACACATCCAGGACGACGATCTGGTGACTTTCGAGTACTTCTTCAAGAAATTCCCCAACTTCCTCGGATGGAACTATGCCGAACAGTTCTGGGGCTTCGACGAGGCCGGAGACAAGAGCTCGAGCACTCAGAGCACACGCTGGGAACTGTTCGCCAAGCTTGTGGAGATGTCGCACCAGTACGGTGGTTTCCTCACAGTCAGCTTCTGCGGCAACATCTGGTCGCACCCGCTGAACCCCATTGGCGAGCTGAAGCGCAACAGCAACCTGCTGCAGGCTTGCAAGAAATATCCCGAGAATATGCTCTGGCTGTATAAGTACACTACTTCGAGCTGCTTCTATAATAATGAGAGCGTCACCTTCGGCCCCTTCATCTCGGGTCTGACGAAGAACTATGGCGTGCGCTATGACAACTGCGGTTGGAACGGAGCCCTGGATGCTATCCTGGGCGAGAACCACGGCAAGAAATACCCTGCTGCCGCCGGTATCGGAACGGTGATGGAGCAGTCGTGCGTGAATGGCGGTGCCGTCTGGGACGGCCCTGAACTGACCTGGCGCGAGGAGTGCTTCCACGAGGTCAACAGGTCGACGGTCGATGGTTACACTCGTCGTAACTGGCAGCGTTTCACCAACTTCAACGGAGTGTGGCTCGACATGTTCCAGAAGATTCTCGACGGCACCATGTATATTCCCACTCGCGAGGAGGTAGTGGAAAAGACCAAGATCGTAGTGCAGAATGATGTGAGCAGCGGCAACGACGAGGACAAGTATGCCACATGGGGCGACCTCTACAACGGGCTCTACAAGCAGAACGATCCCTTCAACCGTGGCAACGGCCAGTGGATGGACAATTTCTGCTACTTCAAGAGCACAGGCCGCTATGGTACCATTCCCCTGGTCACCGGACTCTATGACGATGCAGCGAAGAGCATCCCCGTGGTGGTGAAGAAGTCACAGCGCTCCTCCCGCTGGGGCACGCAGGCCAAGAAGGTGGCCGATTTCAATGCGCAGTATCCTGAAGTGTCGACGGGCGACCTCTATGTCAATCGCTACCGCAACCAGCTCGTGACCTACACTCCCTACACCTATCTTAATAAGAAGACCACGGCCTCGGCCGTCATCCCCCTGCAGTATAACACCTGCGACACGCTTGAGTTGGAGTACGGCAAGCTTTCGGCTGGCCTTATCCGCGAATATGCCGACAGCATCGACTTCTACCTCAACAACTACCGCAGTGACTCCACTGCCCAGCGCACCGATATCATCACAATCCGTGGTGCGAAGGAAGAGCCGACGTTCACCATGAAGAAGCATAAGGTGGGCACGACAACGGTCAGCGCCAGCGCTCAGGCCAGCTATAATGAAGGAGTCTACACCCTCACCGTGAAGCACAACGGCGGTGTGGACATCACCGTCAAGTGCAACGGCAATGCCACTCGCGATGCTGAGCAGCCCGCTCCTATTGCCATCGGCCATCTGCCGCAGCCTCAGCTTCCTGCAGCCTATCACGGACAGATCATCATCGAGGCAGAGGATATGGACTTCAAGAGCGTCAAGAGCTGTGTCACCGACCCCTACGGAGCCTATCCCAGCGTCAGAGGACATGCCGGCAACGGATTCATCGACATGGGTCCCAACTCATCAGCCGGCCTGCGCCATCAGCTGAAGCTCCAGGCAGGACAGGAGGGCGACTACATCATCACCATGCGCTATACCTGTGCCACGAAAGCCGGCAATGTGGCCATCACGGTCAACGGCACCCGGCAGACAGTGAAGTGCGAGAAGACCGCTACCAACGAATGGCGCAGGGTCAGCATCAATGCCACGTTGAAGGAAGGCACCAACCAACTGCTCATCGCCAACACGGGTGCTCTGCCTATGTACATCGACCAGGTGGTCTATCGCCCTGTCGACGTCAGCGACTTCACCTATTACGTCACCGTGAGGGAGGCTGAGAACGGCACCGTCACCCCCAGCACCGACGAGGCTTATGAGGGCGACACCATCACCCTCAGCGTCAAGCCTGCCGAAGGATTCCGGCTGACGGAGCTGCGTCTGGTTAACTCCGTTTACTATGCCTGGGAGAAGACCATCGCCATCACAGGCGACGGCGACGTGACCTTCGTCATGCCCAACGACAACGTCACCATCCAGCCCGTCTTCACCGATATGACATCACGCTACAAGCTGGACTTCACGGGTGTGGACAATGGTACCATACCTCAGGGATGGCGCTGCTTGCAGGAGAACAATGAAGTGCACCAGTATCCCAACTCCTACGGACAGGGAGCACGCACCTTTGCCGGTTTCAACGGCTATCAGGGCAAAGCTCTCTACTGGCGTGAGGACTGTGCAGAATATGGTCGTCAGACAGCCTATCGACTCACGCTGGAGCCCGGCGACTATAAGCTTACTTACGCAATGGCAGCCTGGAAGGGCACACCCAAGTACAAGGTACAGGTGCTCGACCTCTCCACGGGTGAGCAAGTGGCTGTGTCGCAAACCTTTACCGCCACTCCCAATGCAAACGGAAGCTCCTCGGCCAATGTGAAGTCAGCCCAGCTGCGCGAACTGCCATTCACCATCGCGAAGGCCTCGAACTATGTCATCAGTTTCACCAACGAGAGCCAGAGCAGCGGCCTCGACGAGTTCCTGCTGCTGGAATGCCGGGTTAACTCCGTAGTGGCCAGCGGCATCATTGCCACTCAGCAGCTGTCGGAAGGCACTGCCACGACGGTCTACGATCTCAGTGGACGACGTGTAGACAATGTGCGCCAAGGACAGATGGTCATCATCAGGTCAGCCGACGGAAAGACCCGTAAAGTGCTTCGCAGATAATAATTTCGGTCGTTTCATTTGGTGGACTGCAAAAAAAACGCTATCTTTGCACCACAAATGAAGAAACTGTCCTATTATCTGCTACGAGCCACGGCCTATGGCCTGTCACTCTTGCCGTTCTGGATGCTCTACGGAGTGTCCGACGGCTTTTTTGTGCTGGTATATTATATTGTCAGATACCGGCGCAAGATTGTTCGCAACAACCTCACGTCATCTTTCCCGGAGATGAGTGAGCATGATATCAAGCAGACGGAGCGTCGCTTCTATCATTGGCTCTGCGACTTTGCCGTGGAGACGGTGAAGCTGCTCAGTATCAGCGACAAGAATCTGCTGAAGCACGTCGAGTTCAGGGGTGTGGAAGAGCTGGAGAAGTTCTTCGACGAAGGACGCAACTGCTCGGTTGTCTCTGGTCATTATTGCAACTGGGAGTGGTACGGTAGTATGATGCTCACCATGAAGCGCCATCGTGAAGCTGTGCTGGGACTCATCTACCATCCGCTCTACAACGATGCCTTCGACCGTCTCTTCATAGACATCCGCTCGGCTCATGGCGCCACCTGCGTACCCAAGCAAGACATTCTACGCCACTTGGTGACCCTGAAACGCGAGCAGCGTCACTATATCTTCAGCTATGCCAACGACCAGGCACCCCGTTGGCATAATATACACCTGTGGTTGCCGTTCCTGAATCACGATACGCCCGTCTTCACCGGTGGTGAGCGCATCATGAAGAAGATGGACGATGCCGTGTTCTATGTCGATATCGAGCGTCCGCGCCGAGGCTACTACACCTTTACCTTAAAGCTGATCACCGCTGAGGCAGCCAAGGAGGAAGAGTTTTTCATCACCCGCCGCTCTTTCGAGATGCTGGAAGAGGCCATTCGTCGCCAGCCCGCCTTCTACCTGTGGACTCATAACCGCTGGAAGCGCACTCACGAGGAGTTTGACAGGCAATATGTGATGGTGAACGGCAAGACGATACCAAGAGAGAACATAGGCGATTCTGTGAAGCAATAATGAAGTGAGGAATGGTATCATTTGTTATATTAAACTTCAACAGCAGCCTACTGGCCAAGAAATGTATCGCCAGCATTCAGGAGTTCATGACTGACGACAACTACGAGATAATCGTTGTCGACAATGGCAGCCGTTCCGAAGAGTTTGCCCTCTTGGATGGACTGGAGAGCGAAAACTGTCATATAATACGTATGGACGTAAACACTGGCTTCGGAACGGGCAACATGATTGGGGCAAGTCATGCTCAAGGCGACTACCTCTGTTTCCTCAATAGCGATGTGTTCCTGGTGGAGGATTGTGTCACGCCTCTCTGCCGTTATCTAGATAGTCATCCCGACGTGGGGTGTATCACCCCTGTACAGCAGAAGGCTGACGGTCGCCGCTCACGCTCATTCCGTCATGACACGGGCATCTGGCATGAGCTGGTGGGTGACAGCATCCGCGAAAGGCTTTTCCCCAAGAAATATCCGCCGCGCGACAGCATCCTCAAGAAGAGCACCGAACCCGTCAGCGTGATGCAGATTAACGGCTCGTTCATGCTCTTTCCTGCCAAGAAGTTCTGGGCTATTGGAGGCTTTGACACCAGCATCTTCCTCTACTATGAGGAGTACGACCTGGCCAAGCGTCTGCAAATGAAGGGTTGGAAGCGGATGGTGCATCCCCAGTACACGTTTCTCCACGTGCACGATGCTTCCACATCGGCCATACGGAAACAGGCATTACGCGAGAACTACGTATCCAAGATTTACACTTACAAGAAATATCATGGCGGGTTCACCTCGCTGATATTTCAGACCATACTGACCATCCAGTTGATTTTCAAGCCCCAGAAGTGGTATATCCTTCCCGTAGTGATGAGCAGGCATGTGCTGTCACACTCCATGCGCCTCTGACCTCTCTCGCACATCTTCCCACATTCCCTTGCGGCAGCTGTCGTTCAGCATGCGGCCTAGCGCCCTACCCTCTTTCTCACACGTCCATCAGGATATCGAAGGACGTTGATGCCCTTTCCTATGCCCTTCTGCTGTATGCCTCCCAGTGAATAGACATCTGCCGGCTGGAGCCGCAAGGGCTGTTCGTCTGCCATCATCATTTCCTCGATGCCATCAGGTATGCTCTGCAGCATTGACACGGCCATGACGGCGGCATAGCCGCTACTCCATGTGGTGAACGTAACGGATTGCAGCTGTCGGTTCTTGTCGACAGGCACGGAGAAGTCGAACAGACAATAATGATTGTCACTGCTGTAAGTGTTGTTATCCCTGCGGATGTTGCCCAGGTTGATGATGGCTTCCGTGCCCTGCAGCGCATCTTTCCTCACCGACCAGTCGCGCACATTGTAGGAGCCGGCATTGACAGAGGTGCCGTCGGCATAATTCAAGTGCACAGTGAGCTGCGATTCGCCATTGCCGCTCGTTGCCAGCACGAAGAGCTCGCTGGTCTCGATGGCATGCTCAAACCTCAGTGTTCCCTGCTGTCCCTGCCGTTGCAGGCTCAGGGCATTGTTCTGCGCATAGGAACCCAGCCTGAAGTGCACGTTCTCATTGGCCGACGTCAGCTCGTGGTCGCTGGGCAGTCCGCCGCTGCTGCGCAGTGAGGCAGAATAGAAAGTGCGCTCTGATCCGTCCACGGCCCGTGTGGTATAGCTCGATGCCGGCAGCGACTCGGCTATGATGTCGGCATTCCATCCCGAGGCTATCATCACTGGCTCAGTCTCGATGATGCGAGGAGGCAGCAAGTGCTTGTCCATGAACTGCAGTCGGTTGCGGATCCAGTCCTTCAGGTATCTGACTGCATCGGCATAGCAGGAGGCATAATAAGGCAACGGCCAGATGTCGGTGCGCGAGTAGATGCCCCATGCCCGCTCGTTACGCTCGGCTGCTCCTCCCGCCTGGATGAGCGTCGCCAGCGAGTCCACCGTCTGCATCAGCCGCTCGTCTGAGTGGTTGCTCTGCCGGTATTCCTGCCATCGCAGCCGGAGCTGGCTGACGTATGCCGTGTCCTGCAGCATCCTGTACCAGTAGAACGGCACCGGACAGTTGTCGCCCGTATGCTTGATGTTCATCTGGTATTGCCACCGGTCGGTGCGGCTGCCGTCATAGTAGTTGGCATTGCCCCAGGCTATGTTGAAGTCCCAGAGGGTGGTCTTCCAGCGAGTGTCCAGCCCTTCGGCTTCCGCCCGCTTCTCTCCGTGCTTATAAAGATGTGTGCTGAGCCGGTAGCCGTCGATATTCATCGACAGCTCGGTGGCCAGCATATAATCGATGAACGAAGTGACGTCGACCACCCTCCTGTAGCCGCCGTCAGGATCCTGCCAGTCGGGAGCCATGAAGGCATCCTCCATCTTTTCCACCTCCTTGTGCAGTGCCTGACGGGTGCCTGTGGGCAGCTGCCAGAACTCGTCGTCGTCAGGATCGCCGTATTCGTATTTGATGTCATACCATGTGGCCACACGGCTGCCGTCGAGCGACTGCCAGGGATGATACTTCGACACGAAGTAAGGGTCGTAGCCATGATCCACGATGACATGATAGTCGCCGGTGAGGTCACCGTCGGTAGAGCCAGGATCGTCGAGGTTCAGCCTGTGCTTGCCCTTCGACACCTGCTCGCACAGCACGAACACGCCGTAGTAGGTGCCGTCAAGGAACAGCTCGCACATGCGGGCATTGGGAACCCAGTCGAACCACGGCCGTGCCAGCTCGAACGACAGCACGTCGCGGAACATCGTCTCGTCGCACCACGGAGCAATGAAGCACCACTTGTTGTCCTTCGGCAAGCCCAGCAGCTTCACCTTCTTCTTGTTGCCCCCATTGTCGGGCAGCACGTTCGTCTCCAGCGTACGGAAGGCGAAGGGCTTCTTGTCAGAGGCATCAAACGAGCTGTTGCCCCTGTATCTCAGGGCTATCCATCCTTCGTAGTCCACATGCTGGCCGGGATAGGCCACGGTGTCGCCATGATTCTGCATGCCCTCGCCATTGTCTATGATTTTCATCTTGGCCAGGATATAGCTGTCGCGCAGTATCATCTTTCCACTGACATTCAGGAAGACGATGGGCAGATTGGTAGCATCCACCTTCACGTTGCGGTTGCGCAGGTTGCCACGATAGTTGTCGCTGCGCTGGGCATGTGAGAGCTGGCATCCTACAACGATGCAGAGCAAAAAGGATATGATATGTTTCATTTGGGCTGCAAAGGTACGAAAAAGTTTGCCAATTACCAAACTTTTTCGTACCTTTGCAGCCACTAAGCATGATCATGAGCAGGCTGACCGTCAATCCACGCTATGAGCACCTGCGTGCGTTCATAGAGCAGATCCCCGCTACGATGGAGAGCGAGGGGACGTATATCTATGGCGGACGGCGCAATCTCATCGTCAGCATGGAGGCCCCCGACGGCACACTGCTCAACGTGAAGCGCTTCTGTCAGCCGCGCCTGCTCAACCGTCTCATCTACTCCACAGGCATCCGCCAGCCCAAGGGCCAGCGCGCCTTCACCTATCCCGCACGGCTGCAGGCCAAAGGCATCGAGACACCCGAGGCCGTGGCCTACATCGAGGAGCGCAATGCCCTGCATCTGCTCAGGCAGTGCTATTTCGTCAGCATCCAGTGCCCCTATTCTCATCTGCTCTACGAGATGGGCGATGCCCAGCCCCGTGTCTACGAGCCCATGGCCCAGGCACTGGCCCGCTTCGCTGCCCACATGCACGAGCAGGAGGTGCTCCATCGCGACTTCTCGCCAGGCAATATCCTGTGGGAATATGCGCAGCAAGACGACAAAACGTCATTCCGCTTCTCCATCGTCGATATCAACCGCATGCGCTTCGGCCCCGTGTCAATGGCCGACGGAGCCAGGAGCTTCGCCCGCCTGTGGGGACCCAAGCGGTTCATCCAGCTGCTCGTCGAGGAGTATGCCCGTCAGCGCGGCTTCGACCCTGCTGCCTGCCTCGACATCGCCATGAAGGCCCGGGCCGCTTTCTGGCGACGCTATCAGAAGAAACGTGAAATGGAATTCAAACTCGAGCTATGAGACTGCATAACGAAACCAACTACGACATCCGCATCCTCCAGCAGAAAATCATCGGCAACCTCCAGGCCGTCGACCGCCTCTGCCGCGAGCATCATCTGCGCTATTACCTCTGGGCAGGCACCATGCTCGGAGCCGTGCGCCACAAGGGCTTCATACCCTGGGACGACGACATGGACATCTGCATGCCGCGACCCGACTACGAGCAGCTCATCGCTCACTGGCGCGAGTGGCTGCCACAGCCCTATGAGGTCATCGCTGCCGAGACCGACCCCACCTATCCCTACCCCTTCGCCAAGATTGAAGATGCCTCGACCACCGTCCTCGAGCGCCCCGACTTCAAGTTCCTCGAGGGAGTCTATATCGATGTCTTCCCCATCGACGGAGTGCCCTCCGACGAGCGTGAGCGCCGTCGCCACTTCCGCCGCTATCACTTCTGGCGCCATCTACTCTTCCTGCGAGGCCGCGACCCCTTCAAGCATGGCCACGGACCGCGCTCATGGCTGCCCTGGCTGCTCCACAAGTGCTACTCGCTCGAGAAGCTCCAGCGCAAGGTGCGCAGCTACATGGTGAAGTACGACTACGAGCAGTCCTCCTTCGTCTGCGACTACGACGACGGCCTGCGCGGCTGCATCGAGAAGCGTGTTCTGGGCACTCCCCAGCCCTATCCCTTCGAGGACTGCGAGTTCCTGGGCGTGGAGCACTACGACGAATACCTCTCCACGAAGTACGGCGACTACATGCAGCTGCCGCCTGTGGAGAAGCAGATACAGCACCATTTCTTCCGCCTCGACCTGAACCGACCCTATAAGCAGACCACCATTGAGGAGATAGTATGAAGATACTCGTCGTCAGATTCCGGCAGATGGGCGATGCCATACTC
>JAEEGF010918360.1_pt1 | contig 17512 bp, 4 predicted proteins | sample 9134171 | NCBI WGS metagenome assembly JAEEGF01 (sample SAMN16246542, study PRJNA631951) | gut metagenome | biome: gut microbiome; feature: rumen; material: AP-attached | host: Bos | place: Iran: Karaj | collected 2018-10 | reverse complement strand
TCCCAGCTGATTTCCGGATCGTCGCTGTGGAACACCAGAAGTCCTTCGCGGGTGTAGATGAATATCTCGAACTCTATGAGGTTGTAGTGACCTACTTTCAGCAGACGGTTGGCGCCGATGCGGCCGGGAGTGAAGGCGCTGGGCACCCACACATCGCCGCGGAACACAGGATAGAAGTTTATCGCCGTGTCGTAGCAACCTTCGTCGTTCACCACTATCAGACGTACCTCGAGGGTGTCGTTCTCTATCGACGAGGTGTAGTTAACCGTGCGGTCGCCGAAGAACTGCTTGTCGGGTATGGTCGGTATCCTCTCGTGGAACAGCCACTCACGGTACATTATCGTGCCGACGCTGACATCGGTGAATGCGCACTGCAGGTTCTCGGCAGTGATTTCCTCGGGACTCATGCTGATACGTGCCTCCACCTTGGCCGGTTTGTTCACAGCGTGTACTTCGGTGGAATGGCAGTTGTACGGACGTATGTCAACCGTGGCCGTGTACTCGGTGTAGCGGTCGGGTGCCACATAGATGGTGAAGTTGTGGTCCTGGCCGTTCATAGTCGGGTCGTACGGCGACGAGGTCCAAGTGATGTAGTTGCCCGTGGTGTTGGCCTTGAGGGTGGCATGACCGCCTTCGCAGTAAGAGCCGGAGTCAAGGATGCTCAAAATCGGGTAGTCGAGGACGGTGAGTGCCAGCCATTCGGTGCTGTCGCAGCCTGTCAACACGCTGGTATGACGGTGCGGATAGCGTCCGGTGCGGACGAGCAACTGATCGTAGTATCTGTATGTGGTGTTGTTACAGATGGTGTCGTAGTGGACGGACTGTATCGAGTCGCGCTCGAAGAGGTGCAGAACCACGGTGCTGTCACAGCCGGTGGTGCGGTGCAGCAGATGGTAGTATTCGCCAGTCCTGTCGTAAGCAGTGTCGAGGTAGTAATACTGGGCATCCCTGCAGATGGTGTCGTACACATGCGTGATGATGGTGTCGTTGACATGCAGGTGCAGGTAGGCGATGCTGTCGCAGCCCTCCATGGTGCGTGTTACATACGGGTAGATGCCCGGTATATAGTAGTCGGAGTCGTTGAAGTTGTAGGTGTCGCCGTAGCAGATGGTGTCGTAATAATGGCCTCGGATGGTATCCTCGATGGTGAGGTGGATGTGCAGTATGCTGTCGCAGTCGTCGAAGTTCTTGAGGTTCTGTCGATACCAGCCTGTGGAGTCGTAGGTTACGTTGTTGTGTGTAAGAGTTTGTCCGGAACATACCGAGAAATAAACAGTGTCGCGCAGGGTGTCGCCCACTATGAGGTGTATGTGCAGTATGCTGTCGCAGCCCTGCGGGGTTCGGAACTCCTGTCGGTACCAGCCGTCGAGAGTATATGGGATTCGGTTCCAGTAGAATACCTGTCCGGCGCATACCCACGGCTCGATGGTGTCGCGGATGGTGTCGTTGACCTCAAGATAGATAACATAGTTATGGAAGCAGTTGGTACCTGCGTCGCGGAGCCATTGCTTGTATTCGCCCTCTATCCAGTAGGTTTGGTTGTTCACCGTTATCGTCTGGCCGGCGCACACCGTGTCGTAGATGGTGTCGCGGATGGTGTCGTTTACGTGGACATGTATCGTCAGGAAGCTGTCGCAATGGACTACCGACTGCAGTATCTGGTGGTAGTCGCCCGGCAGGGTGAAGGTCTCGCCGTTGTACGTTACCGATGCTCCGGCGCAGATGGTGTCGTAAACGTGCTCGAAGATGGTGTCGCGGACAGTGAGGTCGATGTAGATCAAGCTGTCGCATTGGAAACGGCTGACGAAATACTGGTTGCTCATTCCCGTCTGGTAGTACTTGATTCCGTTGTGCACGAAGGTGTCGCCGGCACAAATTATAGGATGGATGGTGTCGCGCAACGTATCGGAGTAGGTGAGCACTATGGTGAGGATGCTGTCGCAGCCGTCGAGGTTGGTGAGAGGTTGCTTGTATGTACCAGTGTCGTAGTAGGTATAGCCGTTCAGCGGGAAGAAACTGCCCTTACACATGTTGCGGTAGATGGTCTCACGCAATGTGTCGGAACGGTCTATCACGATGGCCAGTATGCTGTCGCAGCCGCCTGCGGTACGCAGGTGCTGACGGAATGTTCCGGTATCGCGGAAGGTCTCACCGTTGATGGTGAAGTGTCCGCTCGGGCAGATGGTATGCCATACTGTGTCGCGGATGGTGTCGCTCACCGTGAGGTCGATGACGAGGTTCTGGAAGCAGCCCGTCTGAGGATCGCGCAGGTGCTGTGTGTAAACACCTGTACGCCAATACGGAGCGTAGTTTTGTCCGCTCACAGGCACACATCCGAGGTGTCCATTGGTGTCGAAGGTGACGCCGGTACAGATAATCGGGTGTATGGTGTCGCGAAGGGTGTCGTTCACAGTAACTTCGATGACCTCGATGCTGTCGCAGTGGTCGTAGCTTTCGAAGTACTGGTAGTAGGTACCCTGTACGGTGTAAACCGAGTCGTTGTGGATGTACGAAGCACCGGCGCAGATGGTGTCGCGGATGGTGTCTTGGTACGAGGGTTTCACTGTTACGCGATATTTCTGAGTAAGCGGTCCGATGGTGAAGATGCGGACATAACCGTCGCCTTCGTGACCTGACTCCATTGCACCAGTGAATGTGGTATCGGGGAAGGACATGTCTCCTGCAATAGTCAATGCATCGGACAGATAATAGTAGCTCGAGAGTTGGCAGTCGGCATTTGCAGTAGTGTAAACGAATCCCGAACCGCCAGCGCCAGCGCCCGAATAAGGAGAACCCATATTGCCGCCGCCACCGCCGTACCAGCCAGCGCCGCCGCCGCCGCCGGAGCCGCTTGTGCCACCGCCAGTGCCGCCAGTGCCGAATGATCCATTGGTTCCGTCAGTAGAATAGGCACCTCGAGCGCCGCCGGCATTTTGTGTTCCGGGACTACCCCTACGTGTCAGCCAAGAGCTGTTGGCGGTTCCTTGTGTGCCCGAAGTTCCACCGCCATTGCCACCAACTGTGGTCGAGGAAGAAGCGCCATAGGCTGCTCCTCCACCTGCACCTGCCACGATGACACGTGCATTCAGAGAGGTGGAATTGACACGTACATCAGAAGCTCCGCCACCAGCGCCGGCTGTGAAATAGCTTGTTGTGGTGTTATTACCGCCGTCGCCGCCGCCGTTCCAACCGCCACGATTCTGACCAGTGCCGCTTGTGCCGCTGCCGCCTTTGCCTCCAACATACACGTTGAGCACATCACCGGTGTTAACAGCCATCTTGCCTTCGGAGTAGCCGCCTTTGCCGCCATACCAGGAATAGCCAGAGTAGCCGTTGATAACGTCACCGCCTTGTGCTCCCCAAACTTGGATGAACACGCTATCCACACGACGAGGAATGGTGTAAGTCTGCACAGAGCCTGTATAACGGAAGTTCAATGTGTCGCCACCGCTACCGCCACCTTTATAATAAGTGGTAGTCTGCGTGGGAACGACGAAGCCTGTCTTGATGGTGTCGAGCAAGGTGGAGTCGCGGAACCATAACATTGAGGGATCCAACCAAACGGTGTCGCCCTTACAGATGATGGGCTGCTCGCAAATAAGCACTGTAGCCACGTCGTTGTTGAATGTACCATCGCAATACACATCGCGGAAAGCAGTGATATGGTACTGCGTGCTGGTGTCGGGTGCGACACGCATACGCACGGTGTCGCTATAGGCAACACGGTCGGTGGTATCGCCGCTTATGCGGTAGTAGAACGGGGTTGTTCCCGTAAAGTAGAATTCAAGGACTGCAGTGCTGTCGCAAATATTGAAGGTGTCGGCAAGAATCTGTGCTGTAGCAACGGGGTTGACCGTTACTGTGAAAGTAGCGTTGTTGTTGCCGTAGTAAGTGGTTGTAACAACGGGCGTTACAAAGCTATCGGCCACAGCCTGACTCATATTGGGATCGTAGTACCAAGTGGAGCCTGAGGGCAGATAGGCAGTGTCGCCGGCGCAGATGATAGGCTGGTCGCATACCATCACCGTGGTGTAGGTGCTGGAAGTTTTGCCTTCGCACACATCGCCGGCCACGTAGGTTACCTGATAGTTGGTGGTAACTGTTGGCGATACTGTAACATGTGCCTGATGGGTGTTGCAGATACGGTCGGCAGTGTCGCCTGTTATGCGGTAAACAAACGGAGGCGTGCCTTGGAAGTTGATTTCCAAATCTGCCGACTGGTTGTTGCAGATATTGAGGGTTGTGTCGGTCATTATGGCCACAGTGTTGTCGAGCACAAGTATTGTGAACTCGCGCGAGCCGCGTGCAATGATGCGTGCGTAGCCGTCGCCCTCATGGCCTGTCTCTGCCGTACCTGACGGCGAGGGGAATGAGGCATTACCTGCAATCGTGGATGCATTGGCAAGTCCGGCTATGTAGCTTGAGCCGCCGCCACCGCCGCCGCCATTTTGGAATCCGCAGCCACCGCCATAGTAGCCACCGCCGCCACCGCCGCCTTGGATAATGTCGCCTGTATAATCGTTAACACAAGCACCTTGGCCAAAGCCGGATTGCACTAACGGAGGATAAGAGCCTGCATAAGAAGTACCGCCGGCTGTTTGCGAGCCACCGCCACCGCCGACACGCGACGTTGAGGAGTAGCCCAAACCGTCAATACCAATAAGGCCACCGCCGGCACCGCCATTATATGCATAAGTAGAATATGACGGACTAGTACAACCGCCAGCGCCACCGCCGCCACCAGCTACAATCTTCACAGCAGATGTATTCGATGACAGAGATGATAATATTCCGGAAGCCGTAGCTATATGAGTAGCGCCACCTCCTGTACCACCATTACCATAGGAACTTGTGTTAAGATTTCCATAACCACCTCCATTATATGCTTGAGTGGTGGCAGACTGGAATCCCTCCTGTCCTACAACAACATAAAGTGTTGTACCGGGGGAAATTGCCATAGAGCCGGTGGCATAACCGCCCTTTCCACCTGTGCCCCAATATTGAGCAGCGAATTCGCCACCGCCTTGGGCACCCCAAACCTGCATGATAACGCTATCCACACCTGCGGGAACAACATATTCCTGGACATTGCCGGTATAGTCGAAATCTGTGGTGTCGTTGACGCTCTGATACAATATTGTAGTTTGGTCGGGAACGATGAACGACGTAGTAACAGGTCTTGTCTTTCTAAAATCGTAATACCATTTTCCTGCAGGCAACCAAACGGTGTCACCGTAGCAGATGATGGGTTGGTCGCAGAGTATAATCTTAGCGTGAGAGTGTGAGATTACTCCAGAACAACGAGTGTTGAGGTCGCTGAAGTAAGTAACCTTGACGATAGCGCTGGTGTCGGTCCACACGGGTACGCTAACAGTGTAGCTGTTTGTAACACGGTCGGTGCGGTCGCCGGTGATACGGTATGTGAAGGGGGGCAGACCAGTGAAGTTGATTATCACCTCGGCTGTGGGGTCGTCGCAGATGTTGTAAACTGTGTCGAGGATGGTTGCTGTACCACGAGGAAGCACAGTAACTTCATACGATGCACCGCTACGGTAGTATGTAGTGTTCTGTGTGGGACATACGATGCCGCCTGGTATCTGGTTGGAGAGGCGGGAGTCGGAGTACCAAGTGTAGCCCGAAGGCAGTGTTAGGCTGTCGCCGGCACAGAGTATCGCGCTACCGCAGACCTCCACAATACCAATTCCCGTAAGGTCGTCGGGAACGGCCTCGCAGCCGGTAACTGTGGATTTCACGAAAGTGACATAATATAATGTAGAAGTGGAGGGCGAAACCTGAATTGTAACCACGTCAGCGTTGGCAGTGCGGTCGGAGTTGTCACCGGTGATACGGTAACGATAGGGAGCACCGCCTGTGAAGTGGAGTGTAAGAGTTGCCGAGCCGTTGCAGATAGTAGTGTCGCCCGAAATACGACCGGTTACTCTCGGCAAGGTATTGATTATATATTTGTTTTTCTTTGTATAATAGGTGGTTATACGTGCATAGCCGTCGCCTTGGTGACCTGTTTCCACGCTACCGTCGGGTGCTTCGAACGACTGGTCGCCACCAATTGTCTGTGCGTTGGTAAGATAATAGTTGCTGTTGAGCAGACAGCCTGAGGGGTAGTTGTTGGCTGTGGAAGATGTGTAAACATATCCGGAGCCGCCGCCACCGCCAGAAGCTCTCATATTGCTCGAGCTGCCGTAGTTGCCTGCTGCGCCACCGCCATACCATCCGCCGCCGCCGGCGCCGTTGGAATAATACGATGTGCTGTTGTATTTATAACCAGTATGGCCACCCGTGCCGATAGTTCCGGCAGTACCGTTGTAAGTTGTACTGTAGCCTGTTCCTCCTGCTCCACCTACGGTCTGTGTGCCGCCCTTGCCCACAAATGTGGTATAGGAAGAGCTGTAATACTTACCGTCGCCACCAGTTGCGCCGCCACCGTGACCGCCATCAGCATGATAGCTGGAGCTATATGTATGGGCTCCGCCACCACCGCCTGCAACGATAACACGTGCATAGAGGGTTGTGCCGTTCATACGCATATCTGTAGCACCACCACCGGCACCGCCATAGTATCCAACAGCACCGCCACCATTCCAACCACCGCCAACGGCAGCTGTATACGTGGATGTTGTGCCGTATCCGCCTTTGCCGCCAACATATACACCCATTGTCTGGCCAGCGGCAATTCTGCCAATTGTGCCTTCGGAATAGCCACCCTTACCGCCCACACTGTAGGTTAGATATGCACCGCCCTGAGCGCCCCACACCTGCAGTTTTGCCGAGTCGAGCAGAGCAGGCATGGTGAAAGTCTGTGCCGAACCCGTATAGCCGAAGTCGGTTACAGTAGAGTTGTCCATACCATAAGCATAGAAAGTAATATTGCTGTCGATAACAGCCGTATTGTTAGGCACCGGAATAGTGAGGCCATCATCGTAGTACCATGTATGACCTGAAGGCAGAGTAACGGTATATCCAGCACAGATTATTGCAGGAACAATGTCTATTCTTACCGTGGCTTGCGACATTACACAGCCTGAGCAAGAAGCGGTAACTGTAAATGTAGTGTGCAAGGTATCCAAAATCATACCACTAATTTCGCCTGTAGAGGCGTTGAGTGAGAGACCCATCGGTAAGTCGTTGCTGAAGAAAGTGCAACCGCTCGTAAGCGAGGGACGGATACCCGAGATGGCTTTGCCTATGGTATCGCTTATTGCAGGATAGGTGAACGTGCCGAATGCTGGCATTGATACTATATCCAGATCCACTTCCTTATTTATTATTGTGTCCTTGGTGGCTGTAATAGTTGGTGTGCCAATAGCCAATACCACGCCGTCGGTACCAGATATTGTTGTCTGTGTCGGGTCGGAGGATGACCAGCTTACGTTGTTGCCTGTGCCAACGGTGTAACAGGTATTCACATTTTCAACGTGGTTGGTGGGCGAGGTTGTTTCGTCCAAGAACACGGGAGTAGCTGCAACCAAAGTTATAGGATGGTTGGCAATGGTAGTGGGACGGGGATAGAGACCGCGGGTTGCGGTGAAGTAAGTTGCGCTGGGATTGAACGAGCCGTCGGTGAGGGTCGAGGTACGTTTGCCTGTAGTTGATGTGGCAGCATTATTGTAGTAATAATATTGATTAGGACACATAAGTGTGTCGAAATAGCACGAAGTGGGAGCGTAGCTGTAACCATCAACAGCACCTTTATATGTGCCCGAGCTGACAACGTTGGCCACGTTGAGGTTGTATTCCTGAGTAGAGTAGGAGCTTGTGTAAGTGTAACCGCAGATACCTCCGACGTAGTTAGTAGTACCCTCTACTATGCCAGCATTGAGACAGCCCCTTACTATTGATTTATAAGAGGAATAACCATAGTTATAACCGCAAATACCGCCGTTATAGTAGGTTCCTTTTACCCTACCTGTATTGACGCATTGCTCAATATGAGCATTATAGCCATAGCTTGTATAACCGTTTCGGCCAGCGATACCGCCTACATAGTAAGTACCCGAAACTTCTCCCGAATTGGCACAGGAAGATACTTTCATGGCATAAGTAGATGTTGAATTATAACTGCCTCGGTTGAAGCCGGCAATACCGCCTACATAATAGGTGCCTTTTACATCGCCGTAGTTGTGGCATTTGCGTATCGAGCCACAATAATAATTCTGTCCAACAATACCGCCTGTCATATATCCAGCAGAAGTTACATTGCCGTAGTTGTTACAAGTATCCAAGGATATTATGTTTGCAGCGTTTGACTGGTAATTGTAGCATCCAACTATACCGCCGGTGCCGTAGGGAGTCCCCACAGATCCACCCGTATAAGTTGTTGCGATATCACCATAGTTGTTACAACCCGAAATGAGGCAATAGTAATACATATAACCTGCTATACCGCCAACGGCATAGCTTGTGGAATTGACATTGCCTCGGTTATCGCAGAAACGTATGCGGCAATAGTTGCCATAACCTACTATACCACCCATATAATAGGTACCTGAAATGTTACCGCTATTGTGGCAGTTGCGTATCTCGTAGATTCCTGTAAGTGAAGATTGTCCGCTGGAATAATAGCCAACAATACCGCCGACATAATAACTACCTGCGACTACATCGCCACTATTGTTACAATTCTTTATAAACTGGGAACTTCCCATATAACCGGCTATTCCGCCAGCATAATTATATGAAGAAGTGTACGTTACAGTGATTTTCGCTATATTTTCGCAGTCTTGTATATAACCGCTACTACTCTTAGATCCTACAATACCTCCTACATAATAGTAATTTGCTTTTACATCCTTGGTATTTCTACAATTGGTAATAGTGTCGTATGAGTTTTGATAACCAACTATACCTCCTGCATAATAGTAACCATTGATAGTTCCTTTATTTTCACAGCTGTCGAAACGGCTGTAACTATTGTTATAACCGGCTATACCACCGCAATAGTTGCTTGTTGAAGACACATCAACTTCGTTGACGATGTTGTAAAGTTTTACATTGTCGCAATAACCAACAATGCCACCTGTATATTGACCTCCCGACACAGAACCTTTTACCGTAAGGTCATGGATATCGGCTCTGCTGGTCGAACTTGAGCCTACCACATTACCGAACAGTCCGCGATATTGTGTGCTGCCTGTTATCTTAAGGTTGGAGATAGTTTTGTTGTTGCCGTCGAAATGGCCTTTGAAAGGATAAGCGCCAGACTCGCCAATAACGCGCCAATTGGAGAAAGGCGAAAGGTCAAGGTCGTTGACAACTTTGAAATACATATTATCAAAAGTCATTCCAACATTAACACATTGTGCCAAAGTATCCAAGGTATGGGCTGTGCAAATGAGGTATGGATCCTGTCTTGTGCCGCTACCGCCGCAGAAGGCCGGTATGCTGAAAATCCAGATATGTTTCTGCATACCGCTTACGGCACCTGTAAGCTGTGTGGAGCCGAAACCAGCAACAGTGGCGTTAGAACCGCTGATGCTAATAACATTGGGAGCGCTGCTCGACCAGCTTACGCTGTTGGTTGTGCCAACGGTGAAGCGTTGTTTCACATCGCCAACGTTCTCACCACCCGAAAGGAAAATGGGAGTTGCCGCGAGTTTGGAGCCGAGGCTGTCGCGCATTCCATTTGGTATTGGGTACAAATTAGCCACGGCTGTAAAATAAGAGGTACTCGGGTATGTGGCCACACCTACAAGCTCGCTTGTGAGTTTGGCACAAGAGGCGTTGGCTGTGGTGCCATACAAAAGAGTTGTAGGACACATCTGCTTGTCCCAATAGTTGGTGGTAGCCACGGTTCCTGAACCAGCTATAGCAGCGGTATTGCTTCCACCTTTAACATCGTTAACATTGAGATTGTAGGTAACATAGGAGCTACTGTAGCTGTAGCCACAGATACCGCCCACAGAACCACCACTACTCTTTATGTATCCTCCATTGAGGTTGTAGCGCAGATAAACATAATATCCATCGTATCCAACGATACCTCCCACATACGATGAAGTACTTGTGCTTGTTGAGGTTACATCGCCACTATTGGTATTGTTCTCAACATAAATATAATAATATGTGTAACCCGCAATGCCACCGACATTTGTACCGACACTGTTAACGTGACCTGTGTTTACACAATGCTGAATGTAACCATAGCACGAACTCGTGCTGTACATATATCCTACTATACCACCTGTGTAGCTTCCCGAGGTGTTGGTAACATTGCCGCGGTTGCTGCAACGACGGATTTTGGTGTAGTAGCTATATCCAGCGATACCTCCAATATAGTAATATCCATTGACTGCAGAAGTGTTGTAGCAGCTGTCGATGTTGCCGTAATACATATATCCGGCAATACCACCGACGTAGTAATAACCTGTCATAGAGACAGTGTTGCGGCAGGCAAATACGCCCACGGTGTCGCCGCTACAAGTGGTGTTGTAAAAACGTCCCACGATGCCGCCGTGGTAATAGCCGGAGCTTGTGCCCGACACTGTTCCCGTGTTCACGCAGCGGCGGATGGCCGATTTGTCGAAGGCGTCGCCGACGATACCTCCGTGCTCGTAATACGAAGCGTCGCCTATGGTACCTGTGTTGCGGCAGTCGAGAACTTTGGTGTTTCTTATACATCCCGCTATGCCGCCGTGAGCCTTATAAGCGCCGCTTACAGTTGCGTTGTTGGTACATCGGGAGATGACACTGTTTATTGCGCTACCCACAATGCCACCGGTGGTATCGCCGCCGGCCACGGTGCCACCCACGGTGAGGTTTTTGATACTGCCGCCGATGATCATGCCGAACAATCCGTTATGCTGTGCGGTGGTGTTGGCCATAGTAAGGTTGGTGATGCTACGGTTGTTTCCGTCGAAATGGCCGCGGAAAGGTGTTGATATATCACCAATTGGCGTGAAAGAGCCCTGCGCCATGGCAATGTTGTTCACCAGACGGAAATAGGTGTTGGAGTAACTTACACCAGCATTCACAACCATAGAGAGGTTGCGCAAGTCTGTCTCGTTACATATCAGATATGGGTTGGCCTGAGTACCGTTACCTCCACAGTAGGTAAAATTGTGGGGCACTGAGATCTGTTCTGCCCTTCCGGTATCGCCTACCCCGCAATAGGGTCTGACATAAAAGTCGTACATTCCGCCGGCTAAGGACGAGAGGGAATAGCTGTTGGTATTCACAATTACACTTGTACCCGTACCGGGAGTAAATCCGCTTCTACCATATTCCACAATCCATTGTGTGGCTGTGCCGCATTCGGTCCAAGAAATGCTTGCGGTTGAACTGTTATATGCGAGGTTGTAAACCGGAGGACAGGTAAGTACTGGAGGAGTGAAACTATAGTAACGATATTGTCCTGGCCAAGAAGTGTATGTCGTTGTTGTAGCGGCAGTTGTAGTAGTATGGGTTGACGGATTTATAACCACTATATTTGAGGAGTTTGCACCTTTCACACCAGCTTGATAACCCGAGTTGGGGATTGTTGCAGGTGAAGTGCCATAAAGTATCTTTATCTCGCCCGTAGCCTCATAAAGATGTATCTGCCAAGTACAAATGGTTGAAGCACTATAATGGGTATATTCATTAAAAGTTACGACACCAATTCTGTTAGGAGAAGAACCATAAATGCCATACTTTATACCATTGGCAGTGGTCTTCAAATCCTTACCACAGGCAATAATACCAGGATAATTGCTTGTTTGATTTCCCGACGAGAATTGTGTTGAACCAGATGTGCTTATAACTGTAGGTCCCAAACGCAAACAGCCGTTCGAGTTTACTGAAAACTGAGTATAAGCCGCACCTTCAAAAGTAAAAGTAAAGCCCAAATTGTACACACTCGAAGCCACATCATCCTGAGTTGTCAGATATGTTGTTTGCGACGTTGGTGTAATCCAGTCGGAAGACGTTCCCACACCTGTGGAAAATGTGTATTGTGTTATATCACTGCTGGGTGGCGGGCATTGCGCCATTCCTTTCTGTGACAGTACCAATGCCATTACAACGGCTAAACATAGTTTGAGATTTCGAATGTTTTTTGTAATTAAATTCCTCATTATTTTTCCTCCTAAAAAATTGTGAGTCGTCATATTCTATACGTGTTTATATAGTTCGCACAATAGCAAAACAAGGTATGCAACATACCGTTTTGAGGGATGCCTGCAAACCTAGTTTAACAACTACCTGCGAGAAATAAATTCAGATTCTCGTTTGTTATTTATACTGTTTGTCAATGTTTTAAACACTCCTTGCATTAATTTTTCCTCCTAATAAAAATGAATTACAAAGATTTGTTTTCAAAGTGCAAATATACGCATTATTTTTGAACCCCGCAAGTTTTTTTTTGCAACAAAGCACAAAAAGCAGTGCGTACGCCTGCACATTTTTATAGACACTTATGCCTGAAAAACGTTACAAAGGGAGAGGATTTTATTTCGGAATTCGGATTTAGGATTTCGGAACTGTTGTTTTAGTTCGGAATTCGGAGAGCGGAACTCGGAAATGTTAGTCTTAGGTCTAAGGTCTAAAGTCAAAGGTCAAAAGACAAAGGACAATGGTTTTAGATATTTAGATATTCAGACATTCAGACATTCAGATGTTCAGACATTCGGAAAATCTGTTAATCCGAAAATCTTTACATCACAGTTCACTGATCACAGTTCACTTATTCAAAGAATGCTCCACGGCTGTATATGAAGTATTCCGGAAATTCTGTTCACCGCCAAGAGTGCGAACCATATCGCCCCTGTGGTACGTGCTTCGGGTCTTCGTGGTTCTGCTCCTCGCCAACGGGAAGGAACTCGTAGCCTGTAATTTCTACGATATTACGGCGCATGTTGCTGTCTAATTGGTCTTTGCGGTCTTGCAGTTCAGGGTCGTGGGTGTGTATTGGTAAGTTTTGGTCTCCCAAGCGGGAGGCTATGCGCTCCATGCCGTTGTAGTAGTGCTTTGTGTAGTAGCCGTCATTATTAAAGTTAAGATAGCTATTCGGGTAGAACATGGCGGTGTGCAGGTTAAAGTTTACGCTTTCCAAACGGCCGTTCACCCAGTTGGGGTTTAGGTCAAAGCTGTACTTGTATGTGCGGGTAGTACCTCCGTCGTAACCATAGAGTGCAAAGAAAAGCCTGTCGTAGCTGTACAGCCGCAGGTTGCCGTCCGCACCAAAGCGGTAGAGTTCTTCGGAGGGGGCATTGCCGGGGATGTTGGTCTCCCTGCGTTGCAGGCTGCCGCCAATGCCGTACTGCTCGTTCACGTTGGTGCCGTCGGCATAGCTTATGCTGTTTTCAACGCCTTTTTGAACTTGTTTTGAGGATGAAAACGCTAGGAGAAAACCTCTGGAGGCACTTAATATGAAAGTTGTCGGAGTTGTCACTATTGAAGACGCAAGTTTTTGTAATAGTAGGAATAAGGAAAACTATCCAGCATTTTTTGGCGAAATAAATACAGTCTATCCCATGAAATGTTGCCGTATTTATCTTTCTCACAGTTGCCTTCGTATGGTATATAATTTAATGGATATTGGGCAAATGCAGTGTCTGTGGTTAACAGATAGACACCACATGTGTCAATTACAACACCTTCGGAGCATACGATTTCCCTTTCTGAAGAATTTCTAAATCGTTTCACGTCTCTTATTCCAATCAGCCGAACATTGAGATGTGGTTTCATGTCGCTAATCAGGAAATGACGGGGGGCGGCTTTATCTTCGATTATCTCTTCGCCAGCAACAATAAACCATTTCAATTTAAAATTATCGAAAACGGAATCCATGATGATTTCACACTTGGAATTGTTGTTCTGTGTTGAATCGCGGTTTAATATTATTGGGAATCGCGATGGATTATCTACAAAACCCTGAAACCGCAATTCTGCCTTCGAATGGAAAATTTTGCCATGAGAGAATCTATTATAGCAATCTCCTATTATAAAAAAGTTATACGTACTATCCCTAAAAATATCAAGTTGTATCAACGGAGCTCCTATTATATTACCTTCGTATTGAACTTGATAAGACCCTTCAAGTGTTTTGGCCGGAATACTATTGTCGGTAATCCGATCCGCATTCCCGCAACTTGTCAATAATCCAAGTATGATTACTATATTTGTAATGTGTTTCATTTTTTTATAATTAAACAATTAATAATATCATTTATCGTATATATACAGCGCCTTCGGGTAAAGGTCTTATTCCCTCATCCATGTACGGGTAGTAATCTTTTTTTTTGTATCCATTCGCTGTTCTAACCATTATAGGGATATGAATCCCTTTTATGAAATCTTCATTTATTTCATTTATATCTGAAGGCATGAATGTACTATTTGGCAAAGGCGCCCCCATTGAGTATTGTGCTTTGTATGCGTCTATTTCTTGAGGTATTGTTGATTTTTTTGGACCGTAGCACTCAAAATATCCGTGTGTCGATTCATGCACCAAAGATCCTGAATTAGGCATGGTTTTATCATAATAGATAGTCAAATGGGAATCATCAGTCCAACAGGGCTCCGGCACAATTCCACCTTTAAGCTCATGTTCAAATCTAAATGTAATGTCTTTATCATCTTCCATTCTTGTCATGTAAGATAATGCATTTTCCAATGTCTTTATACATCCATTAGCATCATCAATTACCTTATTTAATTTTGCAATTTTGCCGGTTCTGCCTTTTAGTTTAAGATCATCGATTTTAGCCTGAGTTATCTTTATTACATTAAGATAATATTTTTTCCTTTCGCAAATGTCATCTTTTGCTTGAGAGAAAACATGTTCGCTTTCCGGATCAATCTCCCTTCCATCCGGGTCCACATACTTCACTGGGTTATTCGCACAATACGCATACGGAGAGAAAGTAGGATACTTCTCAAACAGCGGGTCACGGGAAATAAACACCGGCGGAGCATAGTACCTCGCCTCGTAGTAGTACATCCCCGTCTCCTCATCCAACTCCTTGGCGTTAAAGGAGTACTTGGGTATTACACCATTTCCAAAACTATTGTTATACTCATTCGTAATCTCCCCAAAAGGAGCGTACAAAAATCCCTGTTGTACTATAGCATTTTCATCCGTAACATAGCACGTGCTTCCTAAATGGTTGCTGTGGTAGTAGTAAATGCCATCGGCAGAAGGCAGTAGGTTACTTATGCCAATAACAGGTAACTCGTAAATCGGTTTGGGGTCTTCCAGAGTTTGCTCCTCACCAACTGGCAGGAAATCGTAACCCGTAATATCAACTATATTGCGGCGTATATTGCTGTCCAACTGCCATTTACGGTCTTGCAGTTCGGGGTCATGGGTAGCAAGTGATAAATTATTATCTCCCAAGCGGCTTGCAATGCGCTCCATGCCGTTGTAGTAGTGCTTTGTGTAGTAGCCGTCATTATTAAAGTTAAGATAGCTATTCGGGTAGAACATAGCATTGTGCATACTAAAGTTTACAGACTCAAGTCTGCCGTTTACCCAGTTGGGGTTTAGGTCAAAACTGTATTTGTAGGTGCGGGCGGTGCCTCCGTCGTAGCCGTACAGGGAGTAGAAAAGCCTGTCGTAGCTGTACAGCCGCAGGTTGCCGTCCGCGCCAAAGCGGTAGAGTTCCTCGCTTGGCTGGTTGCCGGGGGTGGCGGTCTCCCTGCGCTGCAGGCTGCCGTTTATTCCGTACTGCTCGTTTACGTTGGTTCCGTCGGCATAGCTTATGTTGTTTGGGGCAAAGGTGGTCTGCCCTTCGTTAAGGCTGCCGTAGCTGTAGGTGCGTGTCTGGCTGGTGGTTACATTGTTGCCAAGGTCGGTCTGCTGCAGGCCGTACTCCTGTATCTTGCCCCAGTCGCCGTAGGTTACGCTAAGGGCGTAGGTTTGCGCGTTGGCGGCGCTTACAAGCTGGTGGGTGCTTGCGCTAGAGGGGTTATATGTAGCGTCTGTGTGTGGCATTTGCGGTTTGATTTTTCTACTTGAAAAAAAAATAACTACCTAAAAATATGTAATTCCCCATAAATAATGTTTGATTGGAATATTGTTTCCGGGATAACAGATCTAATCTTTTCATCATGCGTTTATTTTTTTTGCTTTGTTTGTCTTCTTGGTCGGGGAGATTAAAATATTGCCACCCTTCTTCTTGATAGTCATTAAAGTTAACTTTATAGGAATCTCCAATTGACGTAATAGCCCAATAGCTTTGTTTTATCAGGTGTGTCATGTTTGATGACGTCAAATTTCTAAAACACCAAAAGCTCATGCGTACATTTAAAACACATATACCGCTTGGTGGTGCTCCTTCATACATTTTGGTTATCATCGTATCGATATAAAGAGTGAAAAGTAAATCCGTAGCAGAATCATTTTTGTTTTCAAGTATAGCAAGGCAATCTTTTTTCGGTAATTCAATTCTTCCAAAATAGTACATAAAAGGTATTGTATCTATGGAATCTTGTTTGTTTTGGTATGTAATTTTCCCAAAAGCTACGGGAACAATTGCACCGTTAAAAAACAATATTTTTGGAATTGATACACAGTCGTTATTTTTTAGATTGTCCGATAAGACTCGTACATTCTCTTGCCATGCAGACTGTGAATAAACGATATTTGATAACTGCAATAGTAAAATTAAAAATATGTATCTAATGTATTTCATTGTTTCAAATGATTTTTGATAAACATATTAAATCTATTTTGTTTTGCCCTTGCTCTATTTCCTATTATTTTAAATATTGAGTGCATTCTCATCCTCATTATTTCAACACTATTTGCATTATAAAAAACTGCCCCTATCTTTTCACTGGAGTTCGGATATGCTTCACTGTTTTTTTTAGGTTTATAAACATATCCTATTATGATATTAATGTCCTGATTTCTAAAAGTATTTATATCGTCATCTGATGGTTCCACAACATGATAGGCAGGTTTTTCAAATACATTATCTGTATTTAATTTAAATGGGTGTGAGTGTATAGAAGTAATCCTGAATCCTTTTAGAGGTTCAGGCACAGGAGGTAGATAGCATTCGTCTTTACCATCTGAACCAACACCGCCAGTCTTACCATATATTGATAATAAACCCTCTACTACGACAGCAGGTTCTTCATTTTTACCTCCATTAGTCCAAGCTTTATAAAATACAGTACAAATAGTTTCCAAAGTTTTATAGGTAGTTTTTAATAAAGGGTTCATTTCATCCGTTTTTATAGTACCGTTGCTATTTTTATTAACAAAATCATCTTTAACAATATATACGTTATCATCCCAACGTCCATCCCAACCCAAATAATTCCCCTTAAGATCATAATAGTCACCAAATTCTTCCCCCGTCGGATCCACGTACTTCACCGGGTTATTGGCGCAGTAAGTATAAGGACTTATTGTCGGATATTTCTCAAACAGCGGGTCTCTGCTTATAAACACCGGCGGAGCCATGTAACGGGCCTCGTAGTAGTACATCCCAGTCTCCTCATCAAGTTCCTTGGCGTTAAAGGAGTACTTGGGTATTACACCATTTCCAAAACTACTATTATGCTCGTT
>JAEEGF010494260.1_pt1 | contig 17516 bp, 14 predicted proteins | sample 9134171 | NCBI WGS metagenome assembly JAEEGF01 (sample SAMN16246542, study PRJNA631951) | gut metagenome | biome: gut microbiome; feature: rumen; material: AP-attached | host: Bos | place: Iran: Karaj | collected 2018-10 | reverse complement strand
TTAACGGAGGATACAACTCCTGGGAGATGATCGACGGCGACCCGAGAATCGCGCGCGTTCTGAAGATGATCGAGAGCGGCATGGACGCGGGCCCCGGAGCGTTCGAGCTTATCAGATGCCACCTGACGTCCGACAACGATCCGTTCTTCGTTCTCCGCGACTTCGCCTCGTACTGCGACGCCCAGAACAAAGTCGACGGCCTTTTCAGGGACCGCGAAAAGTGGAACCGCATGGCCGCCACGAACATCGCGTGCTCGGGAATATTCTCCAGCGACAACACGATAATGCGCTACGCGGACGAGATCTGGGGAGTGGATTACAATAAATGACGGAAATGACGGAATGATTCTCAGGCAGCCAAACCCGTGAATCTTTCACCCGGCATTTCGTATTAACTATTTTTTCGTTCATGCTTACTTTCTTTCACGATACACGGAACATCAAGACCAGAGAGCCTTACGGAGCCGTTTCCTGCGGCACGGAAGTAAGGCTGTCTGTCTATTGCTGCGAGGACAACACGCAGGAGCCGGCGGCGATTACCGAAGCGGAAGTCGTAATGAATTTTTACGGCACCGCGGACGAGACGGAGAATAATTCCGGAAATGAGCCGGGAAGGCTGACGCTTCCGCTTACACGGACGGAGGTCTCGGGGGAGGAAGTGCCGGGGTCGTTCACGTACGAGGACGGCGGCGAGCGGGACAGGAAGGACTGCGCGCTGGCCGGCAGATTTTACCTATATTCAGTGAAATTCACGCCCGAGAAGCCCGGCGTTATTAGGTACGGATTCAGGTTCCGCGTGTTTGAGCGCGGCCGGGATTTTTGGCTGTTTTACGGCAGCAGAACCGAGGCCGGTCAGGGAGGCCGGGGCGTGTGCAGCGAGGGCGACAGCGGGAACTTTTTCCGAGTCACGGTTGCCAGAAAAGGCCTTTCGGTTCCGGAGTGGTTCCGCCACGCCATCATATACCAGATATTTCCCGACAGGTTCGCGAAGGGGTACGACGCCCTCTGCGAGCGGAAGCCCGACTCGTTCATGTACGGGACCTGGGACGACAAGCCGATGTACGTGCGCGGGGAAGGCGGCGAGATAGAGCGCTGGGACTTCCAGGGCGGCAACCTGGCGGGCGTGAACGAAAAAATTCCCTACATCGAGGCGCTCGGGGCCGACGTGATCTACCTCAACCCCATATTCAGGGCGGCCAGCAACCACCGCTACGACACCGAGGACTACATGCACGTGGACGGACTTCTGGGCGGCGACCCGGCTCTCGACCTGCTTCTGTTCGTGTGCGCGAAGGAGAAGATTAAGGTCATGCTGGACGGCGTTTTCAGCCACACCGGCAGCGACAGTATCTACTTCGACAAAAAGGGCAGATTCGGCGGCGGCGCCTACGGCAACCCGCGTTCCAAGTACAGGGACTGGTACAGTTTTTCGGAGGAGTCCGACGACGAGTACGACTGCTGGTGGGGCGTGAAGGTGCTTCCCAACGTGAACGAACTCGCGCCCGGTTACCTTGATTTCATTGTCGAAAACGACGACTCGGTGGTGCGCCACTGGCTCAGGAAGGGCATTTCCGGCTGGCGGCTGGACGTGGCTGACGAGCTTCCCGACAAGTTCATAAAGGAACTGAGGGCGGCCGCGGACGAAACGGGCGCCGAGACGGGAACGGAGCCGGTCATTCTGGGCGAGGTCTGGGAGGACGCCTCCGACAAGTTCAGCTACGGAAAGCTGCGCTCGTATTTCACGGAGCGCGAGCTGCACACGGTGACCAACTACCCGTTCAGGAAGGCGCTGCTCTCGTTCTATGCGTCGGAAATTTCAGCCGGCGACGCGTACGAAGTCTTCGAGAATCTGAAGGAGAACTACCCGCGGCAGAACTTTTACGCCCTCGCAAACATGACCGGAACCCACGACGTGCCGCGCCTGATGACCGAAATGCTCGGTTTTTGCGGCGGGAAGAGGCCGGAGGCGAGGCGCTTCGTCGAGGGCTACGCGGCGGTTATGTTCACGTTCCCGGGGGTGCCGCTGATTTATTACGGCGACGAGACCGGGCTTGAAGGCGGGAAGGATCCGGACAACAGGCGGACGTTCCCGTGGGGCAAAGAGGACAGGAATCTGATCGCCCACTTCGCGAAATTCGCCGCGCTCAGGAAGAACAGCAAGTGCCTTCTGGACGGCGGAATCGAGTTCCTCAAGGCGGGCGAGGACGTTTTCGCGTTCAAGAGATTTTCCGGAGGAGAAGTTGGCGACAACGAATTTGTGACGGCCGTGACGAGAAGAAGGTTCGCGCCCGGCGACGAGTTCGAAATTGACGTGAAGGAAACCGGAAGGCGGTTCGTGAACGTCGAAACCGGCGAGGCCTTCGTCAGCGACGGCAGAGGAGTTTTAAAAATCGAACTTCCGAAGGGCTACGCGGTACTGGCGGCAGCCCCGGACGTTTGAAAAAGCGGCGGTGACCTTTATGATAATTGATTTCCACACGCACTGTTTTCCCGACGCGATCGCGCGGCGGGCGGTAGAGGGACTTTCGAAAACCGGCGGGATCGTTCCGAATACCGACGGCTCGTTCGGAGACCTTGAGCGCCTTATGAAGGAGCAGGGCGTGTCTCTTTTTGTCGTCAACAACATAGCGTCCGACACTCGCCGCCAGAAGAACGTGAACGACTTCGCGATCTCGATAAACGGGGGCATGTGCGTGAGCTTCGGGTCGGTTCACCCCTTCGCGGAGAACTTCGGGGAGGAGCTCTTAAGGCTCAGGGAAGCGGGAATTGCCGGAATAAAGTTTCATCCCTATTTTCAGGAATTTTTCGTCGATGACGAGCGGGCGTTCCCGGTGTACGAAAAGGCGGCGGAGCTTGGGTTTATAATGCTTTTTCACGCCGGCTGCGACATTTCATTCGAGGACACGGAGAGGGCTGCGCCCGGGCGGTTCGCGGCGGTTCTGGACAGGCTGGAGTCGAAAGAAATCAGCGCTGACATCGTGCTGGCTCACTGGGGCGGCTCGATGATGACGGAGCGGGTAATCGAAACGCTCTGCGGCAGGAACGTATACTTCGACACCTCCTTCGGCGCGGGAAATATCACACGGGAGCAGGCACGGAAAATCGTGAAGCTCCACGGCGCGGACAGAATTCTGTTCGGCAGCGACTGCCCCTGGCACACCCCGGAACAGGAGGCGGCCTTCATTAAAAGTCTGAGGCTGGGGAAGAAAACGGTGAGCAAAATTCTGTCTGAGAACGCGGAAAAACTGCTCGCGAGGCACAATAATGTGCGGTGTGAAATATAATGAAACCGGGTAAAATCGTTCTTTTGCTTCTTTTTATTCTCGCGCTGACTGCCGTATTTATTTGCTGTGCGTTTTTATTCCCGCACGAACGCACGCAGCCGGGGGTGATGGTCGACTACTCCTGCTGGAAATTCGAGGATTTCGCGACGTATGCAGACCTTATTTTAAAGGGAAAGTGCGTTGCCGCGGGAAACAGGCAAAACGGTCTGGTCGCGGTCACCGGCTTCGAGGTGCAGGAAGTCTATTACGGGAACGTCGAAGCCCCGAGAATCATAGTCACCGGATATTCTCCGGAGAGCCTGCTAACGGGTTCTTACTCCGGGAACAGCTTTTACGAGATCGGAAAGGAGTACTTCCTCGTTTTGACTGACGCGAGTTCGCCTTACGAGGCGGCGGACCGGTACGTAAGCGTGTGCGACGAGCTTGTGCTGCCTGTCGAGAACGCGCAGGAGAGCGAGCTTCTGGGAAAGCCCCTCGGTGAAGTCTCGGACATCGGCGCTGTTGAAAACGCGGCGGACATCGAGAATTACCTGCGCCTTCTTATTGAAAAGGACATTTTCCGGGACAAGGAAGAGCACGGGTTCATTCACGCCACCGACCCCGCCACGGTAATCGGAGAATCCGGGTATATTCTTGAACTGCGGGTCGGCAGGGAAGACACCGGCACGTGGAAGATAAACGGCGGCGAGCGGTTCCGCTTCTGCAATGTGGAGAGGGTGCTCCGCGGGGACGTGAAAGAGGGAGAGACCGTTCGCGTCCGCATCAAGGTTGGCGACGCCGGGGAAGGCGACAGGGTGATTATCGCGCTGTCCGAAACCGGTTCGGGCTATTCCGTGCGCACCTTCGAATACTCTTCGAGAAACAGCGTCTTCAGACAGAGTCAGAGAGAAGCGGTAGCCGCATTGATTGGAAAAAGTGAAGCGGCGGAATGAGACACCAAACCGATGAATAATTAGAATGGTTCAAGACAGGAGGTCCTTCGCGGGCCTCTTTGTCATAGAGAAAGGATTTGCGGAAAAACGGGTCTTTCTGTGAATGGCCGGTTTTGTCACAAATTTCGGCCTATTGTTGACAAAACGCGCGCAAAATGGTACGATATTCCCACTTTGACGCCCGATTCTTAGGCAAAAACGCCTCTGCGGGCCGAACAAATGACATTTCCGGAAAATGAGAGGAACGCACGTGAAGAGAAGGCTGTCCGTTATATTTGCGGTTCTTGCGGCGCTGGGCTTGTGTCTGGCGCTTCTTGCGTGCTGCAGCGCGGGCAGGCTTGTCACTTTTCACGGCAGGAACAGAACACCGGAAACGGACACAGCAGAATACGGAGAAGACGCCGCCGGGCAGCGGCACCGGCATTCTTTTTCGGAGTGGGCCGCGGATACGGAGGCCACGTGCACCGTTCCCGGAACCGAGAGAAGAACCTGCGAATGCGGGGCGGTGGAGCGCAGGCTTACCGGAAAAGCGCCCCACGAACCGGGCGAACCGGTGGAGATCGAGGCGCCTTCCTGCACTGAGGAGGGGCTCAGCCGCGTGTTCTGCAGCGTGTGCGGGGAACCGCTTGAAGATATAGCTATAGAGCCGCTCGGGCACGTTTTCGATGAGTTTGAGGCGAAGGCGCCGACCTGCACGGAACACGGCTGGGACGCGTATACAGTCTGCGCGCGGTGCGGGTTCTCTACCTACAGCGAGATTCCCGCGAACGGCCACGACTACAAAGAGATAGTTATCGAACCCACCTGCACCGAAGCGGGCGTCAGGAAGACCGTCTGCGCCGTCTGCGGAGACGAGGTGCTTTCCGAGAGGCAGGAATACGCGGCGCTTGGGCACGCTCTCACGCATCACGAGGGGAAGCTTCCCACCGCGAGCGAGAAGGGCTGGAAGGAGTACGACGTCTGTACGCGCTGCGGCTTCTCGACTTTTGAGGAGATACCGACGCTGGCGGATTATTTCGAGCCTGTTCTCAGGTTCTCGGTTGCGAGCGACGTTCACGTACAGGACAACAACGGGCTGGGCAGTCTGGACAGGCTGAAATCGTTCATCACCTCCGCGTACTCGTACAGCGACGGCTTTGCCGGCTACAAAAAGCTTGACGGTCTGTTCTTCCTGGGCGACAACACCCACAACGGAACGGCTGCCCAGCAAAAGATATTTTTCGACACCGTTGCCGCAAATGCGCGCGCGGGAACCGTCACCAGAGCGGTGATGGGCAACCACGAGTTTTATATCAACGGGAACACCTACAGCACCGAGGCGTTCGCGCTCGCGCCGGAGATTTTTAAAGAATGCGGCGGTTACGACAGCACGGACGCGCACGTCGTGATCAACGGATACCATTTTATTTTCCTGAGCAACGACGTGTATTCGGCAGGGAGAATGTTTACCGACTCCAAGATCGAATGGTTGAAAAACGAGCTCGCGAAGGCGGCTTCGGACGATCCAACGGGGGAAAAGGCGATTTTCGTTTTCCAGCACGAACCGCCTGAAGGCGCTACGGGCGGAGCCGTTCCTTACGTCAGCGACGCAAGACTTGACACCGTTTTCTCGGATTACCCGCAGATCGTCGACTTTTCGGGTCACACCCACTGGCCGGTCACGAGCCCCTACGCGGTCTGGCAGAACAAATACACTGCCGTTTCAGCCGGTTCGCTCGCCTACCTTATGCTTCCTGTCATCAACCACTCGGTGTACGGCGTTACGGGCCTTTTCGACGAACCGGAATACAGGGACTACCCTGGCGTCACCGCGAGCGACGCGCGCGGCCACTGGCGGAAATACATCAGCACCGGAATGCGCACCGGAAACATGTTCTATATAGTTGAGGCCGACGCGCGCGGGAACATACGGCTCGTAAGATACGACGCGGTTACGGGAGCGACGTGGGGAAGAGCCGTCGTTATCGAATCGTGCGGAGACCCGGAGGCGTTTTCGGAGACTGCCTCGAGAAAGGAAAGGGCGGCGGCGCCTGTTTTCGGGCAGGGTTCTTCGGTAGGCGTATCAAATCTTTCCGCGACGCATTTCGGGGTGGAGTTCCCGCAGGCAACGTGTAAGACAGACCCGGTTCAAAATTACAGAATTTGCCTATATTCAGGGGACGACGTCATTGAGACGACGTACCTTCTTTCTGACGATTTTCTCGGCATCGGGATGCCGGAGAGCCTGACCGCGGAGTTTTCGGGACTCAGACCCGGCGCGGAGTACACGGTCCGTGTTTACGCGGTGAGCTACTGGGGGCTTGAGAGCGTGCCTCTCGAGATAAAGGTGACGACGGCCGGCATTACGGACGGCGTTTACGACGCGGACATCCTTAAGACGGAATTTACGGCCGACGGGTCGGCGAAAAACCTCGCGAACGGAAGAAACCTTGCGTCTGTCGGAGGAACTTCCGTCGTTTACGACGAGTCGCTCGGCAGATTTGTGAGCGTCCACAACGGGCGTTCGTGCTGGCGCTTTGACGGTATCGCGGACCGTTACGGCTCGATGGCGGGTTCGTTTTCAGTCGAGGTCGTGTTTAAGGTCGACAGCCTGCCCAAAGGGGATGTGGCGGTCGCGTGCGGAATGCAGTTCGGCGGAACGGGATTCCTGCTGAGTCCGTCCGGCGTCGTATCGTTCTTCTGCTCTGTAAACGGCGGCTACGCACAGCCCGCGGCGGAAATTCCCGTCGGCGAATACGTTCACGTAACCGGCACTTTCGACGGAACCTGCTCGAGGCTTTATATCAACGGCACGCTTGCCGCGTCCGTGGAGAGGGAGGGGCAGTTCACGCCGCCGGGAAGCGGCTCGAGGTTCTTCTGCATAGGCGCAGACGCCGACGCTAACAACGCGGTGAACAGGTTCTTTACCGGCAGGATCGCGGCGGTGAATATCTACTCGGAGGCGCTGACGCCGGAGATGGTCGGGAAGCTTAGCGCGAATATCAGACACGGGTGAGAGAACCTGGTGTGAAGAACTGCGTCGAAAAAGTGACGCATTCAAATCATTCTATATATATCGCAAAGCGGTGTCGGGGATCAACGTTCCCGGGGTCGCTTTTTATTATTTCAGAAGGCTGTTTAATTGTCAAAAATGACATTTTGTAGCTTTTTTCTCCGTCTTATTCTATGATACAATAATTGCGGAGGGACTGAGATGAGTACGGGCGTTGGCGATAGAATTAAAGAGTTGAGAACAAAAGCAAACCTGACGCAGAACGAACTGGCAGAGAAATTGTACGTATCGAGAAAACTTGTCTGCAGCTGGGAACTCGGTCGCAGAAATCCGAGCCTTGATAATTTGAGACGTATGGCCGAATTGTTTGACGTCGACGTTTATGAACTTGTCTGTATGGATTCTTCCGTGGCTGACGAAATTGGAGTATGCATTCCCCCGGGAATGGATTCAGGCGAGGCTGTACGTCTCGTCAACGATTTTCTCCGGACGCTTGACGACGAGGACTGCGCCCTCTTCGTAATGAGATATTTCAATTTCAGGCCAACGAAAGAAATCTCCGGCGTGCTTGGGAAGCGTGACGGAACCGTCAGGAACAAACTTGTAAAAATTCGACAAAAGCTATGCGTGTTTCTTAAGGAGAAAAATGAAAATGGACAAACTGGACTTATATAAAGTAATAGCCGGCATTGACGACGAGACCGTTGACCGTGCTATTGAAACCGAAGAAAAATTAAAGAGAAGGAAGTCAATCCTAAAAAAAAGAATAATAACTGTGTCTGTTCTTGCGGCAACTTTTCTTATCATAGCCGGGGCGGTTGCGGCTATATTCCTAAACGCCGGAAACAGACCGGATAATCAGATTGTTGAAGGCTCTCAGGGACAGGGTGGCAACACGGAAGTGCTGGTAAACGGTGACCCGACGCCCGCTCCTGATCCGACGGTTGCCCCGGATTCAAACGTAAAATACGATATCTATATCACTGACCTTACCGATTCATCGTCTCTCGCCGGAGTTCAGGTGGACTACTATCAACTTCACTCAACATCGGCAAAAGAAAACTATTCATTGGGCGAAAAGACTTTTACTTTTGGATCTCTGACTTTTGACGGAATCCCTCTTGAAGGAGTCTTTGGATACGCAATGAGGCGCGAATACAACACATATGACGAGTATGAGTATCTGGACAAGGAAACCGGAGCCTTTTTCGACGTTGATAAAGAAGGTTCGCTGGGCTTTTATTTGCATTCTGATGACGGAAGCTGGGAAAAAATAACTTCAGACCATCTGGATGACGAAAGAACGGCAGCTATCGCCAGGGAATTCGCCGGATCGTTTAGAAATATTTCCGGATATGAGATTTCCGCAATCCGGGAGAGTTCTTCAAAAATCAAAACAGTCTATTTCCAAAAAACGGTGAACGGAATTCTCACAACAGACAGGTTTCAGGTCGACGTCTCATATGATTCCGTTGTTCTTGGATATTCCTCGTTTATGACGGATAAGATTTCCGCGGACATTAAAACCGATGATATCAGTATTGAGAGTATAGATAAAGCGGTGTCCGATTATCTGAAAGACATTATTGAGGAGAATAACATCACTGAGATCCAAAAGACAAAAACACTACTGAGCCTACTGGAAGACGGGAAGAGAATCATCATAGAACAGTACGACATGAAAGTCGGAAGCGGTGACGGACACTCTGAGTGTATAGAGATAATGATCGTCATTGATTAAAGATTTATTGCGAATAGCGAAGTGCGGTGAATTGTACCATACAGGTTCAAGTAAGCAACAGCACACGTTCGGACAACCTCGGGATTTACTACATGTCCCGGGGTTGTTTTGCTCACTTTGAGCAGTTTTAATGCGCGTGTGCGTGCGGGCGATTCGGCTTTACAAAACCGCGGAAACGTGGTATACTGTACGCGTGCGCAAAAAATGACGTGAAAAAAGGATACATTCCGGTCCTTCACAAGAACGGACAGAGCGCACGGTTACAGGTTTCAACAGTTATTCTGTGGAAGCGCCGATTCAAAAGCCTTTTGCGTTCGCGCCTCTTAAACTGAACAGTGCTTCCATTATACTATCAGACAGGAGTTGGTAATATGCTGAACAAATCCGATTACGACGTTTACAAGGAGAAAATGGACAAGACCGTGAGTCTGCTCGCGGAGAACCTTTCCGAAATCAGAGCCGGCAGAGCGAATCCCGCCGTCCTCAACAAGATTACCGTCAACTATTACGGAACGCCCACCCCGATCAACCAGGTCGGAAATATCACGGTTCCCGAGGCGAGAATGCTCGTCTTCACGCCGTGGGACGCCAAGATACTGAAGGACGTTGAGAAGGAGATTCAGAAATCCGACATCGGCATCAACCCGAACAACGACGGAAAGTGCATCAAGCTCGTATTCCCGCCGCTCACCGAGGAGAGACGTCTCGACCTCGGCAAGCAGGTCAAAAAGTACGGAGAAGAGGCAAAGGTCGCCGTCCGCTCCATCAGGAGAGACGCTGTCGAGTTCTTCAAGAACCAGAAAAAGAAGAGCGTCATCACCGAGGACGACCAGAAGCAGTCCGAGAAAGACATCCAGAAATTTACCGATGAGCACATCGAGGAGATCGACAAGGTCGTCGCCCGCAAGGAAAAGGAACTCATGGAGTTCTGATGCCTTTTTCCGGGTTTATCCGGATATTCGGGAAAAAGAGGCGGGGCGCCGCGATGATGACGCGCCCCGCCGCAAATATTTATGCATGCCGAGTTGCAGACCGGATATCCAGTCTGCGTTTTTTTTGAAGAACGGAGGCCCGTTTTATGGCACGCAAAAAGAAAAATTCGATGCCTGAGGCGGAGGTTGAGGACCTGTCGCGAGGCGTCAGATCGCTGGCTATCATTCCCGACGGAAACAGGCGGTGGGCGCGCAAAAGAGGCCTTCCCGCGATCGCCGGACACAGCCGCGGCGCGAGGGTGCTCAAGGATATCTCGAGAATGTGCTGCGACAGGGGCATCAGGTTCCTGACGTTTTACGCGTTTTCCACCGAGAACTGGAAACGGAGCGAGCAGGAGGTCGGCGCGCTTATGGGACTTTTGAAGTCGCTTCTCGACGACTACGAGAGGGAGCTCGGCGGCGACAAGGGCAGAATCGCGATCCGCGTGATGGGCGACAGAAGCGGCCTTTCCAAAGAGCTTAACGAAGGCATCGAGCGGGTCGAGAAGGCCACCGCAGGCGACAAGGCGCTGACTGTCATTCTCGCAATCAACTACGGTTCGCGGGACGAGATAACGAAGGCCGTGCGTTCCGTTGCGGAGGACGCGGCTTCAGGCAGGATATCGCCTGAAGACGTCACGCAGGAGCTGATCTCGTCGAGACTTTACACCGCGGGCGTTCCCGACCCGGACCTTCTTATCAGGACGAGCGGCGAGGAGCGCATCAGCAACTACATGCTGTGGCAGATCGCCTACAGCGAGCTTTATTTTGCGGACTGCCTCTGGCCGGATTTCGACGAAAAGGAGCTTGACAAGGCGCTCGACGCTTACGCCGGCAGAAAAAGGCGTTTCGGCGGCTGAAAATATCGCAAAACTTGATGCCAAACCGTGAAAATAAAGAGCGGAGGCACGGGTTTAGTATCGTTTTAAAGCTATTTTAATGATTGTATGAGATAATATCACGCCGGAAGCGCGGCGTCTTGGCGCGCGGGGCGGATGGAGTTCTTATGGTTAAGAGAATTATTACGGGAATTATCGCCGGCGGAATAGCTTTTGCGGCTATCTGGTTCGGCGGAATATGGTTCGGGCTCGCGCTCGGATTCATTGTCACCGTCGGACTTTTCGAGTTCATCAGGGCCTTGAAAACCGCGGGGCACAGGCCGATGATCACACCCGCGGTGCTGCTCTGGCTGACGTATCCGCTGATGCTTTTTTCGACCGAAAAGATTCCGGGCACGATAAAGCTGGCGCCGACCGGAGATTTCAACTGGTTTACGCTGCTGGTGCTTCTCGCTGTCATGGCGGTGATGGCGATCTTCGTATTCGGGAACAAGCGTTTCAAACTCGACGACGGCGCTTTTCCGCTGCTCGGGGGTCTTTACGTTCCGTTTTTGCTGACGTTCGCGTACTGCCTCAGAGAGATGGAGCACGGCGGCCATTACGTGATGATTGCGCTTGTCGGTGCGGTCAGCGCTGATACGGCGGCTTTTGCGATCGGCTCGCTTATGGGCAAGCACAAGCTCTGCCCGGAGATCAGCCCGAACAAGACCATCGAAGGATTTGTCGCGGGGTTCCTGGGGAGCGTCGCGGGACTTTGCTTCTACGGCGGCATGCTGCCCCTTATGAACATTCACATCGGGATCCCGTTCTGGTTCTACCCGGTCATGGGAATCGTACTCGGAGCCGTCTCGCAGCTCGGCGATCTTTTCGCGTCGGCTGTCAAGCGCTACTGCGGCATCAAGGATTTCGGGAAGATCCTCCCGGGACACGGCGGAGTGCTCGACAGGGTCGACTCGTACATTCCCGCGCTCGTGGTGACTTACGTACTCATTTCGGCGTTTTTCGCCTGATATTTTAACGTTTTCCGGGAATCCGGAACGCTGCCCTTAGAAGCCCGGCACACGGCGCTTTACGCACACCTGGAATTACGGGTATTTACGGCGGTTTTGAAGGTTTTCCGGAACGCTTTAATCGCGCGCGCACGTAAACGCACGTAAAACGCAAGCTTAACGCGTAGTTTTCATCGTGCAACGTTTGCGGCGGTTTTGAGGAGAGATATGAAAAAAGTCGGAATCATCGGGTCGACGGGGTCGATCGGAACACAGGCGCTTCAGGTGATACGTGAGCTGAACGGCGAAGAACCGGAAAGCTTTTCCGTGTCGGTGCTGGCGTGCGGCGGGAACGTCGGACTGCTCGCGAGGCAGGCGGCGGAGTTTCTGCCGGAGGCGGTTTCGGTCGGCGACAAAAACGGCGCGGAGCGGTTCCGCGAGCTGATCGGAGAGCTGAGACCGGGATACAAGCCCGAGGTTTTCTACGGCGCGCAGGGCCTCAAAAAAGCCGCCGCCTTCGATCAGGACATCCTGCTCAACTCGGTCGTCGGAATGGTCGGAATCGAGCCGACTCTCGCGGCAGTCAAAAAAGGCACCGACATAGCACTCGCGAACAAGGAGACGCTTGTAGCGGCAGGCGATATCGTGATGAGAGAGGCGAAAAAGAGCGGCTCGCGGATACTTCCTGTCGACAGCGAGCACTCGGCTGTATTCCAGTGCCTCGAGGGGCTGAGAAGCGAGGACGTGGAGAGCATTATCCTGACGTGTTCGGGAGGACCGTTCAGAACGTACTCAAAGGAACGGCTTGAGGAAGTCACGCTCGAACAGGCGCTCAACCACCCGACGTGGAAAATGGGCGGCAAGATCACCGTCGACTGCGCGACGCTCATGAACAAGGGACTTGAGGTCATCGAGGCGTCGAGACTTTTCGGACTTCCGGTCGACAGAGTCGAGGTCGCCGTCCACCCGCAGAGCATAATCCACTCCATGGTGAGGACGAGAGACGGCGCGGTTTTCGCCCAGATGGGTGTGCCGTCGATGAAGCTTCCGATAAGATACGCGTTCGCGCATCCGGTGAGACACGCCGCGGGGGCCGAGAGACTCGATCTTTTCGCGAACTCTCCGCTCACTTTCGAAAAGCCGGACACGGACAGGTTCCCGTGCCTCGCGCTCGCGTATGAGGCAGGAAGAACCGGCGGAACGATGCCCGCTTGCATGAACGCCGCGAACGAAAAAGCCGTCAGCCTGTTCTTTAAAGGCGCCGTCAGGTTCGCCGACATCCCGCTGATCGTGGAGAGGGCGATGGAGGCCCACGTCACGGTGAGGAACCCCGGAATCAGGGATATCCTCGCGACCGGAAAAGAGACGTACAGGACCGCCGGGGAGGACCTTTTGAGGCGGTAACACGCATCGATTATTTGAATGAAGCGGCGCCCGCTTAAACCTTCAAAAAAAGCGGGGCGGGCGCCGCGATATTAAACAGCGGCAGTGCCTTTAAGAGGCGTGTCAAAGACATGCCGGACGGCCTGCTTGAAGAGGCCGGGGCACCGCTGCGGGGAGAATTTATGAACGTATTTTTAGGCATTCTCATAATGCTTCTGATTCTTAGCATACTCACCGTTATTCACGAGTGGGGGCATTTTATAGCAGCGCGCATTTTCAAGGTCAAGGTCGAGGAATTTTCGATTTTCATGGGGCCGAAGCTTTTCGCGCGCAGGTCGAAAAAGACGGGTACGCAGTTTACGCTGCGCCTGCTTCCGATAGGCGGTTACTGCGCGTTCGCGGACGACAACGGCGACACTGAGTCAAAGGACTCGCTTTACACGCAGAAGTGGTACAAGCGGGCGGTCATTTACGCCGCCGGCGTCATCATGAATATCATTCTCGCGTGGGTCATATGCATCGCGATCGTCGGCAGCGGCAACTTCTTCACGAACACTGTCCGTGAGATCAAACCCGACTCCACCGCCGCGTTCGTCGGCCTTGAGACAGGCGACAAGATCGTAAAGGCGGGCGGCCTTCGCGTCGTCACCGGCACTGATTTTTCGCTGGCTACCTACGCGATAAAGGACTTAAACCCTGCCGACGACGTGATGGATTCGGAGTACACGCTTTATTATAAAAAGACGTCGGACGGCCGCACGGTCAGGTACGACATCAAAAAGAACATTCAGTACAAGGAAGTCGAGAACGAAAAGGGCGAAAAGTCGTACACCTACGACACCTATTCCTACAATATCACGGTCACGGACGGCGACAAAACCACCGTGTACGACTGGTTCGTGAAGGTCAACTCGATCAGCGAGGCGGGCGACTCGGCCAACTGCACCGTCACGAAGACGGTCGACGGCGAGCGGCTATCCGAGGAGACGTACGACATGTCCGCTGAGGCTTTCTGCACGCTCGGGAACAACGACCTCATGCCTGTCAACTCGAAGAACGTTTTCGCGGTTATCGGAAGCGGCTTCAACGAGATGGTCTCGATGGTCAAGTCGGTTTACGTTTCGATCTGGTGGCTCATTACCGGCAAGGTCGGATTCGACACGCTGGCAGGACCGGTCGGTCTCACGAAGGTCGTTTCCGACGTCGTGGGCGCGAAGGCAAAAACCGGGCTCAAGTTCATTACGTTGCTCAACCTGACGGCGCTCATCAGTGCGAACCTGGGCGTCATCAACGCGCTTCCGTTCCCGGGACTCGACGGCTTCCACCTGCTGCTCATCGTTATTGAACTTCTGAGGGGCGGCAAAAAAGTTTCGCCGAAAGTCCAGAATATCATTTCATACGTCGGTCTTGCGCTGCTGATCATTCTGGCGATCGCCGTCGCGGCGATGGATATTTTCAAGATCGTCGGGTAGCGTTTGAGATTCGATTTAAATCGCAAAAATGGAACGGAGAGTGTTTCATGTTTAAAAGAGAACAGACCAGACAGGTCGCCGTCGGCGGAGTTAAAATCGGCGGCGGAGCGCCCGTGACGGTACAGTCGATGACAAACACCGACACAAGGGACGCGAAAGCGACCGTCGAACAGATAAAAAGGCTTCAGGAGGCGGGGTGCGAGATCGTCAGGGTCGCGGTTCCCGATATGGAGGCGGCGCGGGCGATCGCTTCCATCAGGCCGCAAATCTCGATTCCGCTTGTCGCAGACATTCATTTTGACTACAGGCTCGCACTCGAGTCGATCGATTCCGGTGCCGACAAGATTCGCATCAACCCCGGGAACATCGGCTCGTACGAAAAGACCGCGGCGGTGACGGAAAAGTGCGCCAGGTTCGGAATTCCAATCAGAATCGGCGTGAACGGCGGCTCGCTCGAGAAGAAGCTTCTCGAAAAGTACGGAGGGGCGACGGCGGAGGCGCTCGCGGAGAGCGCGGAAGGCCACGTCAGGATTCTTGAGTCGCTCGGGTTTTACGATACGGTCGTCTCAATGAAGGCGTCTGACGTTATGACGACTCTCGGCGCGTACAGAATTTTCGCGGAGAAGTTCGACTATCCGCTCCACGTGGGCATCACGGAGGCGGGAACGGTCTGGGGCGGCACGGTAAAATCCTGCGTTGGCCTCGGCGCGGTTCTGGCGGCGGGTATCGGCGACACGGTCAGGGTCTCGCTTACGGGCGACCCGCTCGAAGAGGTGAGAGTCGCGAGAAAGGCTCTCCAGTCGCTCGGTTTAGGCGGAAACACGCACTACGAATTCACTTCCTGCCCGACGTGCGGACGGACGTGCGTCGACCTCATAGGCACCGCGGAGAAGATCGAGAACGGGCTTGACGCGCTTGAGTCACAGGACCTTTTCGAGAGACCTTTCCGTGCGGCGGTTATGGGCTGCGCGGTGAACGGGCCGGGCGAGGCGAGAGAAGCCGACATTGGGCTTGCGGGAGGCGACGGATGCTTCCTGATTTTTGAAAAAGGCGAAATAACGGGAAAAATTCCCGAAGAGGACGCGGCCGCGAGATTCCTTGAGATAGTCAAGGAGCGGTTCGCGAAAAAGATTGACGGAGGAAAAGAAAATGAGTGAGTCTTGCAATCATGACTGCAACAACTGCTCGGCTGCCTGCGACAGCAGACAGGAAGAAGGCGGAAAAAAGAAGGAGTCGTTCCTGGCTCCGCAGAACGCGCTCAGCGACGTGAAACACGTTATAGGCGTCGTCAGCGGCAAGGGCGGCGTAGGCAAATCGCTTGTCACGTCGATGCTCGCCGTAAATATGGCGAGGCGCGGCTACAGCACAGCGATACTCGACGCGGACGTAACGGGACCGTCGATACCGAAGCTTTTCGGCATCAGGGATTCCGCGACTTCAAACAACATGGGCATCTACCCGGTGCTCTCCAAAACGGGCATTGAGATAATGTCGACGAATCTGCTTCTTGAGCACGACACCGATCCCGTCATCTGGAGAGGTCCCATTATCGCGGGCGCCGTCAAGCAGTTCTGGACGGACGTCATCTGGGAGGACGTCGATTTTATGTTCGTGGACATGCCTCCCGGAACGGGCGACGTGCCGCTTACGGTTTTCCAGTCGCTTCCCGTCGAGGGCGTCATCGTTGTGACTTCGCCGCAGGAGCTCGTTTCGATGATCGTCACAAAGGCGGTGAAAATGGCAGCCATGCTGAACATTCCCGTGCTCGGCATCGTCGAAAACATGTCGTATTTCGAGTGCCCTGACTGCGGGAAGCGCCACAGCATTTTCGGCGACAGCAGGATCGAGGAGACGGCGGAGGCGCTTGGAATCGCCAACGTCGCGAAGATTCCGGTCGACCCGAAGCTGGCCGCCGCGTGCGACAAGGGCATGATCGAGCTTTTCGAATCTGACGCGCTTGACGGGCTGACCGCGCTTATCGAGAAACTGGCGGCGGACGACGCCGGAGCGGAAGACTGACTTTAAACACACCGTGATCTTTTAAGGGGGAAGCGGTATGAAATTCACGAAAATGCAGGGCATCGGCAACGACTACATTTACGTCTACACCGAAGAGGAAAAGGTGCCGGAGCCTTCAAAAACCGCCGTCGCGGTCAGTGACAGGCACTTCGGAATCGGTTCGGACGGACTCATCCTCATAGGCAGAAACGGCGCCGGGACGTTCACGATGGACATCTACAACGCCGACGGTTCCCGCGGAAAAATGTGCGGGAACGGCATCCGCTGCGTCGGGAAATACCTCTACGACAGGGGACTCACCGGAGGCTCTGACGAGGTTGATATCGACACTCAATCGGGCGTAAAACACCTCAAACTTATTGTCTCAGGCGGGAAGTGCACAGGTGCGTCAGTAAATATGGGCGCACCGGAATTCGAGCCTTCGAAGGTGCCTTACAACCCTTCGTTCGCCGTTAACGGTAAGATCAGGCTCGCGGGCGGCACGGAGCTGTTCGCGGAGATACTCTCAATGGGGAATCCGCACTGCGTTATATTCACCGATCCCGGCGGCGTCGGTTCGCTGGACCTCGAAAAAGTGGGGCCTCTTTTCGAAAACCACCCGGCTTTCCCGGAGCGCGTAAACACAGAGTTTATAGAGGTTACCGGCGAAAACGAACTCAAAATGCGCGTATGGGAGCGCGGCTCGGGCGAGACCCTCGCCTGCGGGACCGGCGCCTGCGCAGCCGCCGTGGCGGCCGTCAGGCGCGGCCTCTGCGCCGCCGGCGCCGTCACGGTCCATCTCGCCGGCGGCGACCTTGAAATATTCTGGGACGGCGGCGACGTAATAATGACGGGACCGGCGGAAACGGTCTGCGAGGGCGAGTACTTCACGGACTGAATCAACAACAGTTCGAC
>JAEEGF011952420.1_pt1 | contig 17525 bp, 10 predicted proteins | sample 9134171 | NCBI WGS metagenome assembly JAEEGF01 (sample SAMN16246542, study PRJNA631951) | gut metagenome | biome: gut microbiome; feature: rumen; material: AP-attached | host: Bos | place: Iran: Karaj | collected 2018-10 | reverse complement strand
AGCCTGCTCAAATGAGATCGTGACAAATTTATATCCATTTCTCACGAAGTTCTTTTGACTGATAACATCTCCATCATCAAACTTATATTCCGGCGCTATGCCATCGATTTCTACGAAGAAGTAGGTATTATCTGTCTTGCAAAGCGGCTGAGCTGTCGCATATACAAGGTTGCCGGCGTCAGTATCCATATTAAATGGAAGAAAGAAAGCTTTGTCGCCAATAACGCTAATACTTGGGAATACAACGCTTCCGGTATCGATTACGACATCTTTGGTATCCTCAAGCTCTGCAAGCCTTTGATGGTGATTGATAAATACAAAGCCGCTTCTACCATCAGTTCTCATGGCATATCGAAGAGAGGTAAGATCATCAGCAGCTACGTCCTTAGTAGAGCCTACATTGTCCATAGGAGCTAGTATCTGTCCAAAATCATTAACAAAAAGGTGTATCAGATTAAGGAGTCTGTACTGGTCTCTAACTTCACCATAAGAGGTCATGGCAGTATGGAAATCATAATTCAGAATCGGATAATCATTAGGATATCCTGTAGCCTTGGATTCATTAAAGGTGGACAACTTGCCGATCTTGTTGGTTCCGCCATGGTACATATAATAACCGATGAGATTGTTACCACATCCAAGCTTAACAAGTGACAGGGCATATGCATCCATCCCGGATACCACTACTCGTCTGTGATGAGTCGAATGAAGACCTGCGCCAAGTTCGCAGGTTGCATATGGATAGTTCTCATATGGAAGCTGCCAGCCACTTTCATTACTGTCTTTGATAAGATCAGCACCTATCGCTGTATCATTCCTTGTAGTATTAAAAACATAATGAGGTGAAAGAGGAAGCTTATCTGTGCTATCAGCCCATGGAGCTTCTACATATGCTCCAAAGACAGGAACCACCTCTTCTACAGGAATCTCAGCTCCGTAGATACTGTTCCACCCTGTAACTGTATAGATTGGAGCTTCATAACCAATTTCAATGGCAAGCTTCTTCAGAGCCAGAAGGTGAGGCGCATTGTCCACAAGTTCGTTCTCAAACTGTATACCAATTATATTGCCACCATCTTTATAGAATAGTCCCTTGACCTGCTCATAGATCTTCTCATACCAGATTCTGGCTTTGGCCATATACTGCTCGTTATTGTCTCTAAGCTTATAGTCCTTTTGAACAAGCCAGTCCGGGAACCCGCCGTTTCTGCATTCGCCGTGTGCCCATGGTCCTATTCTAAGGATCACATATAATCCTGCTCTTCTTGCATCCTCAACGAACTTCCTGATATCAAGATCACCCGAGAAGTCGAACTCTCCCTCAATCTCTTCATGGTAGATCCAGAAAAGGTAAGTTGCAACTATAGTGATGCCACCGGCCTTCATCTTACAAAGTTCATCGTACCAGTTATCTCTTGAATCTCTTGAGAAGTGATACTCGCCCATTATTCCGATCCAGGGCTTTCCACCTTTTTCAAAATACTTGTTGGTAACACTTATCACTTCGCCATCAGGATTTGAACCACCCATTTTAAGATGGTCTCTGACTAGTTCTTTACTTTCAGGCTGCTTGAATTTATATATCATAATATCCCTCTCATATCGATAAAGATTTCTATATCCCTTTACAGGATGTAATGAAGACATGTCCAGAAATACATGGATGTATTTCTATGTCCCATTACAGGACGTAATTAAGACATGTCCAGAAGTACATGGATGTACTTCTATGTCATTGTACAACATGAATTTGGATAATACGATGCAATTCCATAAACTGCAACTAGTTGCGCAAATCTTTGTAAAAAATGACAACCGGTTACTGCCACTGTCGCGTATAAAGTTTTAGCCAATCAGTAAATACTATCATAAAATCTTCTCCATCCCCACTTTATAAGGCACAAGCCCCATCTTCTCATAGAACTTCATTGCACCGGGATTACAGCTCCAGACATTAAGAGTGACATTGTAACAACCCTTACTGCGGGCGTACTCTATAATATGCTCATAGATAGCTTCGCCCACATGCATGCCCCTTGCAGACTCATCAACACATATATCATCTATGTATAATGTCAAAATATCTGTTAGAAGTCTCGTATTCTCAGGCCTTTGCATTACGCAAAATCCGTGTCCAAGAATATTACCATCTTCATTTTCGCATACAAATACAGGTGTATCATTATCGGCTATGATCTTACTTAATTCATCCGGTGAATACTTGGTTTCTAATTTGAAAAGATCTGGCCTGCCATCATAATGAACCTTGTTGACCTGCTTTAAAAGTTCCATAAGTGATGGAATATCTTTCCCTACTGCTCTTCGAACTAAATACGACATCTAATGCACCTCCCATTACTGTTTTCTACACACTCTACACTTTAGCATTTATTAAGCACCAAAAAAAGAGACAATCTGCTTATTTGAAACGATTGTCTCTTTTATGTATTCTCGTCCCTAAAGGTCATTTGTCCAATAGGTCTGTCATGCTTCTGATTCCAAGCGCAACTGTGGAAGTATTATGCAGTAGCGATGACATTGTAGGTGTCAGAACGCCTGCAAGTCCTAATAGGATCAGCATAGAATTAAATCCAATAATAGTCCTGTAATTGAAGTCGATCCTATCCATAAGCCTTGCACTTAGTTCTTTTAATGTGATAAGTCCTGACAAGTCATCTGATGAAATAGTGATATCTGCTATCTCTCTTGCGATAGAAGCTCCGGTACTTACCGCAATGCCGGCATCAGCTTCCGACAGCGCCGGTGAATCATTGATTCCATCGCCTACCATTACGACTTTGCGACCTGCCTCATGCTCAGATCTGATAAAAGCGGCCTTATCTTCAGGAAGCACTTCGGAGAAATATCTGGTAACTCCGGTTTTGGCAGCAACAGCCTTTGCTGTCCTGTCACTATCGCCTGTCATCATGACTACATTTTCAAAGCCAACATCCTTTAGCTTGTCAATAACTGCAGATGCTTCTTCTCTAATAGGATCTTCTATAAGTATTACTGCTGATAGAACGCCTCCTATCGCCATGTATAGATGAGAATACTCATCAGGCAGAGCATCGAACTTTGCTTTTTCACTTTCAGGAATAATGCATCCTTCATCTTCAAAAATGAAATGATAACTACCTATGCAGACTTTCTGACCATCAATGGTACTGGATATACCATGAGCAACAATATATACAGCTTTGGTATGCTTCTCCTCGTGACTTAAGTCTTTATCTTCAGCTGCCTTGACTACAGCATTGGCAATAGAATGAGGATAGTGCTCTTCAAGACAGGCTGCAAGTCTTAGCATCTCATCCTTATCATTATCTCCAAAAGTTACTACCTCATTGACTTTAGGGTTAGCATATGTAAGCGTTCCCGTCTTATCAAAAACTATCGTAGTAGCATTGGCAACAGCTTCCATAAACTTGCCGCCCTTAACGGATATCTTGTGATCTCCTGCTTCCCGCATTGCTGATAGTACAGCAATAGGCATAGAGAGTTTAAGTGCGCAGCAGAAATCCACCATGAGAATAGATGTAGCTTTGGTGGCATTTCCTGTAACAAGCCAGGTAAGTAAGGTCGCTCCAAATGTATAAGGCACTAGTCTATCAGCAAGATGCGAAGCCCTTGACTCAGTCTCTGACTTGAGCTTTTCAGACTCTTCTATCATTGCAACTATGCGATCGTACCTTCCAAGTCCCTGAGTCCTTAGAACTTCAATCGTGATCTCGCCTTCCTCGACTACAGTTCCTGCATATACAAGAGCATCAGCACTCTTATGAACAGGCGCTGATTCACCTGTCATCGAAGCCTGATTGACTGATGCATCTCCGCATGCAACCTTACCATCAAGAGGGATCATACTACCGGTTCTTACTATGATCCTGTCACCTTCTTTGACATCAGAGACATTGACAAGTATCTCCTGTCCATCAGATGCTATACACCATGTCTTGTCAACGTTAAGTGACATGGTCCTTGCCAGATCATCAACAGACTTCTTGTGAGTCCATTCTTCCATGATATCGCCAACTTGCAGAAGGAATATGACACTTCCTGCTGTATCGAAATCTTTTCTTATAAGAGATACCGCTATGCTTGTAGCATCAAGTACCGACACTTCAAGTTTTCCTTCCATAAGGGTCTTGATGCCCTTTATGATATACGGAACAGACTTAAGCGCAACTATTGTATACCTGATGGGAGTAGGTACTATGAGCTGGCGTAGGAGCTTTTGCGCAATATGGAAGAACATTTTATCTTCATATTCGATGCGCAGTTCTCTTCCTGTATGTTCCGGAACCACAACTTCAGTATCCTTGATGTCAAAAGAAGCAAGTGTTGACAGTACATCCTGCCTTTTGGCTTCATCAAAAAAGATTATGGCATTAGAAGTTCTCTCGTTGACAGAAACTTTTTTGACAAAATCAAAAGAGTCCAGATAATACTCCAGCCGATCTGCTTCGGCAGGGGTCATGTGAGACCTGTATACGTGGACTCTGAGTCTTCCTTTTGATTCATGAAGTATCTTACATTTCATATAGCGCCTCGCCTTTAGGCATTTGCAGATTCAGCCTGAGATCTTTCAAGGACAGCCTTAGCATCAGCGATCTCCTGTTCTCTTTCCTTGGCATAGCGCTCTTCATTGATTGCCTTGGCATCAGCATCGATATCCTGGCAATTTTCCTTGATGCTTGTATATGTACCCATTACTGTATCTTTACAGCGATAAGCAGCTGCTGTCAGATGTGTATAGCATTTCTTAGCATCTTTGCTTGAAAGCACCTTCACTCCTGCAGTTCCAATCAAAAATCCGCAAGCAACTTTACCAATTGTATTCCATTTGATCATTATAATATCCTTTCCGACATGTAGTATCTCATGTCTACAAACACAGTCTTTACAATTCCGCGTCACAGATATCACTATATCTTAGACCAGTACTGCGTAGCTGTTTTATTTGCAGATACATTATAGAACTGTAAATACAAAATTTTCAAGGTATTAATTATTATAATTGAAATTGATTATCATTACAAACTTATTTTTGATAACATAGGTACGCTAAAATGTTTTTAGAATTTGTATCAAAAACAGCAAGAAAAAAGGCTCCTTTAGCCGGAGCCTTCTTTCTTGCAAAATAATTATAATGAAGTGAACTTCTGGGTTGTTTCATTGAGCTGTTCGGTTACTTCGGTGTTTCTGTCGATAGCTTCCGATATCTTCCTTATACCTCCGACGATTTCCTGCGAGCTTGTAGCTGACTGGGATATAGCCTGCGAGCTTTCAAGTACTGAAGTACTTATCATCTGAACAGAGTCAACCATCTCAGTCATTATGCCATTAAGGTTTTCAGCTCTGTTATTGAAATTTTCAAGCATCTCTTCCATTATGTCTGCTGTGTGTTCGTATTTCTCTCCGGTAGCTACGAATTCATCGTAATCGCTTATAACCTGACCATTGATATAGTCAAGCATTGCCTGAGCATTTTTGGCAAGGTCATTAACAGCATTGGTAACTTCACCACTTATCTCTTGTATGTTTGCAGCTGTATTCCTTGAATTTTCTGCAAGTGAGCTGATCTCTGTAGCTACTACAGCAAATCCCTTACCTGCTTCGCCTGCTCTTGCAGCCTCAATTGAAGCATTAAGAGCCAGCAGATTGGTCTGACCTGCTATATCAAGGATGACATTTGTAAGTTCATTGATCTTACCAACCTTTTCAGATTCATGAACAGATTCCCTAAGTGTTTCTGACAATCTTTCAACCTGTTCACTTGCTTCTGATTTTTTCTTAAATACCTGCTCTTTAAGTTCATCTGCCTCTGCCTTTATAGCATTGGCTGTCTTGGTTCCTTCTGTAGCTTCGTCTGCGATCTGCTGCGCAGCTGATTTGACGCCGTCCACACTGTCGTTGATACTATTTACATTACCTGATACCGTCTCCATACTTGCAGACAGCTCCTCAAGTGCTGCAGAAGTATTAGTTACATTGTCATCTACCATATGAAGCTGTGATGATACTTCTGCTGATGACGATGCAAGTACAACGGATCCGTCCTTGACATCTTTCATGATAAGCTGCAATGTCTCTATGAAATTATTTATACCGGAAGTAATATATGATAGCTCTGACTTGGTCTTTGTATTGATTCTGGCTGTCAGATCACCATTGCCGCTTTCAATTCCATCAATGATGCCATTTACTTCACTACGTATGCTTCTTATCTTTTTGACAACATTAATATAGCTCAAAAGGAAGCTTACTATTATAACAGCTATTATTACGAATATTCCGATGTATGAGGTCACTTTACCTCTAATTAGAAGTTTGTTCATAGCATCTATCGTATTGTTAGAAGAATCACTTATTGCCTGATCAAGTACCTTGGTTGAATGGAATATTGCAACTTTCTGTATTTCAGCCTTATCGAAGAGTATCGTATAAGCAGAAGCCTGATCCCCTGCATCCTTCCTCTCCATGGAAGATTCAACGAACTTAACAAGCCTTCCATACTGAGCTTCTATCTCATCCATTTTGGTAGTTGCACTTTCATTATCAAGTGCTGCGAATTCGTTTCTAAGTGAACTGATATCTTCTGAGATGTCCTTCTTGACTTGTTCTATCTGTGGCAAAAGAGCTGTCTGCGTCTCTACAGCTTCTGCTGCCACATACCCTGTTGCCTGATCAAAAAGTGACATTACATCACTTTTAAGCTTAGCTTCTTCGGAAGTGATATTCATCATCTGTCCGAACATATCAACACTTGTATTAGTTGATGTTGTCATAGATGAGATCACCATACTCATAACTATGATGAAGGCCAGAAGTATTGCCACATTACCGGCAGCAATCAGAAACATGATAGAACTTAATACATTAACTTTAGCTTTTTTGTTATTCATGCTTCATCCTCCTTATAATTTTGCATACCAGTCACTTGCAATCTTCTTGATCTCTTGTAAGAACCCATCCTCATCCAGCTCTCCTTTGGCAAAATCGCAAAATGCAAAAGCAAAGCCTTTTTGACCAAGTCCCTCAGGCATCTCCATCCAGTGCCAGCTTGATGTCTTACCAGAAGATATATATTCTGAGATCACTGGTGCAAAAGGATCTGAAGCAACATATTTACAATCTTTAAAAGGACTTACAAATCCTGCCTGTTCTACAAATATCTTCTGGGCGCTGTCTTCTGAGCACCACTGAAGGAATGCAAGTGATGCTTCGACTTGCCCCTCCTTGGATACTGCCCACCATGAAGGAGCACTGGTCAAAATTGTATCCATACCTTCCTGATAACAGTAAGGTACCATGCCAATTTCAAAATTACCTGCTTTAGAATAATAATCAGACAGATCTCCAGTTAGCGATGCTCCTATCCATGAACCTTGTGTTATAAAGGCATACTCTCCGCTTGCAAAACCCGTAACCTGCTCATCATAAGTTCCATCTACCAAAATGTCAGGATCAGAATACTCATTAAAAAGAGCAATCATCCTTGTAAAATCAGAGAATCTATCATCATCAAATTTACCACCATCATTCAGAATATCCAGATATGTCGTATCTGTCCTTGAAAGTCCTGAATCCAGGTATGCTCCAAAGATATGGTTTCCGCAAGACCATCCAAGGTTCTCAGGTTCAGCGCAGTAACCTATAACAGCTTTAAGCCCTAGTTCATTCTTTTTACTATCGATTGTTTCAAATGCCTGTCTCATAGAGTCAGGTCCCGTTATAGACCCTGGATCAACTCCGGCCTTTGCAAGAATATCTGCATTATAGGCAAGTCCTATGGCCTCCGTAGTATATGGAAATCCAATAGTTCCATATGTTTCATCAATATATGCGGCATCAGTTCTTCCTGCCCAGTCCTGATCGCTCATATCTACCAGAAGTCCTTCCCAGTTTCCAAATCCTGCTGATTCACAAGCGATGATATCCGGCATCTGATCGGACAGATAGTACCCCTTAAGAGTAGCCTGTGCATCAACACCGGGATCAACTCCGAGGACATTAACCGTAATGCCCGTCTGATTTTTGTACTCATCAGCAAGCACTTGCATCTGCGGAGCTACTTCGCCTTTAATATTTAAGATAGTGATAGACTCTGCAGTGGAAGCAGCACCTGTTTCCTGAACATCTTCTGTTTCCTTTGAAGAGCATGAAGTTCCAAAAACAAGCGCCATTGTCAGGACCATAGAACAAACAATTCTTTTCTTCATAGCTTTAAATCCTTTCTGTCTTATATCAAAACAAAAAAGCTTCGCACTAATAATATAAAAGTGGGAAATCGTGTATATGGATATCGGAATGAATGTATAAATAATTAATAGATTTAATCCAAAACACAACACAGATGAATCATCCCCACATGAACACCATGCGTGGATATAGGCAAAATGGTCCCTTGACTCCGGCCCTGGGGCCATTATTTATATACAACTTTGTTCTTGCCGGTGCCCTTGGCTTCATACAGATTCTGGTCTGCCTTCTTAAAAGTATCTTCGAAGACTTCATTAGCGTCTTTTGATGCAGCACCTACAGAAATGGTAAACTTTAGTGAGAATCCATCGAAATACATCGTTTTGGCTTCAACTGTCTTTCTTATCTCCTCACAGATATCTATAAGTCTATCTTTGGGCGAATCACCAAAACAGATGACAAGAAATTCTTCTCCGCCCCACCTTGCAGTAATTGTATTATCATTCTTGTATTGCAATAATAATGCTCCAAGCTCTGCCAGGACATCATCTCCAACATCATGACCATATGTATCATTGACTATTTTAAAATTATCAATATCAATTATTGCTATAGCATATTCCGGTGACCTGCCCGGGTCATTAAGATTTTTACGTTTTCTGATACTATCAACATAATGTCTGTTAGGAAGATGTGTCAGTTCATCATATTTGGCATTTCTTGTAAGTTTGCGCCTCTCTGTAAGTATCCTGGTAGTAAAGACATAAGAAAAGACTATCAGGATCACGAGAATGAAGGTATCATTCATAAGTCTTAACAGTTCTATATCTCTTGGACGCACAAAATATATAGGCTCATGAAACCTTGCTTCCAGCCAGCATATGAAAAAGCATAAAGAAGATACTAAGGCTACAGGAATAGCATGGAATCCTGCAATTCCATCCTTTTGAAATGCATATCCTACAAAAAAGCATACAACGACATTAGCAAAACAATAGTCCTGAAATCCCGCTCCCCATCCGACACACTGAACCGCTATCATATAGTGAATGAGCACTTCAATAAAGGTAGCAGATATAGCAAGAAGAGGCTTTTGCGCATAAAACATATACGCAATGACATAAATTGCCATACTGAAGATATTGAAGAACATCATTATCTTTATTCCAAGTGCCATGAATATGATAAAGTATGTAATATGAATGCCCAGCAGTGCACTGTTAAGCGCATCGCCCCATCTTTCAATTATAGGGTATTTATGACTTTGATTTGTATCGTTCATGTAAACCTCCGGACAGGTTTATACAAAATACCACTATTAGTATATCGACTGATTAGCTACATAACCTTACAATTTTCCTTCATGAAGTCTGCTTCTTTCGCTTGTCTAAATACATCCTTTCATCTGCCAAAAGATATACTGCATTCATATCCGGCTTACTTACTTCATGCCTATATGCAAATCCACAGGCTGCATTTCTGTATATAGATGGATCTTTTTTATTAAGCTCATCCAGCTTCATACGAAGCTCCTGTATAAATTCCTGTACTCTTAAAATATTGTTTCCGCTAAGAACTGCTACAAACTCATCTCCGCCTATCCTTGCAACAAAAGCCTGTCCTTCCATGCACTGACTAAGGCATTTGCCAAACTGTGCAATATACTTATCGCCAACAAGATGCCCTAATTCGTCATTTACCTTTTTTAATCCGTTAAGATCTATACTTATGATGCAGTAGTCGTTTTCTTTTTTATCAAAGTCTGAAATATATTTTTCATATCTGTTTCTGTTAGGGATGCCTGTTAGTTCGTCATCATATGCCAGATGTGCCAATGAAGCTCGTTCTGATCGTCTTGCAAGAGACTGCGTGATATAGATATGATAATTCACAAGTGTTGCAAAGACCATGCACATAGCCCCAATAGGTACTGCCTTTTTGGAGAGCATTATCTGCTCAGAAATACCTGCTACTTCCAGATAATAAAAGGTAACATTGATGATAAATGATATTGAAATGATAGCCAGTCCTACCAGTTGTATACTTTGCGACTGCGGCAGCATCTTTTTCCTGATATCAGAAAAAAGCATCCGAATACTGTAGATCACAAAAACAATAGCGTCAACCTGATAGATTGGCAGCATCCTATTTATATGAACACTACCTGTAAAGTGTATGACGATGAGTACAATAGGCACTATAGTACCCAAGATAGCAAAAAGCAGAAAGCTCTTTTGGGTAAGATATCCTCGCATACTTCCCATAACAAGATACATCAAAGGAGTTATAACATATAAAGATATATACTCCATCTCGGTCTCATGCCCATATGTATCCAAAAAAAGTTCAAGGATATTGAACTGAGTAATGAACCATGTTCCAAGAGCTATATATAAAAGTGCACTAAATATCTGCATATTTATTTCTGAAACGCTTGTATTAAAAGCTATTGCTATAGCAAAAAAGATTATTCCAAATATTATAAGGAAAGCAGAGATAAAAAACACAAATATATTGCTATAAACTCTATATAGCAAAACATCCATATACTTGCCTGCTACAGGCGCTTCGTAATAATTGTAAGCTCCATCTTCTGCGACCATGAATTCAATTATGATGCTGTCGTAACGATCTTTTGACGGAAGATCTATAAACGCACTTTCGCAGCCAATAAAATCATCTTTGTAGTATTCTTCATAATGCTTCTCGCAAATTATATCTCCATCAACTATAACCCTGTATGCACTAAATCTTGTATGTATGAGCATGACATTGTCCAAAATATCATCAAATTTTAGATCATTATAAGATAGCTCAATCCTGTCACCCCGACTTGTCCCACTTCCAATAAGCCCTCTAAGATCCGAGAGCTTTATATCTGTATAAGATATATCATTGTAGACGACATTCCATCCTTCATTAAGATCTTGCACATTAGCAATTCTTTTGGGTTTGACGATATAGTTTCCAATGATCATCAACAGGATGAATGATATAAATGCTATAAACAGACTTATGATCCTACTGCGCATGATGTTGCTCCTTCATCTTGTACATTCTTTCATCTGCCAGATGGAAGACATCGGTATAATCGCCATTTATAGTCTCATCACTGCATGCATAACCAATTGATGCTGATAACTTGATATTATCATCTCCATCATTAAAATCATGCATCGCATGCTCTAAATTACTTATACAGCTATCACAAAGGCCATCTTCCGGATCTTCTAATATGGCTATAAATTCGTCTCCACCTGTCCTTCCGATAATAGCTGCATTGTCAAAGGAACTTTTCAGAATATCTGCAAAATTCTTCAGCATTCTGTCGCCTTCAAGATGTCCAAAAGTATCATTAACATATTTTAATCTGTCCAGATCGAAACTTACTACTGCAAAACGTCCCTTGAGTGTCTCGACATATTTATTGACTGTACCTCTATTCGACAGCCCTGTAAGAGAATCTGTATAAGCAATGCCCTCAAGTTTCTTTCTCACTATAGCAGTACTTATATGATCTGTACCATTTAGGAAATAGTATATAAACAGGCATATTACAAAAAAGAGCATACCTAAAGTAAGGAAACTGATATTACCGGTATAATTAGATATTCTTTTATATTGACTTGATCTTAAGACATAAAGCCTTATTATCTCAATTAATGCACAGATTATAAACATAACAAAACCCATAATAAAATAATTATCCGCATTAATTCCTGTATAATCTTCTGAATGTTCCTTGCTTTTCCTGTTGTCAAAATATCCTTTAATAATCTGAGGAAGGATTAATACTATCTCGATAAGTACCACGCTCTGAACAGGTAAGACAAGCCTGTTAATATAAATAGTATCAGTTGAGTGGAGGAGTCTTATGATAATCGGAACAATGACATTGATAACTATAATAAATCGCTGTGTTTCAGTAGCTATCTCAGGGTGAGTAGAGTACAAAATGATACTGATGATAAGAGGCATTTGGTACAACGATATATACTCCAGCATAGTAAAGAACATATTCTGGTCACTTACAATGCACATGATGTCATTATAAGAATATGTATAAAATCCCAAAAGCATTGAAAATGCTGCACTAAAAAAAACAGGCATAAATCTTTTTTTGCTAAGAGCAAGGAATATACCAAGTGACACCAAGAGACATGCATAGACCATAAAGAAAGCACCAACGAAGATAGCAAGTCTGTGATATGAAAGGAATGATCTTATAAGGCTATGTTTTGATCCCATATATATAAGCGGCAGGGATATGACAGAATTATCATCAAACAAGATATAGGTAATACTCAGTTCATGCTCTCCTATACTCTTAAAGGGAGTGATAAAATTAAGATTCTTAGGAACAAAACGCGCTCTGCCTTCATATTCAGGTCCATAAGAATAAACAGCTTCACCATCAACCGATACACTCACTGACATATACGTGCTGATAAAAATAATAGAATCTGTGTAATCTGTCACATATATTGGAGTTGTGATCGTGATTGTTTCACCGGATCTGCTATTGTCCATATCATATTCTGATAGATTAACATCCTGATAAACCATATCGCCACGACTAATAAACCAGCCCGAGTCTATACAGCTGATATCATCTGAATCTGAAGCTTTGATATAGGTGCCTCCAAATGACAAAAGTACTATCATGACAAAACACATAACAAGAGGAAACACCAGATATTGCCGATTACCTATTCTACGTTTTTTTCCTTCCATTTATTCACACCATCCAGTAATAGAACTGAAATAAATGACAAGATAAAAAATGCTGAAAGAGCTACCATAGCTCCTCTAAGTCCCATACTACCTGCAAGAATACCGGTAAGAGCGGTAAATGCAGCGCCTCCGATACCTGTAGCTGTCGTTATCATGGCGGTAGCCGTAGCCTTACGATCTCCAGAATACGCCATCAGCGTTGTAAGAACGCTAGGATATATAGCGCCGCAAGCAAATCCCAAAGGTATACAGAGTGCCATCACAAGTTCTGCGCTGTTTGCAAAAGCAATAACAACTGTAATAAGCGGAATAGCTATTATCGCAGCTATAAGTATCTTCTTTGAGTATTTTGCAAAAAGACCTACAAGCACTCTTGATGGGATCATAACCACCCAGAACATTGAAAGTGCGAACTTGCCAAGCCCTGAACTAAATACATCTGCAAACAATGTATCCACAAAGAATGCAAAACCATTCTCAAAGCCAACATATATACACATGACAACGCACAATAAAAGCACACCCCAAACAACAAATCCTGTATTGCCAGCATTTATGTTATCTGTTATAAATACTGTCTCTGCCTTTTGGTTTTTGCATATGACAACGCCTGCAAAAGCTATCACTGATCCTATGGTCAGTGATACAAAGAGCATCTTCCAGCCAAGTCCGCTATTTATGAAAAAGTCAACGAACAAAGGTGCCAGAAAAGCTCCAAGAGCATACATTGACGTCATAAAGCCAATCTTCTTTTTGCCGGAAGCAGGATAGCTCTCTGCAAGAGCTGCTATGGATATAAACTGAAGAGCGCTTGTTGTAAGTCCCAGGAAAAAGATACCAATAATAAATACAAGCTGAATATTACTCATGAAAATAGTAATAGAGAAAATGATCTGAATCCCAAGAAGGATCAGTAGACATCTAAGCTTTTTGGTCCTGTCTGCCCAGTTACCCAGTACAAGAGGAGCCAGCATGGTTGCAAAGAGCTCTACAGAGGCGAATAAGCCCTTACTTGTCACAGACAAGTCATAAGTTTGTCCTATGCTATAGAGACTTGCCTGATAGCCTCCCGCCTCAAAACCATTGATAAAAACAATAAGGAACAGATAAATCCATAGAACCATAGTCTACCTCTTTACTCCTTATCTACATGAATCGAATCAATATGAATCATAGATATATGCATTCTTATAGTATATCGTTAGATTTGAATCAGTTCATAATACATAAACTCTATTATTATCTTTAATTTTCGATCAAAAAAGATAATGCATTAACTCTTTTTGGTCGATATACATATACGAAGACTGTTTGTACATTCTTGAAATGTAGTTTGAATAGCTTTCAGAGTGTCCTATATTCTTCCGTAACATATATTACCTTGTAGCATCACGTATATACCAAAATTATGTGGATGGAGATATGAGCGAAAGCAAGGACGTTAATGCTATTTATGAACATGTAGTCAGCCATATTGATGACGCCATATCAAATGGATGGATCAAGGTCTATTACCAGCCTGTAATAAGAGGACTTACAGGTCAGCTTTGCAGTGCTGAATCCCTTGCCAGATGGATCGATCCGGAATATGGATTGCTGGCTCCCGACAAGTTTATAAGTGCATTGGAAGCAAGTAATAATATCCATAAGCTCGATTGCTTTTTGGTAGATAAGGTTTGCAGCGATATTCATGAACATATGATAATCGGCAAGCCTACTTTTCCTGTGTCCATAAATTTCTCTAGACTTGACTTTATCATGTGCGATATGCTGGATGTAGTCGAGACAGCTGTCATGAAGTATGACATTCCCAGAGATTATCTCCACTTTGAAATAACTGAAAGCATGATCGCTCAGGACGAAGAGCTGATGAAAAAAGTCATCACAGACTTTAGAAACAGAGGGTATGAAATCTGGATGGACGACTTTGGAAGCGGGTATTCTTCTCTTAATCTTCTTAAAGATTATGATTTTGATCTTGTCAAAATGGACATGAGATTCCTGTCCGATGTTACCGAAAAGTCCAAGAGTATATTAAGATCGGCTATTAATCTCGCCAAACAAATAGGTATCAAAACTCTGAGCGAAGGTGTTGAGACCAAGGAGCAGATTGACTTCCTCCTGTCTGTTGGCTGCGGCAAATTACAAGGCTATTACTATGGCAAGCCTCAGCCTTATGATGAAATGCTTAAAAGTATGGCAGATAAGCATATAGAGTTCGAGCAAAGACAGTGGCGAAGCTACTATGAAGCTGCATGTCTTGCTCTTGTAGGTCTGGACAGGCCCTTGGAGATCATTGAATACGATGGCTATAACTTTAAGACTCTTTTTATGAACGAGGCTTATAAGAAACAGATATCCTTAAACGGATACAACTATGAAGAGATTGACAGGATCATCTACAACTCGGATTCTCCTCTTATGTCCAAATACAGAAAATTTGCAGACAAAACGATAAAGAGTAAAGGGACTGAGACATTTTTTTATACATCCAGAGGTAATTACTACCAACTAAAGGTAACATATCTTGCGGATAATGCCGGCAAATATCTGTTCAGAGGCAATATCAACAATATCTCCCTCGATCAGAATACGGCAGAAAGAGATCAGCTCAACAACAAGCTCAAAGAGCTCAATCATCTTCATGAAACAGTACTTCTTATCAACAAAAAAGAAAATATAACTTCGCCTCTTCTGGGCGGATACAACTATATAGAGGGGTCTGCTTACTCTCCTGGTCCATTAGACAGATCTCTTAAAAGTTTCGAAGAGAAGTTTGTATACCCTGAAGATATAGAAGCCTTTAAGAAATTTATGAGCTTTATATATACAGGTAAAAAGGAATTCTCTAAAGATCATCCTTTTGCTCAAAAGGCAATCAGAGTCAAACAGGAAGACGGCTCTTATCTGTGGCGCGATTTTGCAATATTACCACTTACCGGCACCGGAGATTCAGAATATCTGCTGACTATAAGTGCTATTACAGGTGAGATGTCAAGAGCTCTTGATAAACTGTACTATCCTGATTTTACCGATGATGAGACGAGTTCACTTAGTAATGATCCAGCTGCTACACTTAGCAGTGTACTTGCTGTTTCTAATAATGGCGAACTATACGACGACGATACTACAACGGAATATGCAAGGCTTTGGTATAGCCTTATCAAGAACTCTTCATATAAGCTGTTCTGGAAGGATAAAGATCGCAGATTCAGAGGCGTCAGCAAGTCCTTCCTTGATTTCTATGAGATAAAATCTCTGGACGACATCATCGGCAAAACTGACGAAGAGATGCACTGGCACGTCGATGACGGGCCTTATCAGGGTGATGAACTTGATGTCATTGGCAAAGGTCTTAGGGTATACAATGCGCCCGGTCAGTGTATCGTAAATGGAGTCGTACACAATATCATCTGTAACAAAGTGCCTATATATAAAGACGGCAAGATCATAGGTCTTGTAGGAAGTTTTGCAGATGTAGATGAAGAGATATACAGAGTTCAAAAGCTCAAAAATCCTACAAAGCTTGATACTATAACAAGACTTATGAACACCAAAGCTTTCATCGAGATAATGATGGATTATGCTATCCAGTACAATGATAGCGGCAGAAACTATGCCTATATAATACTTCACAATTCCAACCAGCGCCGTATCGAAGAAAGCTATGGCAAGGAAGTTGCTTCTAGTGTTATAAGGCAGATGGGCGAGAAGATCATCGATGTCATCAAGCAAAGCGGCGCAGCATCAAGGCTTAAGGAATCCTATTTTGCTATCATCACTTACATAGATTCTAAAGAGAAGCTTGATGAGCTTACCAAAAAAGTCAAAGAACACATAGAGTCTATCAACAAGGTTGATGGAAAGAGTGTCACTTTAAGGATAAATACCAACAATCATCTGCGCACAGATCCGGGCCTTACAGATGAAACCATATACCCCATCACCCTAAGAGAACTCGAAGAATCAGAAGAAAAGAAATAAAGGCGGTTAGTAGCAGTATCCTCGAAGGCTTTGCAAGGGAATGAATGCCACAGGCGGACAGTATATAAAGCATTGCCACGCTATTACTCGCTTTATAAATTCATGGCACGATATCCGGAGCTTTTTTATTCTGGGGTCCAAACTCGCTTCGCTCAAACATGTGGACCCCTGGCAGAATAAAAAACTCCGGATATCATGCTCATGAATTTTATAAAGCGATTAAAAGCGTGGCAATGCTTTATATACTGTCCGCCTGTGGCATTCATCCCCCTGCAAAGCCTTCGAGGATACTGCGACGCTAAAAGTATAGCCGGGTGGTGGCAGAGATGAAGATGCAAAGTTGCAATATAAAGCAAAGTCTTAATATTAAACAGAGCATTAATATAAAGCAGAGCCTTTTTATTTACTTAAACTTCGCACTTGCCAAACATACGCCACCCTTTGAGACAGCGCCGATGCGGATAGTTTATAATGTATTTTCATATCTTTTGAAGGTGTTATAAAATTCAGGAGCATGAGAGATGGATTTTTATATTCTTCTTAGGGTCTGCATGTCTGAGCGAAGCGAGTTTCAGACCCTAGAATATAAAAATCCAGATATC
>JAEEGF010078283.1_pt1 | contig 17525 bp, 15 predicted proteins | sample 9134171 | NCBI WGS metagenome assembly JAEEGF01 (sample SAMN16246542, study PRJNA631951) | gut metagenome | biome: gut microbiome; feature: rumen; material: AP-attached | host: Bos | place: Iran: Karaj | collected 2018-10 | reverse complement strand
GCATCTCCACACGCTGCGCATCCGTAGCACCCTCTGCAAGCGTTTTGTGCGGAGGGATGCGGTCTACCACAAACAGGACGCGATCTAAAGAAAGCGCATCCATTGCGTGCTTTGCAAGTGCGATATGTCCGTTGTGAACCGGATTGAACGATCCGCCGAATACGGCAATTTTCTCTTTCTTCATGTTTATAATTATAGAATAAAAGAGGATCGTTTGGCAACACTCAATTTATGAAATCGGCAATGAATTCCTCTACCCGAAAAAAGAAGATTCTGTGCGTGATCGGAAGAATGGCAGATCTGATTCTGTTTACGACGCTGACGATCGGCGCGCTGTCGATGCTGTTCCGCGGGACAGCGAACGGCAAAGCGATTCTGATTTTGTCGGCGCTTGCCGTGCTGATCGTTCTTTTGCTGCTCGATCGTATCACCCTTAAAAGAAAAGAAAGAAATGAGCTAATACAGGTATGCAAAGACACCAGAATCGAAAAGCTGTTGCTGATGAGCGACGAAAGGATCGAAGAATTCACCGGTGAAAGAACCGTCATGATCAGAGAATCGCATCCGGATAAAGCGCAGATTCTGCATGCGTTTATCAGTCATCCGACATACCTGATATGTCTCGGAAACGAGAATCTTGCAAGAGAATTGATACGTTGCTATGCTCCGCAGACAACGCTTTTGACGGTCGAAGAAGAGATTGAAAGAATCGGCATCGAATGCTCTATGGAGGAGGCAAAAGGGCGGATGCAAAGCCGGGATACGTGCATACGAAGACACGTTGACGTCAGGCAGCTTTTTCAGAACGGATGGAACCGGTATTTGGTGCTCGGATTACTACTGCTTGTGCTGTCCGTTTTCACAAGCCACAAAATATATTATCGACTTCTTGCGTCGGTTTCGCTGATTTTATCCGTATTTCAAGGCGTTTTGAGACTTCGGAAGCGATCGAATATTTTCCGTTTCTTTCTTGACAATATGGAAAGGTGATAATATAATATAAATGCATGTATTGTACATTCGTGTACTAATATTGATAAGGAGGATACATGGATGAAAAGAGCAAGAACCATTCTTGCGGTTGTACTCGCTCTGGTCATGGTGCTGAGCGTTCTGCCCGCGTCCTTTGCCGATGAAGCAAAGCTCCCGGAAAAAACGGAACGCCTGAAGAAGTTCGATGGCCAAAGTGAAGCCACAAAGAGCGACAAGAACGTCAAAACGCTTGACACGCGCCTCAAAAAGGTCGACACGCTCGATCCGGACACGGAAGTTCCCGTGATCGTTGTGTTCGATGAACCTGCATTGAGCGACACGTTTACGGCGGAAGAGATTCGCGCCAAGAAGGCGGAATCCGTGCAGAACCGTCTTTCCGGCGAACACGACACCTTCTTCAAGTCTCTGTCGTTCGAAGCAAAGCGCGTGTATGACTACACCGCATTGGTCAACGGTATGTCCATCGTCACGGCTTACAAGAACATCGCTCAGCTCGAGAAGATGAACGGTGTCAAGAGAGTCTATGTGGCGAACTCGTACAACGCACCCGAAGTGCAGACGCCCGATCAGCTGAACGCCAACACCATCACCGGTGCAGACTTGATGCAGAATCTGGAATACAAGGGCGAAGGCATGGTCGTTGCGATTCTGGATACCGGTCTGAACCTCACGCATGAAGCGTTCCAGGACTATGGTCTTCTCACGGATCCGGCTTTCACGGAAGAATATGTGGCATCCGTTGAAACGACGGTCCCCGGCATCTATGTGAGTGCGAAGGTTCCTTTCGCGTATGACTATTATCATGGAGACGACGACGTGACCGACTATCGCGGACACGGTTCTCACGTTTCCGGTACGATCGCAGGCTTTGCGCTCGATCCCGACGGTGCGATCAAGTTCTCCGGTGCTGCTCCCGCGGCGCAGATCTGCTTCATGAAGATCTTCTCCGATACAACCGGCGGCACGAACTCTTCGATCTATATCGCAGCGCTCGAGGATGCATTCCTGCTCGGCGTCGATGCGATCAACATGTCTCTCGGTTCTCCGGCCGGCTTCGTTTATGATCCGTATGTAGAGGATGAACTCTACGGCAACGTCTATAAGAAGCTGGATCAGGCGGGCGTCATTATGTGCTGCTCGGCCGGCAATGAGTATTCGCTGGCGTATCAATCCGCCAACTTGGCAGGCGACGGTTACGTCCTTGCGGATCTTGCGGACTACGGCCTCGTCGGCACGCCCTCCTCGTATGAAGGCAATGTTTCCGTTGCGGCATATGAGAACTTCGCATACCCGTCCTTCGCGATCGAATACAACGGTGTAAACTATCCGTTCGTCGATAACTGCGCTGACGGCGAACACGGCTGGCTCGATACGTTTGCAGGCAAGTCCTTTGAAATCGTAGACTGCGGCAAGGCCAATCCCGATGAGATTCCGGAAGAAGTCGCAGGCAAAGTCGCACTCGTCGTCCGCGGCGACCTCTCGTTCTCCGAAAAGAACGCAAACGTTGCAGCTGCCGGCGCAATCGGTATGATTCTTTACAACAATCAGTCCGGTTCCATCGGCATGTTGATCGATCCGTACTATGTACCTGCGATCAGCATTCAGCAGGCGGCAGGCTTGGAGATTCTTGCAGGTCTCGAAGCCGACAATACCGTAACGGTTCCGAAGGATCAGGTCAACGTCGACAACCCGAACGCATGGCTGATGAGCTCGTTCTCCAGCTGGGGCTGCACGCCGAACCTGGAGCTCAAGCCGACGATCACCGCACCCGGCGGAATGATCTATTCTGCCGTCAATGGCGCATCCGATGCGTACGAAGTCTACAGCGGTACCTCCATGGCGTCCCCGAATGCCTGCGGTACGTTCCTGCTGCTTTCTCAGTACCTCAAAGAAACACAGCCGTCTCTGTCCAAGGCGCAGCGCGCCGAACTCGCGGAAGACCTTGCGGAATCCACTGCTACTCTTCCGATTGACGCCGACGGTTATCTGTATTCGCCGAGAAAGAGCGGCTCCGGTCTCATCAATGCGCCGGATGCCATTTCCACGCCGGTTTATCTGGTTGAGCCGATCGTCAATCTCTATGACGATCCGAACAAGGAAGGCGTCTTTACCATCCGCTACACGCTCGTGAATCTGACCGATTCCGAACAGGTCTACGCGGCTGACGTCATCGGTCTGTTCGACTATGTAACTTCAGGCTACAACACGCTGACGTCGGATTATCTGTTTGACGGCGAAGGCATCACCGTTGAAGGCGATCTCAACCCGGTCGTTCCCGCAAACGGCAAGTTCGACGGCAAGATCACCATCACGCTCGACGATGCAGCCAAAGAAATGTTCGATGCGGACTTCGCAAACGGCAACTTCGTTGAAGGCTATATCGCATTCTACAGCGATTCCGAGGAAAACACCGGCATTACCGTCCCTGTCAATGAGGGTACCCTCGGCGACGCAAACCTGGACGGCAAGGTGACGGCGGCAGACGCTGCTGAGATCCTTCGTGCGATCGTCGGTCTGACGGAGCTCAGCGAAGAAGCGCAGGCTATGGCAGACGTCAATGAAGACGGTACGGTCACGGCAGCGGATGCTTCGTTCATCCTCCGCGCAATCGTCGGTCTCGAAACGCTTCCGGCGATCATCGGCGAGGAAGAAGCAGAACCTTCTCTGGTTCACCTTACCTTCATGGGCTTCTACGGCGATTGGACGCAGGCGCCCGTCCTTGACAGAACCTGGACGAACGATCCTACTTATTTGCTGTACTGGGCTGCCATGCAAATTATGTATCCGCAGTACATTGCTGCAGGATATCTCCCGATCAATCTCTGGAATCGCTTCGAAACCAACATTGCGGTTCATGAGATGTACGGCGGTAGATCGACCGGCAGTCTCTACACCTACTTCGGTACAAACCCGCAGACAACACTCGGTAACAGTGATGAGATTATTCTGGATGCGTGGAACGATGTCATGAACAACTACAGCCCGCTCCACAATGCGATCTCCAACAGTACAACCGATTCGTACTATGTCAATGACTGGATGTACACGCTTCCGATTCAACTTCGCAATGCGCGTCACCTGATCATGACGGTCACCGATGCACAGACCGGAGAAGTCTACTTCGTGGACGATACCGAATATCTCGGCAAGGTATACTTCGATACGGATACCGCCACATGGGGCGCACGCGGTTCGTTCTACTGGGACGGCATCAATATGAATGAAGCGTCCGAAGGTTACGGCGACTATGTTCCGAACGGTACGATCTGCTACGTTTCTTACGAGACGATGATCGATTACCCTGGCGCTGAGCTCAACGAAGAGTACGGCTTCTACATGATCGTCGATACCGAATCCCCGGTCATCACAGGCGTTGAATTTGCAGAAGAGCAAGTTGAGGCGACGGAGGAAGGCGAAGAGCCGACCGCCAAGAAGACCGTCACCGTCAGTTTCGACGACAACGGATCCGGCGTGGCATTTGTAGATGCGTACTGCTACGATAAGGAACTCAACACGATTGACCTCGGTTATGCTGTCGGTACCGACACCGCGGCGTTTGAGATCGATCTCAGCCTGGTTCCGGAAGGCGTTGACTACATCGTTCTCGATGCGATGGACTATGCGACCAACTGGCCGGATTACAACCTGAACATCAAGACCGGTGAAGTCTCGATGAACAAATATGACTTCATGTCCGTGCAGTTCGCTGCCGATAAGATCTTCAATGATAAGGATGCTCTCGGCTCCGTCGTAATGGTCGAAGGTGTTGTCACTGAAATCTATAAGGATGTTGTCTACATCCAGTCGACCAATCCGTATCTCGACGATCCGGGCTTCGGCTTGGCAGTTGAACTTGCGGATCAGGAAGCGCTTGCAGATATCACCATCGGTGACATGTGGATCTTCTCCGGTGAGATGGACAACTACTATGGATGCCCGACGCTCAAGAATGCGGAAGCTCTGTATATGGAGTATCAGAACGTATACTATGCGGAAAGCAACTGGGATCCCGGTGATAACCTGCTGTACATTCCGTATACCTACTTCAGCCTGACGGATATCCAGAATGATCCCGGTCGGTTCACGGGCGAGTGCTTCTTCTTCGATGAGCTCACGATTCTCGGCGTCACCGAAATCGGCGACGGCACCAGAACGCTCTCTGTGACGGACGGTACTAGCTGCATCGATATCGTTGCAACCTATGGCTGTGAAGGCGCACAGGCGGGCAACACCGTATTCGTAGTCGGTACCATCGTATTCGATATGGGTACGCCGCAGATTCGTCCGCTTTGTGACGAGTCCATGTTCTGGATCGAATCATACTGAGTCATACAAACACAAAGGAGCGGCAAATGCCGCTCCTTTTGTATTGGAAGATCAATGTTAATTATTTCAAATAAATCGATCGTTCGCGCAGTTCAACGATTCTGCCGACGCGCTGCGCACTCGGCACAACGTCTTTCAAAGCCTTGAAGACTTCATTTGCATCTCGTTCGTCGACGGCGCAAAGAAGACCGCCGGACGTTTGCGGATCGAAGAGAAGATCGCAAAGAGCAAGCTCCGTATCGCCGCAATCTACGGCTTGTTCCGCATAGGTGCGATTTCGATACATGCCTTCCGGCAGCAAGCCGATCCGCGCAAACTCGACCGCTTGCGGGATGAAATCGATCGCAGAAACGTCGATTTCGGCAGAGAGTTCGGAACCGGAACACATTTCGTAAAGGTGTCCGAGAAACGAAAACCCCGTAACGTCGGTGCAGGCGCGGACACGATAGTTCACAAGAACATCCCTTGCGCCTTTGTTCAGCGTCGTCATCAGCCGGATCATCATTCGTTCCGTATCTTCATCAAGGAGTTCCGCTTTCTGTGCGGCGGTCAGCACACCGATGCCGATCGGCTTTGTCAGGAACAGAACGTCGCCGGGCTTTGCTCCGTGATTCTTCCACATTTTGTCCGGATGAACGAAGCCGGTCACGGAGAGTCCGTATTTCGGCTCATCATCAAAAATGCTGTGTCCGCCGCAGATGATTGCACCGGCTTCGGCACACTTCTCGTATCCGCCGCGCAGAATTTCATGAACGGCTTCCTTCGGCATGTTTTTCGGCACGCACATGATATTGAGAGCCAGCTTCGGTTCGCCGCCCATCGCGTAAATATCGGAGAGCGCGTTCGTCGCGGCGATCTGACCGAAGGTGTACGGATCGTCGGCGATAGGCGGGAAGAAATCGAGCGTCTGAACAAGCGCCTGCGTATCGGAAAGGCGATACACGGCAGCATCGTCGCTCTTGTCAAATCCGACCAAAAGATTCTCGTCCTTGAGCGTCGGCAGATCGGCAAGCAGCTTTGCAAGCACGCCGGCGCCGACTTTCGCACCGCATCCGGCGCAGTTCGCAAGCTTTGTCAGCTTGATGTCTTCTCCCATTTCAATCCTCCTCAATCTGGATCAGGATATCGATTACGCCGCCGCAGATCATGCCTTTGCTTGCTGCGTCGGTGTTGTTCATCATGCAGGTGTAACGCTTTGCGTTCGCATGATTGTTCAGCATCTCCTGCGCGTACTGAGCGGCTTCAAATTCGCCGAAACCGCCGCCGACCGAGGAAATGATTGTCCCGTCGCGTTTCACGATCATACGCGCTCCTGTGGAGCGAGGCGCGCTGCCTTTCTTTGTGATCAGCGTCACCATCGCATACGGCTCGCGCAGAGTTTCGATCGCATCGCACAGCGCCTGATCCCACTCGCTGCCGCGCGTTTTGCTGTTCTTCACCTGAATCATCTCTCCGACGATGCAGACGGCGATCTCTTCCGGTGTGTTGGCACCGATCGAAAGGCCGATAGGGGCATGTACGGATTCAATCTTCTCACGCGGATACCCTTGCTTGAGCAGCGCTTCGTTGACGATCGCGATCTTGGACCGGCTGCCGATCATGCCGCAATAGGTATAGGGCTTTTTGAGTATGGTTTCCAGGCAAAATCGGTCGAACTGATGCCCGCGCGTGACGATGACGTAATACGCGTTCGGATCGTTGATTGTATCAAGCGCTTCGACAAACGGCAGATTGATGATGCTGTCCGCATCCGGGAAGCGCTCGGGGTTTGCAAAGTCATCGCGTTCGTCGATTACCGTGACGCGAAATCCGACCATCTTTGCAATCCGCGAAACGTACACGGAAACGTGACCGCCGCCGCAGAGAATCAGATGCGGAGGCGTCGTGATCCGCTCGATCAGAATGCCGTCCTGCACGGAAGGCAATTCTGCGTCGACGTCTGCCGTTCTGATCAGCGATGGATCGCCGTATACGGTTTCGCCGTCCAATACGGCAGTTTGCCCGATGCGATCGCCTTCGATCGCGGTAAAGAGCATGGGGGAGCGTCCGTTATGAATGGCTTTTACAACGTTACGAAACATGAGCATTCCTCCTTTTGAGATACAAGATCGCTTCCAGTACACCGCCGCCGACCGCACGGGCCTTGTCGGAGACCGTCTCACAGTTATGGATCACGCCGCGCGGATCGACGTCGCCGCTTTTCATACCGCGACAGACGGGCGTTCCGCTCGGCAAAAGTCCGCGTATAACGCCGTTCAGTTCCGACAGAATCGGTTCACCGTCGACCGTTGCTACACATTCGCCTTTCTTTACAAGATCGCCGATGTGATGTACTTCCGTAAAGATTCCGTCCTTCGGCGCACGCAGCACACGCTCTGTTGTGAACCCGCTGATATTGCCGGGGATGCCGGTATTCGGCTGAGCAGGTCCGTTCAGAATCACGCGGCCGAGGTCGTGTCCGCGCATCGTTTCGATCACGGCATGACAGTCTTTGCCGGCAGTAAAGCCGGGACCGAGCGCCACGACGATCGGCGCGTCGTGGATCGTTGTGCCGAGATTGCTCTTTGCAAGAATCGCATCGACAACGACATCCGGCTTCAACGTGTTGAGACAGTTTGCATGTATATCGGCAAGCACGGCGATATTTCCGCGATCGAAAACCGCCTGTATATCGCCGGTATCCTTTGCAAATTCTGCGGTGACGTCCTCCACCGTGTAGGAGCCTTTCAGAATCGCTTCCGAGAAGCAAACCGTACGCCGGATCGAAGTGGGGTGGGGGAGATCCGTCATGACAATCTGAAAACCGCAGCGATGCAGGCGCACCGCGACGCCCGTTGCGATATCTCCCGCGCCTTTGATCAAAATCATGAATGATTCCTCCGATAACATTTGATGGGATGTTCCGTTTGCCATGCGGTGATTGCGACAGGCACATCAAACAGCGCGGCAAGCGCTTCTGCTTTTGCGATTCGATCTGCATCGTCGGCTTTGTTGATCACGATTCCGTCAAAACGCGGATAGGTCGAAACGACATCGTGAATCATCTGCGCCGTCACGATCGCATCCGGATCGGCTCCGCAGATAGCCGCATAGCGCTCCGGTCGGTGCGCGGCTTCGGAAATCTTCCTGCCGAGCCCGTCGATGCCGATAATTACAAGCACGCGATCGGCTTCTGGCGGAATCACCGGTTCGTGCGATGCGTGCGCTTTCAGCGGCAGCTGCCGTGAACCGTCGGCTTCGACAATCACATAATCCGCAAGCTCTTTGAGCTCGCAAAACGACTGTTCGGGGCAGGAAAGCTTCTGACCGTTCAGCATGCCGGTTGCGTAAACCTCGCCGCTTTGGAGCGGTTTCTCGATTCGCGGACAGTACGGATACTGCGGCGGTTTTTGGATATGCGTTGAGGTGCAGACGATTACGGAACCCTGCGTACGCAGATAGTCCGCAAGCGCGTACATCGTCGACGTCTTACCGCCGCCGCCGATCAGCGCAGTGATTCCTTTCCGTATTCCGAAGAATGAACAAAACTCCCGCATAAACACCTCGTTATTCTTTTGATAGAATAACACAATCCGAAGAAAATGTAAAGAAAAAGGACTTGCAGAAGCAAGTCCTTTGATACGGTACATTCAACACCCTTTCTCAAGATCGATCACGCTGCCGTCGACAAAGAAAGAAGGGACGTTTTTGCGTCCCTTCCTGATTTTACTTATTGCGCGGGGGCTTTGCCTTGATCTTCTTGAGATTCGCAAAGCGCGGCAGGCCGTTCTGCAGCGGAATCTTCGGATCGCCCTGAATGAGCGGGAGAAGATAATCGATGTACGGCTTTCTGAGACCGTTCCCTTCGGAGTTGATCCATTCGCGCGGAACCTTCTTTTCGGTGTTGGCGCATGCTTCGAGGTCGATCAGCTTGATTTCACACTTGTAGTTGCCATCTTCATCGGTCTTTCGGCGGAAACCGACCATCTTATCGGTGATGCCGTGCACGGCGTATTCGACTGCAATGCGGCCGGCTTCATAGGATTCCTCGATATCCGTCTGAGAAGCCGCGTGAGACGCGCAGCGCTGCAGCAGGGAGAATTCGATACCGCGGATCTTTGTGCCGTGGAAATGGTCTTTCAGGATGCTGACGAGCGTTGCCGCAAGGCCGCCGAGCTGCTTGTGACCGAATGCGTCAACCAGTTCGTCGTTGTTGCCGTATTCGGAAATCAATTTGCCGGTCTTGTCGTGAATGCCTTCGGAAACCGCAATGAAGACCTTGCCGTTGTTATCGTCGTACACTTCCTTGACGTCCGCAATGAAGCTGTCCAGATCGAAATCCGTCTCCGGAAGATAGATCAGGTCGGGACCGAATCCGGTATAGGTGGCGGCTGCCGCACTTGCGGTGAGCCAGCCCGCGTGACGTCCCATGATTTCGACGATGCAGATCATCGGCGTGTCATAGACGCGTGCATCGAGATACAGTTCCATGCAGGTGCTGATGATGTAGCGCGCTGCGGAGGGGAAGCCGGGGGAATGGTCCGTGCCGTACAGATCGTTGTCGATTGTCTTCGGTACGCCCATGATGCGGCATTCGTAACCGACATGCTGCATGTACTTGCTGATCTTGTTGCAGGTGTCCATGGAGTCGTTGCCGCCGTTGTAGAAGAAGTAGCGGACGTCGTACTTCTGGAAGATCTCGAGAATCTTCTTGTAATCCGAATCATCCTCTTCGATATCCTTCAGACGGTATCTGCTGGAGCCGAGCGCGGAAGACGGGGTATTCAGAAGAAGCGAAAGCTCATATGCGGCTTCCTTGCCCATATCATAAAGATTCTCTTCGATGATGCCGCGGATGCCGTGCGCAGCGCCGTAGACCTTGGTAATATGCGGATCGTCAAGCGCGGTGCGGATCACGCCGTAAATGCTGGCGTTGATCACGGCGGTCGGACCGCCGGACTGCGCGACGATGCAGGTTCCGATTAGTTCGTTGTTCATAGTTGCCTCCAAATCATGAATCTTGTATATTATAGCGGCTATGCATGCAAAATGCAAGCATTATCTCTACGCTTTTTTGTGCGCCTTGACCTTGTCGGCGATGAAGAAACCGAGCGTGATCAGAAGCATATACGGCGCAAGAATCAGAACGGAAGGCAAGAGATAGAGGAACGGAACCGGTATCCACTTGTGGAAAATCTCAAGCAGGAAGTTGCCTTCCGTCTCGACCGAGAAGAAGTAGTTCGCTTTCGGATGCAGACCGGTCGCTCGGAACAGCATATTGATGCCGAACACGACGAGCGCGACGAGCAGGAGCGTCACAAGCGTCAGCGGCAGGTCGCGGAACTTCGGACGATAGAGCCCGAACGTCACGATCGAAAGCGCCATCACGATGATAATGAAGTGGATGCCGTAGAAGCCGATCATGCGCGGAAGCAGAATCGAATAGCCGGAGAAGCCGTTTGCGGGCATCAAAAGCGCCATCAGCGCGCCGATCGGCGCAACGAAGAAGCAGAAGCTCAGCAGCGGCTTCTTCATCGTGATGACTGCGATCGGGATCAGGATCAGATTGATGTTGCAAAGATGCAGCGGCAGTTCGCCCCACCAGTTGAATCCGCCCATGTTTTGCGTAATCGCATCGTATTCCTTGTCGATTGAGATAAAATACTTGTAGACAAAGAAGCCGATAAAGGTCAGTATGGCGGTAATCGCGATCAATGCGCGCTTCGCCTTGTCGCTTCTTTTGCGCATGATCAGACTGACGACAATCAGAATCAGTATAAACGCGGCGAACGTTATGCAGAACAGCGTATTGAACGGCGCCATGTTCAGAAATCCGGAATCAGGTTGCATCGATTTGATTCTCCTTATCTTTGTTTTTACGGAACAAGCGTTCGATTGCGAACGCAATTCGTTCGATTTTTGTAAGACGTCCGATCTGCAGGGCAAGCTCGGTGATCACAAGCGCCGCACCGATGTCGGCGAGCACATGCTGCTTGACAAAGAGGATGCTGAAGCAGACGAGGATCAGAAACGCCAGATTGAACCAACGATACCATATTGGAATCCGTTCGCAGCCGCATGTACCGCGCCAACAGATATAGCTGATCACGACATGGAAGGACGGGCAGAGGTTCACAGGCGCATCGATGATGTACAAGCCGCGCATCCAGTCATTGAACAGTCCGGGTTCCGTCACTTCGGGACGCTGCATCGTGACCGGATAAGCAAGGAAACAGACTGTAGACAGAATGCAGATGATCGTATAGACGCCGCACAGACGGTATGCGTGCTGTTTGTCTTCCATCAGGATCCAGATAATGCTGATGAGCCAGGAGAGGAACGACGCATAGTATACGATGATCCATGCGGGCATAAACGGGATCTTTCCGTCCAGCGCCGTGCTGAGATCATGCACGGGAAGATACTGCAAGAACGGACGCGTGCCGTAGAATACAAGGAGATCGATCGTAAGAAGATATGCAAAACAGATCCATACATACGGAGGAAAGAGGTCCTTAAACGTACGATGCTCGCTTTGTTCGATGGATTGTTCCTTCTTGTCCATGATAAAGGTAGGGCGCTTATTGATCGCAAACAGCAGCAGCATGCCGAGAATGCCGCAGCAGACGAACTCGCCGATGAAAACGGTAAGTCCCAAAAACCACCAGGCGTCTTCGAATCCGTACGCATAGCGCAGCACAAACGGGACGATAATCGTATTGGCAAGGATCGGCGGAACGGGTGCGAGCCATTTGTACTTCCGCAGCGCATAGGTCAGAAGCGCGCCGATCAGCGTTGCGACGGTACCGAAAACAACATCCCAGATGACCGCGCCGGTCAAAAGGTTCGAAAGGAAACAGCCGATCACAAGTCCGGGAATCGCCGCGGACGTGAAGAACGGAAGAATCGTCAGCGCTTCGGAGATGCGGAACTGAATCACGTTCGTTCCGGAAAGCCCGAACTGCGCGGAAAGCTCGGTCAATACAACATACAGAGCGGCGATAAACGCAGCTTTTGTGATGTAGCTTGCTGTGTACTTGTTTGATTTTGACATAGGATACCCCGTAGTTTTGTTTTACGTGAGGATGGTTCCGAACTCACTTTGCATATTCTAACACATTTCGGCAGAATATGCAATCTTTCTTCCGATTATTTGCCGAAGACGCGTCGAAAGATCGCCCCGGCGCAGTCCGCCGCCGACGCCGCACCCGTGTCGACCGTGAGATCGTAGCCGTCCTTCGGATAGAGATACCGGTACGAAGCCTCGGCGGAACCGACATAGCGATCGCCTCTTTTGCGTTCGCGCTCATTGAGGATCGCGGGCGGACAGTCGACATGCACCGCAAAGACGCGCTCCGGACGGAACGCCGCAACGAGCTGCCTAAAGATGCGTTCGCTTGTGATGACGTGATCGACGATCACGCCGTCCGATGCGTCGCGGGTGCGGACGGCGCATTCGCAGAGCTTTGCGGAGATCGCAAAGACGTCGTCCTCGTAGATCGGCTCGTCGTTCGACAGTACCTCTGGCATGAAGTCGTCGATCGAAACGATCCCGTATTGCTCATTCCGTCGTTCGGCGATCAGCATCTTCAGCGTCGAAGCAAGCGTCGACTTTCCGCTGCTCGACGGTCCGTTCAAAAGAATGATCTGTTTATTCATGTACGTTCACTTCGTAAGGTCGATCCAGTATCGTCTCAGAAGATGGCGACCTTCGGCGTCGTTATACGCTTCGATCGTGTCGTCGAGCACGCCGCCCATTTGTTCGCATATATGGATGGAAGCCTTGTTTTGATCGTTGATCGTCAGTAGGACTTTTTCCATGCCGTGCCGCTTTGCAAGCTCCAGACCGAGTCGGAGGATCGCTTTGCCGTATCCTTTTCCCTGTTCGGACACCCGGACGGCATAACCGATGCTGCCGATCTCCGAAAGGACCTTTTCGGGAAATTCGGTGCGGAGCTGAAACTCGCCGATGAATTTCCCATCGTCGACCGCCCAGTAGTGAAAGCTAACGGGCTGACCTTCGATCAGTCCGCGTTCCTTCCTGTCATACCATGATTTTGTGCGAAAAAACCAGTCGTCATCGATGCTATCCGGATTCGTAGGTCTGAAATAGACGACATGGTTTTCATACAGTTCCCGACAATATGCTTTGTACCCTTCCGTGTATTCGGGACATCTCTTGATCAGCTCTACCATACGCTCCCCTCAACCCATGCCGGGTGGTGATCCAATCTCCGTATCACCGCAAATTTCCTGCTCCATGATACCATTTAGAAAAACGCTTGTAAAGTGATGATTGCGGATTAGAAAAGTATGAAACAGCGGCTAAACGGAAGAATTCGAACCCCGAAAAAAGGAATGATATATCGCTGCGCGATATCATCCCGAAGGGATATCATTCGTTCCGCACCGGAACGGACATCATTGAAAAAGCAGCCTTTCGGCTGCTTTTTCATGGCGGAGACGGTGGGATTCGAACCCACGGACCGGCTCATCACCAGTCAAACGATTTCGAGTCGTTCTCGTTATGACCACTTCGATACGTCTCCAAGGGGTGTGCTTGCGGCACAATCGGTAGTATAACGCATCCGATACAAAAAAGCAAGTTCAAAATTCTTTCGTACGCAAATTTGCAAAGAACGCGGACAGCAGCGCTGCACATTCTGTTTCACAGACGCCGCCGATCGTTTCGACGGTGTGTTCAAACCAGTGATCTCCGAGGTCGATTCTCGAGCCGCAGCATCCGTTTTGTTTATCGAACGCACCGTAGACAAGGCGGGGGAGATTGAGATGGATCATTGCGCCCGTACACATAGCGCACGGTTCCATCGTGACATACAGCGTGCAGCCTTTGAGCGAACCGAACTCTGCATACGCCTGACGCATTGCAAGGAGTTCCGCATGCGCCGTCGGATCGTGCAGCACTTCGCAACGGTTATGCGAGCGACAGGCAATGCGTCCGTCTTTGACGATCACCGCTCCGACGGGGACTTCGCCTTCCCTATATGCAGATTGTGCTTCTTTTAAGGCTTCCTGCATCCAGTCTCGGTCATTCACGGGAAAGCACCTCCTGCGTGTCAAAACCCGGGTAGACAACGCGCATCAGACATAGACCGTGCGCCGGAGCCGTTGCGCCCGCCTGTTTTCTGTCTTTCGATTCAAGCGCTTTCTGCATATCCGAAACGGGACGCTTTCCGCTGCCGATTTCCAGCATCGTGCCGACGAGGATGCGGACCATGTTGTAGAGAAAACCGTTTCCGGTGACGGAATACACCCAGAGATTGCCGTTCTTGGTCCATTCGGATAGCGTGATCGTTCGGACGGTGTTTTCCATCTCGCTGTCGGAACACTTGAACGCTGCAAAGTCGTGCGTGCCGATCACGGTGGAAGCCGCCTGCTGCATGGCGTCAAAATCCGGTGTGACATGCAGATGCAGCGAATACAGGCGTGAAAACACGTCCGCATGCGTGCCGACCTGAACGGTATAAGCATATTGCTTTTGCTTTGCGGAAAAACGCGCATGAAACGTGGGATCGCATTCTTCCGAATACAGCACGCGGATATCCGGCGGCAGATGCATATTCATCGCGATCGCAAACTTGTCCGCAGCCATGCGTACGCCGGTGTCAAAGTGCGCAACCTGCGCTCTGGCATGTACGCCGCTGTCCGTTCTGCCGGAGCCTTCGACGCGAATGCGTTCGCCAGTGAGTTCGTTCAGCGCGCGTTCGAGATGCGCCTGAACGGAGATTCCGTTCGGCTGCACCTGCCATCCGACGTAGTTCGTTCCGTCATATGCAACGATGATTCGAATCCGTCTCATTTGAACAGCACCAACAGCACAATCAGTACGGCGATAAATGCGAGCGAAATCAAGAGCGCAAACAGATCGGCTTTTGTGAACCGAAGCTGATGCATTCTGGTTCTGCCTTCGCCGCCGTGATAGCAGCGGGATTCCATCGCGGTTGCAAGCTCGTCCGCCTTGCGGAATGAGGAAACGAACAGCGGAATCAGAATCGGGATCATGCTCTTGACTCTGCGGAAGATATTGCCGCTTTCGAAATCCGCGCCGCGCGCCATCTGCGCGTTGCGAATTTTCTCAGATTCATCCATCAGAGTCGGAATGAACCGAAGCGCGATCGTCATCATCATCGCAAGCTCGTGCGCGGGGAAGTGAAAGACCTTCAGCGGCGTCAATAGCTTTTCGATGCCGTCGGTCAGAGCGATCGGGGACGTCGTCAGCGTCAGCATCGACGCGCCTGCCACCAGAAGAACGATGCGAATCGTCATGAAGAACGATTGCAGAATGGCTTCGAGCGTCAGCTTCCAGAATCCGAGATCCAAAAGCACAGTTTCACCGCCGGTAAAGATCAGGTTCAGCAGGAACATGAACACCAAAAGGAACCGGATCGGCTTCAGAGACCTTCCGATGTATTTCAGCGAGATACGCGAAAGCAGCAGTCCCATGATCAGGAACGCAAGCGGAATCGCAAAGAAATAGATGCGCTTGACAAGAAACGTCATCACGATGTACAGAAGCATGATCGTGATCTTGGTACGCGGATCGAGCTTATGTACGATCGAATTTCCGGCGACAAACTGTCCGAGGGTGATATCACGCATGACGTTTTACCCCCTTGAACCAGTCGAGAAGCGCCGCTTCCGTGCAGATCGTCGTCGGAATCGAAATGCCGCGCTTGTTCATTTCCGTACAAATCTTTGTGACGTTCGGAACGGAAAGACCGAGCGACTCGAGCTTGTCCGCATGTGAGAACACATTCTGCGGCGTGTCGAGCATCGCAATTTCTCCCTTTTCCAGAACAAGCACCTTCGTCGCATGACGCGCGATATCGTCCATGGAATGCGAGATCATGATGATCGTGCAGCCGGATTCGCGGCGAATCTGCTCCAGAAGAGCTAGGATATTTTCGCGTCCCTTCGGATCGAGACCTGCCATCGGTTCGTCAAGGACGAGATACTTCGGCTCCATGGAGAGCACGCCCGCAATCGCGGTGCGTCTGCGCTCGCCGCCGGAAAGCTCAAACGGAGATCGATTGGAGAATCGTTCATAATCCAGACCGACCAGTTCCATCGCATGACGTACGCGCCGGTCGATTTCCGGTTCATCCAGTTTCATGTTTTTCGGACCGAACGCGATGTCCTCTGCAACGGATTCCGCAAACAGCTGATACTCCGGATACTGGAATACCATGCCGACAAGCTCTCTCGCGCGTCTGCGCTCGGCTTTTTCGGACAGGTCGTGACCGTCCACCAGAACGGTACCTTTTTCGCTCGGCAATAGTCCGTTTAGATGCTGAACAAAGGTGGATTTTCCGCTGCCGGTATGACCGATGATCCCGAGAAACTCACCTTCTTCGATCGTGAAAGTGAGGTCCTTGAGTGTCGGCGCAAGGCGCTTTCCGCCTTCGGTATATGCGAATGTCAGATGGTTTATAACAATGGACATACTGCCTCCGCAAGCTGTTCGGCGTTGAGGACGGAATCGGGAATAGAATACCCGAGTTCGCGCAGCGCGTTTCGAACCTTTACCGTTTCCGGCGGGACGAGATTGCTCTCGGCAAGCAGTTCAACCTCGGAAAATACCGCCTTTGGCGTATCGTCACAGACGACTTTCCCGTGATTCATCACGACAATTCGATCGCATTCGGTCGTTTCTTCCATGTATTGCGTCACCATCAGAACGGTCATTCCCGTTTTATGAAGCGATTTTACGGTATCGATCAGTTCCTTCCTGCCGCTCGGATCGAGCATTGCAGTCGCTTCGTCCAGTACGAGAATGCGCGGTTTCAGCGCAAGAATGCCGGCGATCGCAATGCGCTGTTTCTGCCCGCCCGATAGATGGTGGACCGCTTTTTCCGCATAGCTCGTCATGCCGACCGATGCGAGCGCTTCATCGACGCGCGAACGGATTTCGTTCGGTTCGATTCCGAGATTTTCGGGACCGAACGCAACGTCCTCCTCGACGATCGTCGTCACCAGTTGGTTGTCGGGATTCTGAAACGCCATGCCGACCTGCTGACGGATGGGCAGGATGTTCTCTTCGAGATTCGTTTGAAGACCGCAGACGGTTACGGTGCCGAAAGACGGCAGTAAAAGTCCGTTGATATGCTTTGCAAGCGTGCTTTTGCCGCTTCCGTTATGACCGACGATCGCAACAAAAGAACCCTCCTCGATCCGGAGAGAGACGTCGCAGAGCGCAGGCTCGTCTG
>JAEEGF010034476.1_pt1 | contig 17526 bp, 14 predicted proteins | sample 9134171 | NCBI WGS metagenome assembly JAEEGF01 (sample SAMN16246542, study PRJNA631951) | gut metagenome | biome: gut microbiome; feature: rumen; material: AP-attached | host: Bos | place: Iran: Karaj | collected 2018-10 | reverse complement strand
GCTGCCTCCGCCAGTCCCAGCATCAGCATTCCTGCGGGCCAGAACATGGGGTCCTTACTTCTTACGGACCTTCCCATGGCCTTTTTTACCACGTCCTTGGCGGCCTGGGTGGGAGTCACAGTCATGATGCCGTTTAGCTCCCTGGCGGCCTCATGTATTATCTTTTTGATTCTGTCTTCTTTTGTCATCGCAGCTTACCTTTTAAGAATCTCTCACTGATCTTGCCCCAGAAATACCTAAACTCCTGGGTTCTTCCGTAGAGGATAAAATAGGTTCCGTTAAAGATCACAGTTATGATAACAGCCATCAGCACTACGGTTCCAAGGTTCAGATTGGAAAGGACACTGCCGCTGATAAACAGGCAGATACCCAGAACCGCCACCATGCTGCACAGATACTTCAGAGTATCCACGAAGTATTTTCCTGCATTCATATCAAAACAGGCCCTGTAAATGATGATGGGCTTGGTGATGTTGGCGATAAGTCCCGACACTACGGTGCCGATATACACACCGGTGATGCCAAGGGGCGTCTGCACCAGCGTAATCGAAATCACCAGATTAACGGCTCCCTGGATAATGGCAAGGTACTTGTCCTGCTCAAAGACTCCCGCCGCGGTCTTGAAGTTACTAAGAACGATTCTGTCACCCTTAAAATAATAGTCCGTCAAAAAGCAGTACACCGCTGCCGGAGCCAGAATCCAGCCATCTCCCAGCCACACCCTGATAAGGGGCGTTAAGAGCACCATAAAGCCCACTGCGGAAAAGCCGTAGACCCAGGAGGCAAAGAATCTGTATACCTTGAACATCTCATACTGTTTTTCCCTGGACTCCGTGGCAATAAGATTGCCAAAGCCGGAAATAACGGAATTGAAGATGATATTAACAAAGTTGGAAACAGTGCTGACAATCATGTTGTAGTTGTCCACAACCCCCGCCATGGCAACTTCGATAAAGGAGGAAATGATAAGAGCGTCGGTCTGAAGCCTTGCCACATCTCCCACCTTGTGGAACACCAGGGCTTTGGTCTTGGTCCATACTGTGTCGCTCTCCTCCTTGGAAAGAGGCTCGATATTCTTTTCCCGAAGATAGGGATAAAGGCTGTCCAGATACCTGGATACAAATATCTTCTGGATCAGCTGGATCACTGCGTCCGTTATCAGGAAAAGATAGAAATTGCCTGTGGTCAGCACCACGATTATCTGGCAGAACACCACCGCGATCTTGGTGATGGTGTTGATATTGGTCTGGATGTAGTTCTTCTGTTCAGCATTGATAAGACTGTACTTGTATGCCACAAAATAGCTGCTGACTGTGTTGAACAAAAAGATGAGATAGTACAGGATCATGTCCTGCTTGGTGATATTCCCCGGATTCTTAACCAGATGATCCAGGAAGGGGATAAGGGCGATACCGATGCCCGCCACCACCAGGGCTATGACGTGATAAGCCTTGCGGTAGAGCTGCATGTAGGACTTGATCTTCTCCTTCTCGCCCCTTGCCACAGGGCCGTAGAGAGAAAAGTTAAGGGCCGTTCCGATGCCCAGCTCCGCCATATTCAGGATGGACAGGACATTGGAATAAAGGCTGTTGATACCAAGGAGCTGCTCACTGAGGCGCAGGATAAAAATGGTACGCAAAATAAAGGACATAATTGCCGTGGCCATCTGTCCCACATATCCGAAGGCTATATTTCTCGCTGCCTGCCTGGTTCTTCCCATTTATACAAACACCTCTAGATTATATTTCCGTTCTCGTCGATGAGAACCCAGCCCTTCCAGTAATCGTGCATGGCATCCGCCTCCACAGGCTGATTGTTCCTCATCTTGAAGGTTCTTATCATTATCTTGTCAGGCCTCTGATTGAGCCTTGCTCCCCAGAAGCTGAAGGTGGAGTTGGCGCAGATATTGCCCTGACAGTGGTTCATCAGGCGGATGTCCTGAAGACTGTCCTTTCCTGTGTTCCAGTCCACAATGGTGTATCTTGATGCATCGGAAAAATTCTCCCTGGCATACTCGTGGTCACTGGTAAAAATATAAAAATGAGCATCGGGATATTTATCAAGAAAATACTTCATGGCGCTGTCATAGTACTGATCCGTGGCGATATTGCCAAGGATCTTGAAGTTCTCGGGGTCAAGGTAGTCCCCGCGTCTTATGTGAACGCTGACGGAGTGCTCTTTTTCCATCTTCTCTATAAGTTCGAGATTCTTCTTCTCCAGCTTCGGATCTGAATGTTCAGGATATTCAAAAAGATTCCACAGATCCCCCATTATATCGTCATAGTACTTCTGGCAGGCAAAATAGCCTGTGATGTACTTGTCATCCAGGTCAAAGATCTCGGGATGATACATTTTGCTCTCGGAAAAGACCTTTGGATTCTCATTTTCTCTAAGGCCCAGTTTCTTCAGCACCTTACCGGACACCTTCTGAAAAGTATTTCTTTTAAGAAAAGCGTCCCTCTCCTCGCTCTTACACTCGATATAGGGAAGGTTCTTAAAAAGTGCTAGCTCAAACTCCCTGGGAGCCAGCATATTCTTTTGTATATCCGAAGCAAACCAGGAAAGATCAAGCCTCACTCCATCGGGGTGATACTTAAGAAGCTTCCTGTAAAGGGCGTACTGCTGCATCTGGTTCCCCAGTCCGCCTGCTATCTGAATTATCAGCATGTCTCTTCTCCCTCAAAAAATCACATACGCTTGTAGGCTTCCACCAGGGCATCGGGACTTGAGAGCTCCTGAACGGGAAGCACATATCCCTCGTAGTCACCGAAGAGGTCCTTGGCGATTCCCCTGCTCTTAACGGAGTAGCCGATGACCAGTGTCTTGACTCCGCTGCTGTAGGCAGCAATGGTGCTGTGGGTCCTTGCTCCCACAAAGAAGCTGCACTGGGCGATAAAGCCCTTGAGCTCTGAAGCAGACGCATCCTCCAAAAGGACAACCCTGTGAGTTGAGTAAAAGGCCTCATAAAGGGTTCTTAAGGGCTTTCTGTCGTCGTTGCCGCCCCAAACCACATGGGGCACCAGAGCAATGTTGTTATCTGTATTATCCAGGATGTACCTGATGAAGTTCTTGTAGCACTCCATGGTTATTCCGGGCTTAGACTCCCTCTCCTGGACCATGGGGCTCAAATTGATGCCCACCATTTTCCCAGGGATGAAGTTCTCCGGATATCTTCCGGGCGCCTCAGTATCCAGCTCAAAGGCGGGATCTTTTCTGAGAATCAGCTTATCCTTCTCTATTCCTGCCCCCAGAAGGGCCTCATAGGTGATGGACTCTCTGGCATAGATCTTATCAAAGCCCTTCAGGTCCGCCATAAGCTTTTTGTCCTTAAGGGATGAGGGCTCGATGGAGCAGCCCCAGAGCACTGTGTCAAAGCCTCTTTTCCTGAAGACGCTGTCCGCCAGGATAAGATCAGAAACCATCTCGGGATAACAGTAGTTATCGCCGCCGATGGAGATGGCCAGAGGCCTTACATTCTCCTGTTTGTAGGCCTTGTACTCCTTGAAGGCCGGTGCAAATCTGTATCTTAAGAAGGACTCCCAGTCCTTGGTCAGCTTCCTGTAGCCGTAGAGGGCCACATGGGTAAAAAAGTGTCTGTCTATATGTTTTTCTTCCACGATAACGCACAGTCCCCTGTCCTCAAGGTCCTTCAGGGAATATCGTCTGTCCTCCTCGGCGCTGTTGGTCACAAGGACCACAGGATAGGCGGTACAGGCCCCGGCGCTGCCGTTTTCTCTGCGAAGCCTGTCGATGAGCTTCAGAGTGCTGTTGGCGATGGCCTCACAGCCGTGATTGCCGGATCCCGCGTGCATATACATGATTATTGGTCTGTTGAGATTCAAATTCTCCATATATCAGGCTCCCTTATGTCTTGCATAGAGTGATAAATAAAGCTTAGGACTGATTCTGAAAACAGTGACCTTAAGCTTATGGGAAAAAGGCAGTGCCGCAAAGGCGCCTCTCCTTTTAAGGGCGTGGGCTATCTGATCAGCAGACATGGTAATTGCCCTTTCTGCCAGGTCCTTGTCCACCTGTCCTTCCCCTGCCACGGCAACCTTCCCAACCACCAGAAGGGCTGTCATGATCTGGCATACGGACAGGGTCACCAGGGTATAGGGCGAAATATGCTCGCTTACCCTAAGTATCCTCTCCTCCGCCTGCTGCCAGCAGGTGATCTGGTCCAGGTAGCTTTTTTTGAAAGCCCTGTTCATGGCACCTTCCGCATTATCTGTATAGATGTAGTCCCCCTCGGGGATGCATCTTATATCTCTTCTCTTTTCTCTTGAGATGGCAAAATCCAATAAAAACAGCAGGTCCTCTCCGATGGTAAGTTCCTCGGGGAATCGCACCTTAGCTTCTCTTATGGCCTCCAGACTAAAGAGCTTGCCCCAGACGTGGGTGTTGGCATTTAATATAGAGTTCTCAAGATACTGATAACCGCTGATGGCTGTCTGGGCCTGATAGCTTCCCGTCTCGTCTATTAGGGACGTGCCCTCGTCCGCGTACTTGAGCATGGTATTGAGAAAGCCCTCTTTTACCTCGTCGTCAGAGTCCACAAATACTGCAAATCGGCCTGTGGCCTTATCTATGCCAACATTTCTTGCATGGGATACGCCGTGGTTCTCCGTATGAACAACCACAAGACCGTGGTCCGCAGCCAGCTTATCCGAAAGCTCAGCGCTTCCGTCCGTGGAGCCGTCGTCCACCAGGATTATCTCCATATCCCCTCTGTCTATATATTTCTGGTTTAAACAAGATAAGACACACCTCTCCAGTGTGCCTTTTGCCTGATAAACAGGGATTATTATACTAAATAAAACTTCTTTCTGATCTCCCATCAATACTCGCTCCAGTCCTCTCTCTCAACTCCTGAAACCGTATCCAGGTGGAAGTGGCTTGCATAAAAGGTATTTATCCAGAAGTGATAGTCCGCCTCGATGTCAGATTCATAGGCCATGGAAAATCTGTTTTCCCAGCCGGGCCTGAGTTTCGGCACTGTGACGTCCACTTCTCCCGCGTCAGCCATCTGCTGAAGATAAGTATCTCTCTCGTCAAACTCTCTCTTGATCCTGGCAAGGTTGGCCCCCTGCTCTATATAGGTAAACAAAAGAACTAACAGACCGCAGATAACAAGGCCTGAAAAAACAGCCTGGACGCCCTTTCCCCTGATAAGCTCCGAAACAGTGATGACTCCCTGGGCAAGGCCCGTCATAAGGAAAATGCCGGCTCCATAGTAAGAACGAAGCTCAGAACTTGGAATCATTATAAGGGCATAGCAGGTTGCAAAAAACAATACTGAAAAAAGTATGATGCTCTTACTCTTTTCCCAGAACTCTGCCAAGCTGCCGGTGAAATAGAAGATTGCCACAAGGCAGAGGATAACTGCCAGAAAAAGCACAAGATAATTGTTGCTGATATTCAGGGTGATCTTAAGAAGTCTTGCTGCCAGGGCCATAATGCCGGTGTGCTCCTCCTCCAGGGTGTCCAGTCTGTTGTAATTGCCCGGAGATAAAAGAAGCAGCATAAAGCCCACAAAAGTTCCCACAAGGCCGCTGATCATAGGGCCTGTAAGGAAGGAAAGGCTCTTTTTGTTCTGAAGAAAATAATAGACTATGATAATGAGCTCAAAGAGGATAAGTCCTCCCGAGGTATTCTCGTTACACCATCCCGCCAGAACTCCCAGAAGCAGCATTCCAAGGATCTTGGGAATACCGCCCGATATTTTATTCCTGAAAAGAGTAAGAAAACTCATGATGATGGCGGTGGTGAAAAGATAATTGCAGGCGCCGTCTTCCCAGAACACCGTGTTGCTGATGGCCGGGTCAAAGAACCACAAAAGCAGGGCAATGAATGCCAGGAGCCTCAGGTCATATTCGGCTTTGCCACGGACATTGGCATAAATAAGAAGGGCCATTGCCACAAACACAAGACCTGCTGCCACGTTAAAGACAGCCTTGGTGCCGGTGAAAAGGAATATCCTCAGAATAATATGGGCAACACTTCTTCCGGTGTGCCCCATATAATGGGCGTATTCCTGGGCAAAAAGGCCAAAGAAACTGCCGGCCTTAGCCACTTCATCCCCGTATCCCAGGTCATCGGTCATATAGGGGGTCAGAAACTCATAGATCATGACTCCCAGGGCCGTTGCCAGCGCAAATATGTAAAACAATCTTTTCCTGACGTTCTGCGACATAAACTTCCTCATCTGCTCAGGGCAGCGTAGTATTTTTAGATAGATCTCCCCGTATCAATGCCCACATGTAAACTCCGAATATGGGGAGGAAGAAATTCCTTCCGATATAGACCGATACGAAGGTTGCTTCAATAACAGTATAAACCGACAGCGAAACAAGTAAAGCCACTGTCATAAGATCCTTTTTCCTTCCGCAGACATAGATAAATACTGCGATCAGGATACATACCAGGATTGCCGGGATAATGCCGTACCAGTAAAAGAGCCTTACCCAGCCCATATCGAAGTACTCAAAGCTCTCCCTGTCGGAAAAAAGCTTCCAGGTAAAAAGTGAGCCTGCGTGCTTCTCATTGGCTCTGTAGAGGTACTGGATCCTGTTGTTCAAAAACTCGTCCAGTCTCCATACAAAGAAATCGTACTTGGTGTCCCAGATATACCTTGGAATGTGCCCCGCGGTGGAAGCCCAGGTGGAAAAGCCCGCGCAGGCTATGGGGGTCACAAGGATTGCCAGTATATAGGGAAAAACAAAATTCTTCAAGGGCTTAATATATCTGACTGCCAGTGCCAGCACCATGGTCATAACTCCGATCATAAGGCAGGTCCTTGATAATGTCAGGAAGTAGAGAACAACATTCACCGCCAGCAGTGTAATATACTGCCAGAGATGTGCTTCTCTTCCGTAGATCCAAAGCCACATCAGCATCAGTGCAAAGGCGCAGCCATAAAGGGTGTTGGGATGGCCAAAGCCCAGAACATACCTAAGCTCTGTGGTGCTTTCCCGTCCATAGTCCATGACATTGCTGACGCTGCCAAGAAGTCCTGTAAGGGACAGAAGTGCAATGATGGAGAAACCTGCCAGGCTTACGTCGAAGCTAAATCTTATGGCTTTCCTGAGATCTATATCCCTGGCTGCCATGGCGAAGGTAGCAAACCTCAGCAATTCATTTCTTCCGCTAATCCTGTAGCAGATAAAGGTAAATACCCACACCGCCAGGATGATAAACCACTCCTTTTTGCTGTGCTGTCTCACAAGCACCGCCAGCAGTGTCACAAGAAAGGTTATCCTGAAGACATGGCTCTCCATGGAAAAGGTGAGCTCACTCTTTTCTATGATCATAAGAACCAGTTCCACCACCAGGGCCAGGTCAAAAAAGAACCTGCCCATTCTGATCCTGTTTCTCTCTGTAAAATACTGATTAAAGACGTCCGCCGCGCTGCGTATATTAGTTCCCATGCCTCATGATCCTTAAAATCCTGTGATAAACCTTCCTGCAAAATCTGCCCACTGTTATGTCAATTCTGTGGGTGAAGCGGGAAAAAGCTGTAATAGGGGGCATTACAAGATAATCATACTCTTTGAGATGATCTCTTATATAATCCGGATAGCTGTCATCTATATCTACCCGTTCAAATCTTCCGTTTCTTCCAAAGATATCCTGTCCCAGAATAAGCCTGTCCATGGTCTCAGCCAGGATCTCTCTGTCGTTATACTCCTGATGAGCCGCTGCCTTGATCTTAACTCCCATACGCTCCACGGGATTGGTCTCGTGGCAGCCTCCCATATAACTGAAATGCCAGCCTCCGTCAGCTACTCTCACAGAACGGGGGTCTGATACAGGGATAAGATCCCTGAGCCTTACTATTCCTTCCTCCGGAATATTCTGAAGGGAGGTCACCTTGGTTCCCAGCCATTTCCTGTCGCTTCCCTGAATATCCGGGAAATCTTCGGTTATGGAAAGGATATTTCCTGATTTCTCCTCCATATTCAAAAAGCCATAGAAGTTGCGCTGAGCAAGATGATAGCACTTAGTCTTGTCAAAATCCCTGATGATCTTTTCAAGGACTACGGGATTGGGAATCTCATCCACATCCCCCATGATTATCACATCATCCTCGGTTGCGCCTGCCTTCTGAAGGCCTGAAAGGAGCTTGTTTTTCTGGTAATAATCCCTCTGAAAGGTAGTAAAGTCCTCGGGGGTGTCATCAACGACTATATGTATTATCTTGTCCTTAAAGGCCTTGAATCTGTCCATATTTTCCTTGTAGAACAGAGGCTTTTTATCACCGGAAAAGGTAACTGTGGACTCTTCTATGACAAAAAAGTCCACATAAGGATCAAGAATATTCATCCTCATTTCCAAGATATCAACTTCGTTAAAAAATGGGGTGCAATCAAATACCATTTGTCTTTTCCTTTAATTCCCAGTTCTCATGAATATATGGTCTGTAAGCCCAGGTAAGCTTGTGTGTCTTTTCAAGCTCTGCCCAGATCTTTTCCATACGCTCCTTAGAGTTGATCTCAGGAATGTCATGGAACTGAATCTGAAGATTTTCAAAGCGGCTGATCTCACCATCCTTGATCAGCTTCTCAAGGATGTCGTACTCTCCACCTTCTATGTTCATCTTCATCAGCTTGACTTTTTTAATGTCATGCTCCTTCATGAACTCCTCGATATCCACGAACTGTGCGGTCTCGGTCCTTCCCTGATTGTGATACTGGGATGAAGCGTCCGCCTCCAGGGATATCTCGGCTGTGTGGCTGGTGGCATCAAGTCCAAAGCAGAAACATTTTACATTCTCTTTATCCTTGAACTTCTCACTGCAGATATCGGAAAATTCCTTAACGGGTTCAAAGATGTATATCCGGCTGTTCTGATTGTGAAGCTGCTCTGACCATTCGCCCTTGTAGCCTCCGAGATCAAATACCACATCTGAATCCTTTATATCATACTGAAAGCGAAGTTTCTCTCCGCCTGCCCTTCTGAATCTTACCAGGGCCTTGTCCTTGGGTCCCATGGTAAACAGGTAATCAAACTCCTCCTTGCAGGCAAGATATGTCTCCTTTATCCAAGGATGGGCTTTAACAAATTTCCTTATAGCTCCCACAAAAAACCTCCCTAAACTACTTCGTATTTTTCTTTCCAATCAGCTTTTTAACTGAATTCTTGAACATTGCCTTTCTTGCATTGGATATCAAGGCGTCATAGGCATCGCCCCTTATCATGAGCATGTGGACGAAAACATCCTCTTCCGGAGCCCAGAATGGCAGGGCAAGGTCTGCATACTTCTGATAAAAAGGGTCCTCCATGAGAGCCTTCAGTTCGCTCTTCTTGGACCTTATGCCGTTGCCGGAATACAGGATCTTGGATACGGCGATGGCGCAGGTCAGGGACTTTCTGCTGCTGATGATATCAGTATAATCCTTCATGCCCCACTGCTCCACAAGCTCATCTATCCTGGCCCAGACAAACTTCTGATTGTCCATATAGGCCTTGTTGTAGGTGGCACTAAGGCTGGAGGCATTGTCCCTGTAAAGGTAAAGAGGCTTGTTGATATAGGCGATGCCCTCGGCTCTGTCTATATAAACTGCGCTCTGGTACAGGTCCTCACCGTAGTTAAGACCCTCCTGCTTTTTATCTATCATAGCCATGCTCTTTCTCACGCACTTGATCCACATGGCGTTTATGCTGTCATCACTGCAGATAAGCTTCTTGAAAACATCCTTCTGCTCACCTGAATAAACCGTATTCTCATCAAGCTCGGGCTCGCTGAGGCGTCTGGACTGGTCGTCTAAGTCCGCTGCTCCAAAGAGCACCATATCCACTGCTTTGCCGGAAGCTTCGATATTCTTAATCTTCTCATCAAGGGTCCTGAGCATGCCGGGAAGCAGCCTGTCATCTGCATCCAGGGCCACTATCCACTCGCCCTCTGACTCCCTGATGCCCCGCTGTCTTGCCATATAAAGCCCTATGGGTCCCTCATGTACAACCTTGATCTCCTGGGTTCTTTTTTCCAGTCTGTCGCAGATAAGTCCTGTCTTGTCAGTGGATCCGTTCTCGACTACGATGATCTGCGCATTCTTAAAATCCCAGCACTCGGAAAGCGCTGAATTAAGGCAGTCTTCAATGTATTTCTCTCCGTTGTGTACAGGTACAATGATCGAAAACCTCATGAAATGCCGTGCTCCTCCTTCCACTTTTTGGTTCTTCGCCAGAAAAGAAGTGGTCTTATCAACATTTTTATGCGTTTCTTAGGACTGTAAAACCTGGGATAGTTCTGATTCTCCCCCCACCACTTGTGGAAAATAAAGGGTTCCACGCCCTTGTTCTCGGGAAGCGGATGCTCTCTGCCAAAATAGATCGCCAGCTCAAAGGGCGCCCACCTGATCCCCTGCTCCTCCATCTGATTCTTGGAGTGGCAGCATATAAATATATCCTCGTTGTAGAAGCCGTCGTCCACCCGTTCCCACTTGACCTTGTACTTATCCGGGAACTCCATAAGTCTTTTGGACCTGATGGATACTGAATTCCCCACGCGGCAGATGTTTCCCTTGCTGTCCCTGTAGGCATAGTCGTTCTTGGGCAATGGCCAGGGAGATCCGATGTAGTCGTAGTTAAGGAACTCGTCTCTCCAGTTCTCAGGATGAATTACAAATCCGTCGGCGTGAACTATAAGCGCAAAGTCGGTATTTACGTGCTTGTACAGCTCATAGGTCATTTTATAATTGAATTTATCAATGTTATCAAGCTTGTCCGTGTAGCTGAATCTGATATTCTTTGGCAGATACCAGGGCTTCTTGTCCGTGATAAGCACCGCATCCCCAAACTCAATATCCCGCATGCTGTACTTCATAGCCTGCACGGTCTCATATATATCTACACTTGTCATAGCCACCAAAGTAACCTTGGGCAGGCTAAGCTCTTTACCTGTACTATTCATATCTTTCCTTAACCCTGAAAAGTCTTAATGATTCCGGCGCGGCGTTCCAGGCTTCGCCAGATCTTCCTGGCAAAAAATACGCCGTAGATGCATTTCCTTCTGATGTGCTGGAAAAAAACTCTCACCTTGCCGGGACGGATATTTCGTCTTGCATAAAGAGCTGAACGCTTCTTGTAGTCCGAAAGCTCTGCTCTGCACTCCTCTGCACTGAACAGCCTTCCCTTCTTGTCCTGATAGGTCAAAAAGCTGTAGATGTTCTGCTCTGAGGACCAGAAGCCATCCGAAACATTATGTCTTGCCCAGTACTTGGGAGCTATGGCGTACTTAAGCTCTGTGCTGGACATCACCGGCATCAGGGCAAAAGAGGAATTGGAAAGGATAAGGTATCTGGCATTCTTGATGGTCACATAGTCCTTACCCATATCGAAGTGGTGGCACTCATACTCTGGAAGTACCTTTCTGGCTGCCTCTTCGTCCTCGGTTATTATCATAAATCTCATATTGGGATTTATCTTTTTCATGTTCTTAATGGCATTGAGCCAGTAGCGTCTGTCCAAAAACATCTCGGGGCAGCCGGTGTACTCGCCTCCCCGCATATTGATGATGCACAGGTCATCAGCGGTATACTCGTAGGACTCGGCCTCTTCTCTTACGTGAAGCCACTCCCTGATCCTGTCCCTGTATTTCTCAAAATAAGACTGATCCTGCATATTGCCGTAGATAAGGGTATTATCCTCAACCTGTGTAAGCCTGGGGTCAGCTCCGCTGATATAACAGCCGTTGGTCATATCATGAATGGAATTGCCCATGAAGAGTCTGTCGTCCTGCTCATGATAGATCTTGTAATTCTTCATTTCCTCCCTGGATATCTCTTTTCCCATGTCGATATCCATGAAGTACATGCCCTTGTTGGAGTGAAAAACGTTGCCTATCTGTCCCGGATTGACAAAACCGAAATCAACGCCCTTCTCCTGGGCTATGCATCTGGTGGTTATGTAAAAGAACAGCTGGTTACCCAGGCCGTATCCTTTGATAAATTCCGCTCCGATCATACTGTTCTCCGCGCTCAGTGCACTATCATCCTGCCCTCAAGACTGGTCTGACCTATCTTCTCATCCTTAACTTCATAGATGATATCGCACTTCTCAATGGTGTTGAGTCTGTGGGCAATGATGACCATGGTCTTCTTGCCGTGGAAGCCGTTGATAGCCTCCATAACCGCTGCCTCAGTCTCGTTATCAAGAGCTGAAGTAGCCTCGTCAAATACCAGAATCTCAGGGTTGTGATAAAGAGCTCTGGCAATACCGATACGCTGTCTCTGTCCACCGGAGAGTCTCACGCCTCTGTCACCGATCTTGGTGTCCAGCCCCTCGGGAAGGGATCTTACAAAGTCAGCCAGCTGGGCCTCCTCCATAACCTTCCAGATCCTGTCGTCATCAATCTGGTCCGCATCGATACCAAAAGCGATGTTCTCCCTTATGGACTCGTCCACAAGGTAGATGGACTGAGGAATATATCCAATCTGAGCAAGCCAGGAATCATAATTACTGAAAATGTTGCTGCCGTCGCAGAGGATCTCTCCGCTCTGAACGTGCAAAAGTCCAAGAAGAATATCAACAACAGTGGACTTGCCGGCACCGGAAGGTCCCATGATTCCCACAGATTTGCCCTTGGGAACCACCATGTTGGCCTTGGTGAAAATGTTGATCTCGGCATCAGGATAAGCAAAGGTAATATCCTTAAGCTCGATCTTATCCTCAAGATGAAGTGCAGGGCCTGCAATGGCAGCTCTCTCCGCTCTCATGGCCTTGTCAGTCTTCATGGATTCTGTGAGGTTATCATATACATAGTCCAGTGAATACTGGTTATAAGCAATCTCTGTCATATAGGTGTTAATGCGGTTGGCGGAAGGCATGATTCGCATTGCTGCCACACCAAAGGCTGTTAACTGAGGGATAAGAAGAGTAGCATCTCCGCCCCTCCAGACATATACCAGGATGTACAGAATAACCGTAACCATGAACACTGTCTCGATCATAAGCCTTGGAACAGAGTTGAGCACAGCATAGTCTCTTGCGATGTTGGCGCCGATCTTGCCCTGTTCGTAATAATTTCTGATAAAAAAGTCCTGTCTGTTAAGAACCTTAACATCCTTAAGTCCGTAAATAGCCTGAAGTCTCCATTTGGCAATTCTGGACTGGGTCTCCTGATTCTGTCTGCCGATATCATTAAGCCTTGGCTTTAAGCCCTTGATGCTGATTAAGGTCATAACAAGAAGCACCGCGATCATAAGGATTGTCATCTGCCAGTTTAAGAATAAAAGAACTGTACCCAGGGACACCGAAACCACCAGCTCTGTTGACAGAGAAAGCAGTGCCAGCATCAGTGAAAATACTCTGGGAATATCACTGTCCGTAATTCTGAAAACTGTGGGGATATCTGCCCCAAGGTAGTCCTCGTAAGGCCTGTTAAGGAACTCTCTCATGACACGGCTTATCATGTCATTTCTTGCTCTTGCCACAAAGGTATTCTGTCTGTGGATAAGGAAAAGCAGATACAGGTTCTTTACCACAAAAAGGATCACCATCAAGAAAAGAAGCGCTATGGAAATCTTTCTGTCATCGGTAAGTCCCAGGGTCTGAATCAGGATCTGCAGCTTTTCATGGCCATTAATGAATGTATGCAATGTTTCAGGGACAATGATGGTAGAAACCACAGGAAGCATGGCTGTAACGCTCAGAGTCTCGAAAACACCGCCGATCAGAATAAGAACCGCCAAAACAGCCAGCTGTCCTCTCTGCTTCTTATCAAAAATATAATTAATCTTAGAAAAAAGGCTGACCTTGCCAGCCTTCTTCTCATTTACTTCATTACTCATATTAAATCCTTTTATATAGCAACCTTAGTCATCCTGTCTGTATAGATATCATCCATATCCCTATTATTGATCCACTTCTCGGGGACGATGACCATCTTATCCGGTGTGTCGTTGAGCCATGCTGCCCACCAGCTGAAGGAGGAGTTGGCACAGATGTGATGCTTGCAGGCGCTCATAAGCAGCAGCTCGGCGATATCTGTGTTTTCCTTCTCATCAAGCTCCACCACGAAGAAATTGGGGCCTCTGAAATGGCTCTTGCACCACTCCTTGTCGTCGGTAAAGATAAAGAATACCGCGCAGGGGTACTTGGCCCTGATCTTGTCGATGGCTCCCTTATAATATTTCTCGGTGCAGAGGTTGTGGATGTGATTGTGCTCAGCATCGATATAGTCAGTTCTTCTGATATGAAGACTTACAGACTCGCAGCACTCAACCTGCTGAAGTGTAGCCCAGCTGGCTGAATCGGCCATAATCTCCTGGGGTCTCTTCTGGAAGTCCTGATGGAGCTGGGAAATAACCCTGGCATCCCTGAAATACTTGTCACTCTGCCAGTAGCCCACAAGATATGCGGTATCCAGTTCCAGGATATCAGGATTGAACTTGCCGGACTCCTCGTCTATTCTGAAGGTCTTCCTGCCTGTAAGCTTTCTTCTGATGCGGCTGAAAATATCCATTTTGGAATCTGTTATCTTAACCACCTCAGCCCTGGTGGCCTTATCATATTCAATACCAAATCTCTGCAAAACAGGAATCCTGAGCTTGTCATCGACAAAGCCCGAAACGTCGTCAATCTTGACTTCCTTCCCCCTGGCCTGCAGTTCTTTATAAAGAGCATACTGGAACATCTGATTGCCCAGTCCGCCCTTAAGCTGTATTATTATCATTTTTGCTCGCCCCTCAAAAAACCTCATTGTAATGCATTGTTATTCTTTCGCCATACTATAGTATACCTTAAAATGCGCATATTCTCAAACTTTGCGCATATATTCATTCTCATACCACTGCTGGAACATGAGAATGTACCAGATCTGTATCCTGTAATAGCCCTTTTCTGTAAAGTCTGTCCACATCCTGCGAACCACGGCCGGGTCCAGTATTCCCTGGGCTCTGAGCTTGTTTTCATCAAGAAGATCCTCCGCCCAGGAGCGAAGTCCCTTGTCCTTAAGCCAGCTGTCGATGGGAATCGAAAAGCCCTTCTTTGGTCTTTCCATCATCTCCCTGGGAACATATCTGTAAAGCACGTCACGAAGAACCTGCTTGCCGGTCTTGCCCTCTCTTAAGTATTCAAGAGGCAGTGTCCAGGCAAATTCCACCAGGTCTCTGTCCAGCATGGGAACACGGGTCTCTAACGAAACCGCCATGGCTGTCCTGTCCACCTTAACCAGAATGTCATCCGGGTGGTAAACCAGCATATCCATCAGCATGCACTGATGATTAGGCTCTGACATGGTGCCTTCCTTAAGGGTGTCATATTTGTAGGGTAAAACAGTCTGAGACAGGGCGATCTTTTTGGTGAGAGGGTCTGTCTCATGCTCCATCTTGTGAATCTGTCCGGGGCCCTTGGCTCCCAGGAGGGTACCCTTTATTCTGTATATTTCCTTTGATGCCAGCGGGCTGTGAAGCACAATGCTGCTGGCGGGCTTTCTGATAAAGTATGGAATATTCCTCATCTTGCCCCAGATCCTGCTGACGGATTCATAGGAGGTATAGCCGCAGAACAGCTCATCTCCCGCATCTCCCGAAAGAGATACCGTCACATGGTCCCTGGTCATCTTGCTGACAAGGTATGTGGGGATCTGTGAAGAGTCCGCAAAGGGCTCTCCGAACATGGTGGCAAGCTTTGGAATAACTGCCTTGGCATCATCCTCTGTGATATAAAGCTCCGTGTGCTCTGTCCCCAGGTGCTTCGCTATCTCGGCGGCGTATTTTGCCTCGTTGTATTTCTCATCATTCATGCCGATGGTGAAGGTCTTAACCTTGCCCGGCGCAAGATCCTGCATAAGAGATACTATGGTGCCGGAGTCGATTCCCGCTGAAAGGAAGGCTCCTACAGGAACGTCCGCCACCATCTGATCCTTGATGGATGCCCGAAGAAGTCTCTCCAGCTCATCCGCAGCTTCTTTTCTTGAGCCCTTAAAGAGGTTGTTCTGGCCCTTCCTGGCAGCCTCCAGCATGGACCAGTAGGTCTCGATGGTGCTCTGAAGTGTATCGATGTTAAGAGTTAAAATAGTTCCCGCTTCCAGCTTGTTGATGCCGCTGTAGATGGAATAGGGCGCGGGAATATATCCTTCGGTAAAATAGATATCAAGAACCTCAGTGTTTATGGCATTATCAAAGCCCTCAACAACACGAAGGCATCCGATATCAGAGGCAAAAGCAAAGCAGCCTGCCACAGTTCCGTAGTAAAGGGGCTTTTCTCCCACTCTGTCCCTTGATAAGGTGATGGTGTTCTTTTCCTTGTCATATACTGCGATGGCAAACATTCCCTTGCAGAGGGAAAGGGCCTTTTTGGCTCCGAAGTGCTCGATGGCTTCAAGAAGGATCTCTGTATCTGAGGTTCCTCGATAATCTTCCTTAAAGCCCGCATCCTCCAGGGCCTTCCTGACCTCACGGCTGTTGTATATCTCGCCGTTGTAGACCATGACGTTTTTCCCTGAGTGGGACACCATGGGCTGGGCACCGTTCTTGGACAGGTCCACAATGGAAAGACGTCTGTGACCAAGTGCCACCTCGCCGTTTTCGCTGACGAAGATTCCACCGTCGTCAGGACCTCTGTGGAGCATCCTGTCATTCATTAGTCCTATATTCTTTTTGGCATCGCCCTTAAACTTAATAAGTCCGGCTATTCCGCACATATTTTTTCTCCTTAGCCCTGAATAAGGCTGTTGTAGTCATATCCCTTAAGCTGCTCTCCCAACCTGCGGTAGTGCTCAGTGTAATTGTCACCGGTGAGCCTGTAGAGCTCGTTCCCGGCCCCGCCCTTTTCACACTCCGCTATTGTTTCTATGATCCAGGCGTTGATGTCGGGGTTGTAGTGTCCCGCATCCCTGTAAAGATCAAGGTTCTCGGTCACATTGGTCTCAAGATTGAAGCTATATACATGGATGTTGTCACATTCCATCATAAGCCTTGTGGCCTCTTCCACAAGAGCAAGCATCCTGTCCAGATCTCCATCCTCTCTGATACTGCCCCAATAGGCCATGGAATAGGGCGGAAGGAAACACAAAAATGTGGTCTCGGGATGCTCTCTGGCGATACTGATAACGTTCTGCTCCATGTTCGCCCTCAGGGTCTCCAGCTCCTCATCGGTGAGGGGATTGACCACTTCGGGAGCAAGGAACTCTTTTCTTCCACTGAGAACGCTCTCCCTGCTGTAATCATAATCGCCGTTAAAGCTGTATTCGTCAAAGGAGGTATGTCCTCCCTGCTGCCCCTTCACAAGATTCAGAAGACAGGGCAGTGCATAATTTATGATAACATCCCTGTTCAAAAGATATTTTACATCATCAAAAGGATTACTGTTAGTAAGCCAGTCAGGATATTCGCCCATATCCGTCCTAAGCTCATCTTTATCCCTTAGCATCAGTGAATAATCCAGCGGTCTTAAAATGTATTCCGGGCTGTGTCCGCTTTTATAGGAAACCTTGAGATTATCATTTATTTCCTTGTAGGTAGCACCTGAATAGGTGACTTTTATTGACTTCGTCACAAATCTGTAATCAAACTGCGTACTTTT
>JAEEGF011807244.1_pt1 | contig 17529 bp, 9 predicted proteins | sample 9134171 | NCBI WGS metagenome assembly JAEEGF01 (sample SAMN16246542, study PRJNA631951) | gut metagenome | biome: gut microbiome; feature: rumen; material: AP-attached | host: Bos | place: Iran: Karaj | collected 2018-10 | reverse complement strand
AGATGCCTCCCCATCAAAAAGCCCGTGATCCGGGTAACACTGGACGAGAAGGCTCCGGAAGCCCCGGAATACACGGCCAGATCGGCCGATGCCTCTTTCCTCAGGCAGGTGTTCCTCTCCGAGCTGAAGGTGGAAAAAGGCAGCATCGGCCTGCAGAGTCTGAACAATTCCACGAAGGCGTCTGTCCAGAATCTGGGCTTTTCCCTAAAAGACATCGAAGTTCTTCCGGCAGACAAGAAGGTGGAATTCAACGACAGCAGCTACCACGTATCCCTGGACAGTCTGGATTTCATTGATCCGGACGGTTTGAACCGCGTCCAGATAGCCCACCTCTCTACCTCCGAGGCCGGGCCGGTTCAGGCACGGGGAATGCACCTTTACAACTGCGTTCCCATGGAGGCCGTGGCCGAGAAGATGGGCAAGGTGGCCGCTATGTGGTACGATGTCCAGCTGGACAGCCTCCTCACCAGCGAAATCAACCTCCCTCGCCTGGCCCGGGAAAAGAACATAGAAATCAAGAGCATCAGCGTTTCCGGTCCAAAAGCCGTCATCTTCCAGGACGACCGCTACCCTCCGGCAGTGCCCTATCCCACTATGCAGGAAGGCATCAACGCGGTAGAAATGCCCCTGCACATCCAGGAGATCAACGCCCATTTCAAGGACTTCAGCTTCATCTGGGAAACCAGCAAGGTGAACCGCGGCAGCATCCCTATGCAGAATGTCCGCGTGGCCCTCACTTCCGTCAGCAACGCCAAGGACAATGTGATGGGAATGACCATTGCCTCCCGGCTGACCGGAAAAGGCCGGCTGAATATGATGGTTTCCACCCGCAACAACCATGCGGAAACCACTACCGGAAAGATAACGGCCAGCGACCTGGATGCCTCCCGGATGGATTCCTTCCTCCGTCCCCTGTTCGGCGTTACTGCCCAGGCAAATATGCACAAGATAGACTGCGCCTTCAAGGGCGACAAGACCAGGATGACGGCCGATTTCTGTATGGTTTACGACAACCTCACCGTGAAGGCCTGGGACGACAAGTCCGCCCCCTTCCAGATTGTGGCCCAGAACAGCGGCGCCATCAACTTCCTGGCCAATGTCGCCCTGCCGGATTCCAATCCCAAGATCAAGGGAAAGGAGCCCAAACGTGTGGAAGTGTCCTTCGATAGAGATCCTATGCAACCCTATCCGGCCTATCTCATCCAACCTATGACTAACGGGATGCTCCGTACCGTCCTTCCGGGCGGAGCCATTAAAAAAGCCCAGGCCAAGAAGGCCCAGGCTTCCAAGAAGAAATAATTATCAATAATTATCGGACCAAAGCCTTGAGGGCAAGGACGCGGCGGACGCTTTCGTCGATGCGTTCTTCCGGCAGCGTGCCGTCTTCTACCGCAGCCACGACGGCATCGAAGGCCTCCGGCAGGTTTTCCGGCATCAGGACGATATCGGCCCCGGCCTTAAGCGTCAGAACGGCCGATTCTCCACTGGAGTAACGGTCGCTCACCGCCTTCATTCCCATGGCATCCGTAATGATGACACCTTCGAAGCCCAGTTCATCCCTGAGTTTCTCCGTCAGCATAAAGTGAGAGAGGGTGGCGGGAAGATTGTCTCCCGTCACATTCGGGACGGCCACATGGGCCGACATGATCATAGGGGCGCCGGCCTTGATGGCCGCCTTGAAGGTAATCATCTCGCAAGCGAGGATTTCCTCCCAGGTTTTGTCCGACTGCACGTATTCGTGATGGGAATCCCCGACAGTGTCTCCGTGGCCCGGGAAATGCTTGACGCAAGCCACAATGCCCACCTCTTCCAGGCCTTTCAGGAACCTCACCACCATAGGGGCCGCCACCTTGGGATTGTCCGAAAAAGCGCGGTCTCCTATCACGATATTCTTGGGATTGGTGTTGACATCCGCCACGGGGGCGAAATCCACATCAAAGCCATATTCCTTAAGGTATGTGCCGATGGAAATGCCGGCGTCATGGGCCTTGGCAGGGTCTCCCGTCGCGCCCACCGCGGCCATGGAAGCGTAGGTGGGAACGTGGAAATTCCCGTTATTGCCGATACGGGCCACGCGGCCGCCTTCCTCATCTATGCTGAGCAGCGGCTCTCCGGCAAGGGTGTGCAGATCCCGGGTGAAGGCCTTGATCTGCCGGGGGTTGTCTATGTTGTGGGAAAAGAGCGTGATTCCGCCCACGGGATACTTCTCACAGAAAGCCCTGGTTTCTTCGTTGACGGCCTGCATCTTGTACTCCATCATTCCCAGCTGTGAACTTTGGAATACCGGATCCAGGGATTCCGGACGCACGCAGAAAAGCTGTCCCACCTTTTCCCGAAGGGTCATGGAGGAAAGCTGCTTTTCAATGGTGTCTTGCTGCTCGGGGGAAAGATTTTTTCTCGTAGAAGAAAATTTGCAGCCCGGGATGGCCAGAAGGGCCAGGCATGCAGCACACAGGACGAGGGACTTTTTCATAATGGCAATGTGGTTTTTCGGAAAGCGAAGTTAATGCTTTTTTGCCATAGTTGTACAGGCCCGGTGAACAAAAGAATGAAAAATAATCCGTACCTTTGTAAGACTACATAATTTACAAACCTATGGCAGAACAGAAATTCAGGGTCGAAAGCGACCTTATCGGAGAACTTCAGGTCCCGGCCGACGCCTACTACGGCGTCCAGACCCAGCGGGCCATCAACAACTACAAGATTTCCACCACCCATATGTACGACTACCCGGAGTACATCATCGCGATGGCCTATGTCAAAATGGCCGCCGCTGCGGCCAATACCGAGCTGGGCGTCCTTCCCAAGGAGATAGGAGACGCCATCGTGGCCGCCTGCAAGGAAATCGTTGGAGGAAAGCTGTGGGACCAGTTCCCTGTGGATATGATGCAGGGCGGCGCCGGCACCTCCGTGAATATGAACGCCAACGAGGTCATCGCCAACCGCGCCCTGGAACTGATGGGCCACAAGAAGGGCGAATACCAGTACTGCTCGCCCAACGACCACGTGAACTGCGCCCAGAGCACCAACGACGCCTACCCTACGGCTTTCCGCTATACGTTCGTGCGGATGAACCGCCATCTGGAAGAAGCCCTGAAGCAGCTCATCGCCGCTTTCCGGGCCAAGGGTGAAGAATTCAAGGACATCATCAAGATGGGCCGCACCCAGCTGCAGGATGCCGTCCCGATGACTTCCGGCCAGGAGTTCAACGCCTTCGCCAACAACCTGGAGGAGGAAATCGCGAACCTTCAGCGGAACGTCGTGCTGCTCAAGGAAATCAATATGGGCGGAACGGCCATCGGCACGGGCCTGAACGCCGTTCCCGGCTTTGCGGAGCTCTGCACCAAACGCCTGAGCGAATTCACCGGGGACAGCTTTGAAAAGGCCCCGGACCTGGTGGAAGCCACGCCCGACACCGGCGCCTACGTAAGCTATTCGGCCGCCCTCAAACGCCTGGCCGTGAAACTCTCCAAGATCTGCAACGACCTGCGCCTGATGGCTTCCGGTCCCCGCTGCGGCCTGCACGAGATCAACCTGCCCCCGATGGCGCCCGGCTCCTCCATTATGCCCGGCAAGGTGAACCCCGTCATCCCAGAGGTGACCAACCAGGTGTGCTTCAAGGTCATCGGCAACGATACCTGCGTGGCTTTCGCCGCCGAGGCCGGCCAGCTGCAGCTGAACGTGATGGAACCCGTCATCGCCCAGAGCATCCTGGAAAGCCAGACCTGGCTCACGAACGTGATGCACACCCTCCGCGAGAAGTGCATCGAGGGCATCACCGTGAACGCCGACCACTGCTACGAGATGGTCAAGCACTCGATTGGCATCGTCACCGCCCTGAACCCTTACATCGGCTACAAAGCCTCCACCAAGGTGGCCAAAGAGGCCCTGGAGACCGGCCGCAGCGTCTACGACCTGGTGCTGGAGAAAGGCCTGATGACCAAGGACAAACTGGACGAAGCCCTGGACCCGAGGGCGATGACTTCCAGCCACGAACTGTTGAAATAAAGGATGAAGGGACAGGCCGATCAATACCGGAAGATGTCCGACGGCGAACTCACCGCGGCCGTACGCGATGGGGACGACCGCGCCTTCAACGCCCTCTTCCTGCGCTGGTATCCCCAGGTGGCCAAATTCCTTACCCTGCTGGTGAAAAACCCGGAGCAGGCGGAGGACCTGGCCCAGGGCGTGTTTATGAAAGTGTGGCTGTACCGCGACCGGCTGGACCCTTCCAAGTCCCTCAAGAACTACCTCTTTGTCCTGGCCCGGAACGCCGCCCTGGACGTCTTTAAATCCAAGCGGCACCTGGTGATGGCGGATACCGCCACCGCCCCGGAGCGTCCCTCACAGGAAATGGCCGAATTCAAGGCCGAGTACTCGGAAGCCAACTCTCTTATCCGGAAACTGGTCAACGATATGCCGCCCCAGCGCCGCCAGATTTTCCAGATGAGCCGTTTCCAGCAGCTATCCCACGAGGAAATCGCCCGGGAACTGAATCTTTCCGTCCGCACCGTGGAGAAGCACATCCAGCTGGCCCTGCAGGATATCCGGAAACATTTGAATTAATTCATTACGCAGTAATGCTTCTTCAATCGTTCTTTATGGGTAGAACCCGTAAAGAATGAACACGAACTTACAACTCATTCAAGATTATCTGAGCGGAAAACTCGGAGAGGAGCAGGCCCTGGAAGTGCAACTCTACCTCGCGGAGCATATGGATGATCCGGAGGTCGCGGCCCTGCTGGAACTGCGCTTCGAGAGCTGCCGCTCGGAAGCCGACAACCGCACCGAACAGTCGCTTGGCACCACACGGCGGCGTCTGAACCTGAACCATCATCCCTATCGTCGCGCCGTCCTTTGGGCGGCCGCCGCAACCCTCGCCTTCCTGATCGCGATCCCCGTCGCCTTCCAGGCCGGCTGGCAGCGGCATCAGGAGCCCGCCCCCATCGTATGGCAGGAATGCGTCGTCCCCGTGGCGCAGACCCGCAGCATCACCCTCCCGGACGGCACGCAGCTTGCCCTCAACGCCGGTTCACGCGTAACGTGGCCGGACCGCTTCACGGGCCCCACCCGGGAAATCTTCCTGGACGGTGAAGTGCTGGCCGTGGTCGCCAAGGATAGCGAGCATCCCTTTATCATCCATTCCGGGCAGGCCGATATCCGCGTCTACGGGACCACCTTCGACCTTAAAGCCTACAGAAACGCCCAGATGCTGGAAGTGATGCTGCGCGAAGGCTCCGTCGGCCTGGACATCCCCGCCGAAAAAGGAAAGCGCGAAGTGCGGCTCACGCCCGGAGACCTCGCGCAGTACGACAAAAAAGCCGGAGAACTTTCCGTGGGGAAGATTCCCCCGGAGAGTTACCGGAATTTCTCCGACGAAGGATCCTTCAGTTTCATAAACACTCCCCTGCTGGACATCGCGGCAGACCTGGAACGCTCCTTCGGCAAAAGGATCGTTGTGGCCGATGACCGTGTGGCCACCCAGCGTTTCCTGGCTTTCTTCACCAACGGCGAAAACCTGGACGAAATCCTTCAACTCCTTTCGCGCAACGGCGGCCTCCGGACCGTCCGCCGCGGAGACACAACCTATATATACAAGAAGTAATCATCATTAAACTCTTAACCAATATGAGAAAAGTACTGTCTATCTCCCTGGCACTGTTGCTCTCTCTGGGGGCGCTTGCCCAGAACGTGACGCTGGATCTTCGCGGCGTCACGGTGCAGGAAGCGGTCACCCAGCTTCAGTCGCAGGGAAACTACACCATCGTCATCAACTCGGACGAGGTAAACCTGCAGAAGCGCATCTCGGTCTCGGCCAAGGACGCTCCGCTTTCGGAAGTGCTCGCCCAGATCTTCGCCGGGCAGAATTTGGATTTTTCCATTGACGGGAATTCCGTTTCCGTGACCAAGCACAAGGTCCAGGCTCAGCAGCCCTCGGCGAAACAGGCCTTCAGAGGCATCGTAACCGACCAGAACGGAGAGCCCCTCATAGGCGCCTCCCTCATTGAAAAAGCCAGCGGAAAATACGCCATCACCGATGACGGCGGCGCCTTCTCCCTGAACGGCCTCAGCTACCCCGCCACCCTCACGGTTTCCTACCTGGGATACAACGATACGGAGGTCCAGCTGAGCGGCCGTGAAAGCCAGCCCTACCGGATTGTCCTCTCGGACGACAACAACGTCCTGGAAGAGCTTGTGGTAGTGGGTTACGGCACCCAGAAAAGGGTGAACCTCACCGGCGCCGTATCCGTGATTGACGGCAAGGAACTCAACGCCCGTCCCGTCGCCAACACCGCCATGGCCATCCAGGGCGCAGATCCTTCCCTGGTTCTCACCACTTCCAGCGGATCCATCGACGGCAGCCAGTACAGCGTGAACATCCGCGGCAAGGTTTCCCTCAATTCCGGATCTCCCTTCGTCCTGGTGGACGGCGTGGAAGGTTCCCTCACCCAGGTGAACCCCAATGACATCGAGAGCATCTCCGTGCTCAAGGATGCATCGGCCTGCGCCATCTACGGTGCAAAGGCCAGTGCGGGCGTCATCCTCATCACCACCAAGAGCGGTATGGAAGGGGACGCCAAGATTAACTATAACGGCCGGTTCTCCCTCTCCACCAATACCACCAGCACGGACTTCATCACCACAGGCTACGACTATGTCACCCTCACCAACGAATTCTACAAGACGGCCAAAGGCCTTCCGGCCTGGACCTACTCCGACGAACAGATCCAGATGCTCAAGGACCGCCGCTACGACGTAACGGAGAATCCGGAACGTCCGTGGGTGATTCCGGACCAGACAGGCACCTACACCTATGTCTATCTGGGCAACTTCGACTGGTACAGCTACCTGTTCAATAAGGTGCGCCCGGAAACCGAGCATAACATAACCGTTCGCGGCGGCACCAGCAAAGCCAAGTACTATGCATCGGCCCGCTACCTGCACCGCAACGGCCTCTTCGCCGGAAATGCCCAGGACACCTTTAACAGTATCTCCCTGCGCGGAAAGGTGGATGCCAGGCTGCGCCCCTGGCTCAGCTATTCTTCCAACATGAGCCTGGAGCGCACGGACTATCAGTGGGGCGGTTTCTGGGAAATGGACGGCAGCACCGGCTATGTTTCCCAGGGCATCATGTGGAACATCACCCAGAATGTGGGTCCCAACTATGTCCCCTTCAACCCGGACGGCACCATCGCCATGGTTCCCGGCTTCATGACCGGAGCCACTTCCCCCATCATGAGCGGGCGTGGCGGCGTGTTCATGGACGGCAAAAACCACAATATGAACCTGAGCAACTACTGGAGCTGGACCAACCGCTTCACGATAGACATCACCAAGGGCCTCAAGTTTATCGCCGACTACACCTACCGCCGCCACGACATCCGGCGGAATTTCCGCAGCCTGCCCACAGCCAACAGCTACGACAACGTGAACAAGCGCATGTACCAGGGCAACGGCCTCACCGGCGGTCTCTTCTCGAACGGTTCGGTGTATGATTTCACCCGTGAATACCGCTACCTGCGGGATGCCAACACCGTCAACGCCTATTTCGCCTATGACAACACCTTCGGCGACCACCATGTGTCGGCTACCTTGGGCGGCAACTTCGACGACTACTATTCCACCTCCCTCACCGTCCAGCAAAAAGGATCCCTGAGCGACGCCCTGTCCTTTATCAACATGGCCAACGGTGAAATCGAGAAAGCATCCCAGTCCAACTCGTCCTACCGCACGCTGGGCTTCTTCGGACGCGTGAACTATGACTGGAAGGGCCGCTACCTCCTGGAGATCTCCGGCCGCGCGGACGGGTCGTCCCGCTTCCCGGTGAATCGCCGCTGGGGGTTCTTCCCCAGCGCATCGGCCGGCTGGCGCATCTCGGAGGAAAGCTTCTGGGCCCCCATCAAGCCCGTTGTGTCCAGCGCCAAGCTGCGCGTCAGTTACGGCACCCTGGGCAACCAGCAGGTGGACAACTATATCTACTGGGAATCCATCGTGAGCGGGCAGCTGAGCGGTTACACCTTCGACGCGGAAAACCTTGCCGGCTATGCCAAATTGGACGACGGTACCGATGACTCGCCCAAGTCGCCCACCAAATCCCCGGACCTGACCTGGGAAACGGTGGTTTCCAAGAACCTGGGTATAGACCTGGGCTTCCTGCGGGACCGCCTCATCCTGAACGCCGACTTCTTCATCCGCGACACAAAGAACATGCTCACCAAGGGCATGTCCCTCCCGTATGTCTATGGCGCGCTTGCCCCGGAAGAGAACGCAGCGGACCTGCGCACCAAGGGCTTCGAACTGTCCCTCAGCTGGAAAGACCATGTTTCCATGGGCGGAAAGCCCCTCTACTACGGTGTAACCGCTACGCTGGGCGACTTTGTCACGCATATCACCCGCTTCAACAATCCGGAGAATTTGCTCAGCGACAATTTCGTAGGGAAACGCCTGGGCGACATTTGGGGCTACCGCACGGCCGGCCTCTTTGCCAGCGATGACGAGGCGGCAGCCTGGGAAGCGGAGTATGACTCCTTCAACACCGTCAACAAGGGCATCAAGGGCCAGGCTGCGGGCCACCAACACCTGCGGGAAGGCGACATCATCTACCTGGACCTCAACGGAGACAAAAAAATCAATACGGGCGCCAATACGCTGGACAGTCCCGGAGACCGGGAGGTCATCGGCAATTCCCGTCCCCGCTTCAACTATGCCCTCAAGGGCGACTTCTCCTGGAACGGCTTCGACCTGAGCATCTTCTTCCAGGGCGTGGGCAAGATGGACTGGATGCCCAACGGGAACTGCAGTTATTTCTGGGGTCCCTACGCCTATCAGCGTCCCACCTTCATCCCCACGGACTTTGCCCAGAAATGCTGGACTGAAGGCGCAGACAACAGTCATGCCATCTACCCGCGCCAGAGAGGCCTCATCTCCAACAAGACCAACCTGGTCACGTCGGTCTACTACCTGCAGAGCGCAGCCTACCTGAGACTGAAGAACCTCACCGTCGGCTACACGCTGCCCCTGAAAGGCAAGGTCATCGAAAAAGCCCGCATCTATTTCACCGGAGAGAACCTCTTCTACCTTTCCCCGCTGAAGAAGGCCACCAGGTACATCGACCCGGAAGTGGCCACCACCTCCGTCTCCGACGACATCACCTATCCCTATTCCAAGACCTTCTCCCTGGGTGTTGACATTACATTCTAGCCGCCATGAAAAAGATTATCATACCATTTGCGATACTGACAGCCGCCCTTTCGCTGTCTTCCTGCCGGGATTTCCTCACCAAAAGCCCGGAGACTTCGTTCTCTCCCGCCACCTTCCTCTCCACGAAGGCAGAACTGGACCTGTGGGCCAACAAGTTCTATAATGACCTCATCCCCGGAGCTGCGGATCTGGCAGAGCAGAACGCAGACGACAACTGTTCCGGGAGCTCACTCAGCGCCATCCAGCGCGGCACGCGGAACGCCACTTCCAAGAGCTGGGACGTGAACACCTGGAAACCGCTCCGGCATATCAACTACCTGCTGGAGAACAACAAGTGCCAGGATCCCAAGGTAAAAGAGGAGTACGACGGCGTGGCCTATTTCTTCCGCGCCCTGTTCTACTATTATAAGGTACGTCAGTACGGGGACATTCCCTGGTACGACCACACCATCGGCTCCACCGACAAGGAGGACCTGAATAAACCCCGTGACCCCCGCGGTTATGTGATGCTGATGGTTCTGCGGGACCTGGACAAAGCCTATGAACTGCTTCCGGCAAAATGGGCGTCAGATCCTGTCTATCATGTGTCCAAGGACGCCGCCCTGGCCCTGAAATCCCGCGTGGCCCTGTTTGAGGGAACCTTCCGCAAATACCACGCAGGGACGGACTACGTCCCCCAGGACGAGCAAACCTTCACCGTGGACGGAGAGTCAGTTACCGTTTCCTCCACCTGGTTCCTGCAGCAGGCCCGCGATGCCGCCGCCCAGATTGTTGGTACGCGCGAACTCTACACGGGGAACGAGCTGAAACTCGCCACCAAGGATACCGACGCCTCTTACCGGGAGTATTTCATCCTGGAAAATGCGGAATCCAACGAGACCATCCTCTCCCGCCGCTACAACGTGGACCTGAAGGTGCGTCACGGCATCCAGTTCGACTATAAGAACCAAAAGCGCAGCGCCTCCATCCGTTTTGTCAACCATTATCTTCAGAAAGACGGAAAACCCATCCAGGAAAGGACAGGCTGGGAAACCCTCGGCTATTATGAGTCCTTCCGCAACCGGGATCCCCGCATGGCCCAGACGCTGCACGGTCCCTCTTTCGTGATGGCCGATGTCGATGCCGCCAATGCCCACCCCAAGGAACAGCTTTCCTGGGAGCGCAACTTCAACGGCTACCGCGTCATCAAGTACATTTCCACCACGGACCACGAGACTGCTACCACTTCCACCTCCGACTTCCCGGTTATCCGTTATGCAGAAGTGCTGTTGAACTACGCGGAAGCCCGGGCGGAACTGGGAGAACTTACCGCCGATGACCTGAAGAATACCATCAATGTCATCCGCAAACGCGTGGGCATGAACGGACTGGACGCCGTTCCCACCACGCCGGACGTCCTCATGGCTCAGTACTATCCGCATGCCCAGGGCAGCCAGAAGGCCGCCATCCTGGAAGTGCGCCGTGAGCGCACCGTAGAACTCTTCTGCGAAGGTTTCCGCCAGTGGGACCTGCTCCGCTGGGGTGAAGGGGATCTGCTCACGCCCAAGGCAACGGGCGGATTCCAGGGCATCTACCTGACCGCCGCGGAAATCGGCACGGACATCGACCTGGACAAGGACGGGAAAGCGGACCTGTATGTTTACAGCGGGACAAAGGGAACTACAACAGCCCCCGCATCCAACCAGATTCAGCTGGGCAGCAACTTCACCCTTTCTGAGGGCACCTACGGGCACCTCACCTACTGGGCGGCCGAAGAATACAGCTGGAATCCGGGGCGCGACTATCTCTGGCCCATCCCGGCCGACCAGCGTACCGCCACCGGCTATGCCCTTACCCAGAATCCCGGGTGGGATGACGGACTGGACCAGTAAAACGCTTGATTCATGAAACGGATCGGCATATTGTTGACCGCCTGCGTGCTGGCGCTTGTCGGCGCCTGCGGCGGCAAGACAGAGACTCCCGGCGGGGATCAAACCCCGCTGTCGGTCTCACCGCGTTCGCTGGAGTTCGTAGCGCTGGGGGAACAGAAAAACCTCAACGTAACCTCCTCGACGGACTGGCTGGTGCGCAGTTCCGCCTCCTGGCTCAAGGTGCTCACGCCCAAAGGACTTCCGTCAGAAACGCAAATCCGGGTTTCAGCCGAGGAAAACAAAACGGAAAGCGTCCGGACAGCCACTTTGACGGTCTCCAACCTGGGAGGCGAATCCATTCAGGTTACCGTCTCGCAGCAAGCCAGCGGCGGAGAGGTCATTGACCGCGGAATTTCATCCGCGGAGGACCTTGTGGGACTCTCCAAGGCCGTCCGGGGCGAAGGTTCCATCGCCCCGTATCTGGTGGACGGCGTCATCAAGTTCAACAAGGACATCGACGCCTCCTCCATTACGGACTGGATTCCCATCGGAAGCGTGGACAATCCCCTCACCTACAGCATCGACGGCAACAACCGCAAGATTTACAACGTAAACTGGAAGGTGAACGCCACTTCCTATACCAACGTAGGGCTGGTGGGTGTCGGACAGGGCATTACCATCAGTAAGCTCACCTTCGGGAACGCCGGAGACCAGGTGGAATTCACCGTCAGCGGCGCCGGGAAAGTCCGGGCCGGCGGCATCATCGGCCGGGCCCTGGGCGTCACCGTCCAGAAAGTGACCAACAACGCAACCCTTTCCGTAAAGGGAACGGCCGCTACGGGCAATGACCTCATCATCGGCGGCATCGCCGGTTATTCGGACGGGTCTTCCCTGATTGGCGGAGAAGTGGAAACCACCCATGGCTGCAAGAGTCTGGGGAGCATTTCCGTCACGGTGCCGGCACAGGCCGGCGGCCTTGTGGGTCACAATTCGGGGGCCATCCGCAGATGCACCTTCCGGGCCGACGTTTCCTGTCCGTTCCAGGACAGTTACGGCCCCGGCTGGATTTGTTCCTACGGACTGCCCTCGGCCAAGAGCAAAGTCCTGGACAATTACGGCGCCGGCACCGTGAACGGAGTCGCCTGCGCCATGAACAACGCCATGAAGAATGTCCAGGAAAGCTACGACCCTGAGGCCAACTCCGTGGACTGGAGCCAGGACGCCTATTATGACTGGACGGAGGTGGAGACCAAGCAGCTGCACAGCGGCGCCGTCTATCACCACTATTCCTGCATCAACGTCCCCCGGGAGATTTATGTTGTGGAAGTGGACCTGACGGATCCCGGCATCGAGATTGCCGCCGCCTATGCCGGTGAGATGATTCCCAATCCAAACGGCAACGCTAACAACAACAACGGCAAGAATCTCCGCGAACTGCTTTCCGAACTGTGCGTGCGCAGGCGGGCCGAAGGACAGAAGATCCTGGCCGGCTTCAATGCGGGCTTCTTCGATTCCAACGACGGCATCACCCGCGGCTTCCACGTGGAAGACCGCCAGCCGGGTTACATCAACAACCCCGCGGTGGTGAACGCCCTTGGAAACCACAAATGGGGCTTCACCGTTTTCACCGACGGAACGGCCTCCTGCGGCATCAAGAAGTTCAGCGGAAAGATGCGTCTCGCCGGGGAGGAGTATAATTACTACTCCCTGAACGACACCATCCTCCGGCACGTTTCCGCGGACTATCAGGCCAACCTCTATACATCCCGCTATGTCAGGCAGCCATACTCTTCCAAGCCGGCAATCCTCAACAACCTGGCATCCAACGCCCTGTATGTCATATGCGAGTATTCCGGCACCCCTATGGAGGTAAACGCAGGATACGCGGCAGCCCGGGTGGTTGATATTCGGGACGGACGGACCGGTTCCATTACCCTTCCCTACCTCACCGCCAAGAACCAGGTGGGTATCGCCCTCTCCGGAGAGATGGCATCGGCCTGGAAGGCAAAGGTAAAGGTGGGAGACACAGTGGAATTCCGCTGCGACATAAGCGTGGACGGCGTTTCAAAACCTATCCTCACCCAAGTGTCCACCATGTATCAGCTGATGACCGACGGACAGGACGCCTCCAACACGCCCGGTTCATCGGCCAGTCTGTACACCAAATATGACCCTAAAACCTTCCCCATCGTTAGTCAGGACCTGAAAAAAGTCTGGTTGGTTGAAATCGACGGCCGTCAGCTCTGGTATTCCCTTGGCGTCAAAGGTTACGAGATGTACCGCATCGCCAAGAAACTGGGCGGATGGTGGACCACGGGGCTGGACGGCGGCGGATCGTCGGCCATCTGGCTCTGGGACGCATCCAAAGGGAAAGGCGGCCTGGTGAACAAACCCTGCGACAGCAAGGGGGAACGCAGCTGCATGAATTACCTCCTTATCCGAGAAAAATAAACAATAACACAATATGAAAACACTTTTGAGAATAACCACTTTCGCAGCCCTGGCGGCCCTGTTGCTCTCCGGCTGCCAGAACAAGAAGATTCCCGGCCTGGACGAAACCGTCTATCCCCTCTCCGTGGACCGGGAAGTTATCCGCGACGTAGCGGCCAACAATCCCGGCGACGAAGTAGTGGTCATCACCACCGATGCGCCCTATTGGATTGTCACCACTTCGGTGGACTGGATTACCCCGGACATGACCCAGGGCGTGGGCGGCGGAAAGAGCACCATCCTCACCCTCCAGATCGCTTCGAACTACAAGGGTGAGTCCAAAACCACCAACCCCCGTTCCGGTGAGGTAAAAATCTCCGGCGGTCATAATTCCGTCACCGTTACCGTGAGCCAGCTGGGTCACGAGGCTGTCATCGACCCTTCGGCCAGCATCGGCGGTATTCCGGACATGGATGAATTCAAGGACTTTATCAATGCTGTCAACGACGGCGAAGGCCTCACCCGCTGGACCAATGAAGCCGGAGAAATCGAACTCCTGACGGACCTGGATTTGGCCGACTTTGACGACTGGGTGCCCATCGGCGATGCTGCCACCACCGGCAACGGGACCAACGCCTCCACCCCCACCGGCGAATACTTCACCGGCATCTTCAATGGCGGCAACCACACCATTAGCAATTTCAAGGCGGTCCAGACCATGGAAAAGAACAAGACCTGGGGTCTGTTCGGCTATGTGCTGGACGGCACCGTCAAGAACCTCAAGCTCACCGGCGTGGACATTACGCTGAACGCCTCCGACGTAGCCGATGCAGGCATCGTAGTGGGTACGCTGAAGAACAGCACCATCGAGAATGTTACCGTGAGCGGGAAACTGGCCCTCAAGGGCGGTAGTGCCGCCACCCGCTTCGCCGTGGGCGGCGTTGCCGGCTTCCTCGTGAGCGAAAAGAAGGAAGACCAGTCCGAAGCTACGGTGAATACGCTGGTGAAGGGCTGCACCGTAACTCTTACGGTCACCGGAGACAGAAACGGAAATACCGGGAACGGCGCCACCGGCTGCCACTTTGGCGGCATTGCAGGTTTCTCCACCAATGTAAACAAGGACATCTCGCTCGTCAAGATTGAATCCTGCACGGCTGGCGGCAACATCACCTCCAACTTTGGCAGGAGCTCCGGCATTGTAGCTGCCGCCAACTACGCCACCCTCATCGAGGGCTGCACCAACAACATGGACCAGCTGAACACCTTCTCCGGCGGAAGCGGCGGCCGTATCGCCAACATCACCTGCATCCTGGGCGGGAACGGCGGCATAACCGACTGCGTGAACAACGGCTCCATCACCACTACGGAGAGCAACTGCCAGAGCGGCGGCTTTGTGGCCCTGCTGAACGACGACGGCTGCTTCATTAAGGGCGGCGCCAACAACGGCGACATCATCAGCGCTTTCGTCACCGACGGCAGCGGACGTGATTTCCGTGGCCTTCTGGTCGCGAACTTCTCCAAGTTCGCAGAAGTCTCCGGCGTAACCGTCAGCGGCCGTGTGGGCAAATACGTGGCCGGCGGTACTCCGCAGTGGCTGGACGTGAACGCCGACAACTTTATCGAGGGCAAATATATCGGCTACTGGAAAGACGATGCCGCCAAGGCCAAAATCAAGAATCTCACCTACGTAGCTCCTACTACTGCACCTTAGGTATGAGAAAAGTCTTCTTTATTGTTTCTTTGCTTCTTTCCCTTTTCTGCACCATTGCGTGCGGAAAAGGGAAAGAGGTAAAAATCCTTTACTGGAACATCCAGAACGGGATGTGGCACGACCAGGGGAACAACTATGACAACTTCGTAGCCTTTGTGCAGGAACAGGCCCCGGACATCTGTATCTGGTGTGAAGCCGAATCGCGCTATCTCACGGACACGGCCGTCAAGATGAAGATGCCGGAAGAGCAGTACCTCCCCTGGAACTGGGACCTGCTGGCCCGGCGTTACGGCCACCAGTACGTACTCGTCTGCGGGAAGAGGGACACCTTCCCGCAGGTAATCACGTCGAAGTATCCCATCCGCATTGAAAAACGCCTGACGGGAGACGGTGAAGACATCATCGTGGTACACGGAGCCGGATGGGCCAAAATAGATTTAGGAAGAGGCCGGGAACTGAATGTGGTCACCCTGCACACCTGGCCTTTCGCCTACGGCTATAAAGCCGACAATCAGAAAGAGAGCGCCCAGAATCACGACGGAGACCGCTTCCGCGCTACGGAAATTCGCTATATCTGCGAGCAGACCATTGGAACGGTTCCCGGCGCGGACAAACAGCTATGGCTGATGACCGGGGATTTCAACGCCATCTCCTCCGTAGACAACTTCCACTACGGAAAGCCCCTGGACAGCCCGGAATTCCTGGTGCACGACTATGTACTTGGGAACACCCCTTATCTGGACCTGGTCCACGAACGCTTTCCGGGTGAATTCAAGAAGAGCACCCTGTCCGGACGCCGCATAGACCTGATGTATGTGACACCGGCTTTAAACGAGAAAATTACCCACGTGCAACCGCTCTACGACGGTTTTGCCGCCTCCGAGCGGGATTCGCGGGAAAAGGAGATCCACAATTTCTGCCACCCGTCGGATCACTACCCCATTACGCTTACGATAAAACTTTAACCATATGAAAAAAACACTTCTTTTATTGTTAGCCGCTACGGCTTTTGTATTGGCAGGATGTAAGGGGGAACCGAATCCGCCTGCACCGGACCCGGGGCCCGGCCCCGTGGATCCCGAACCTGAGCCGGATGCTCCCGGTATCTACACGGTGGAAGATTTCCTGGCTTTTGCCGCAGCCGTGAACGCCGGAGAATCCACCGAAGCATGGGAGAACGAAGAAGGCTGGGTGAACCTGAGGGCCGACCTTGACTTCACAGGGGTGGAAACCTGGACGCCCGTGGGCAACGCCGTCGCTCCCTGGGGCAGCAGCTACAATCCCGTCGTCACTGAGGGCCATGCCTTCACGGGCAAGTTCGAGGGCAACGCGCACCACATCAAGAACCTGGTCCTGGTGGACAACGGTACCGTCGAAGGGAAGCATTTCGGCATCTTCGGCTATTTAGGTAAAGGCGCCATCGTGCAGAACTTTGTCATCGATGACAATTGTTCCCTCACGGTAAGCTCCTCCGCCTCCCACAGCGCCGGTGTCATTGCGGGTCTGGTCTGCGATGCTTCCGTCCGTGACATCACCAGCAGTGCGCCCATGACCTATAACGGCGGCGCCAGCGGCCTGATGCATATTGCCCTCATCGGCGGCATCTATGCGGGTGAAGAGGACTGCACCGTGGACAGCGTGCACAACAACGGCAAGATGACGGCCACCAATACCGCCAACCTGAACGCCGGTGCCACCGGTATCCACGTGGCAGGCATCGTTGGTTTCTGCAACGCCAAGATCGACGGGGAAAAGACCATCACCGTCTCCTCCTGCAACAACTACGGAGATATGGAATCCCAGGCCGGCCGTACCGCCGGCATCGTGGGCGCGGCGAACGCCAAGACCCTCATTACGCTCTGCGAGAACCGGGGCAACCAGCTGAATACCATGCCCAAGGACGACGGAGGACGGCTGGGCAATATCGTTTGCTTCACCAACAACGGGTCCACCATCACCTCCTGCAAGAACTACGGAAACCTGATTTCCACCCGCAGCGGACGCGTGGGAGGCATTGTCTCCCTGGCCAATCCCGGCATCTACAGCAATAACGAGAACTACGGGGAAATCATCTCCGACAGCCAGTTCCGCGGCGTGTTCTTCGGTTATATCAACACCGCCACCACCTGGACCGGCGGCAAAGCCTCCGGCAAGGTAGGAAAATATAACGGCGGAACCTATATCTATGACCTCTACGAAGATGCTCAGAAAGAGAAGTATCTGGGCCCTGTGGGCGGCAGCGGCGCCATCAACGCCTCCGATATTGTGTATGACATCGCAACCGGCGAAACGCCCGTCAACCCGGATCCGGAGCTGGATATCGAAGCCGGCCTGCGT